>Ga0209777_10009049_pt1 | contig 10778 bp, 7 predicted proteins | sample FrelakmetHBP12HB_FD_187147 | JGI IMG/M metagenome (GOLD analysis project Ga0209777, IMG submission 187147) | Freshwater lake sediment microbial communities from the University of Notre Dame, USA, for methane emissions studies -HBP12 HB (SPAdes)... | ecosystem: Environmental > Aquatic >... | reverse complement strand
CTCCCTAGCCCCATGCATCCGCCTTTAGGCCCGGATGGTAATCCGATTAACCCTGAAATGCTCGCCAAAGTTTTTCCGATGAACCTGATTGAGCAGGAGGTTTCTCAAGAGCGCTGGATAGATATCCCGCAAGATATTTTAGAGATTTTGTACCGCTGGCGTCCGGTGCCCTTACGCCGCGCGGTGTACCTTGAGAAATACTTAAAGACACCGGCGCGTATTTATTATAAAGATGAAAGTGTTAGCCCTCCGGGAAGCCATAAACCCAATACCGCGGTGGCCCAGGCATGGTACAACAAAAAGTTCGGGATAAAGAAACTCACCACCGAAACCGGGGCCGGGCAGTGGGGTTCGGCGATTGCCTTTGCTTGCAACCTTATCGGATTAGAGTGCAAGGTCTATATGGTTAAAATTAGCTTTGACCAAAAACCCTTAAGAAAAATGATGATGCAGGTCTGGGGAGCGGAATGTATCGCCAGCCCCAGCAATCAAACCAAATCCGGACGGGATATCCTGAAAAAATATCCGGATACCCCGGGAAGTTTAGGGATTGCTATCAGTGAGGCGGTTGAGGAGGCAGTAGCGGATAGTTCGGGTGAGACCCGTTATTGCCTGGGTAGCGTTTTAAACCATGTATTATTACATCAGACCATCACCGGATTAGAAGCAAAGAAGCAGTTAAAAATCGCCGGAGAAAAATTGCCGGATATTGTCATTGGTTGCGTAGGGGGCGGGAGTAATTTTGCCGGGGTCGCCTTTCCTTTTGTTTACGATAAAATTAACGGCGCAAAGATGGAGATTATTCCTACCGAGCCCACGGCCTGTCCCACGATGACCCGCGGCCCGTTTACCTATGATTTCGGCGACGTAGCCGGGCTTACCCCGCTTCTTGCCATGTTTACCTTAGGGCATCAGTTTGTCCCGCCGCCGATACATGCCGGTGGTTTACGTTATCACGGCGTGGCACCACTATTAAGTCAGGCGATTGTTGACGGCCTGCTTAAGCCGCGCGCTTACGACCAGATCAAGTGCTACGAAGCCGCGATGCTTTGGGCAAAAACCGAAGGGGCAATCTGCGCCCCGGAGACAAGTCATGCCATTGCCTGCGTTATAGAAGAAGCCCAAAAAGCCAAGGAAGAGGGTAAAGAAAAAGTCATTCTTTTTAATTACAGCGGCCACGGCCTGATGGATTTAACCGGTTATGAAAAATTCTTAAGCGGAAAACTTTCCGAATATTCCCTGCCCGAAGAGGATTTATGCCGTTCCTTAGAGTCGATTAAGGATTTTCCCAAGCCCAAAAAGAAAAAATAAAATGCAGCTTAAAGGCATAGAGATAAAGATCGTACGCGGGGATATCACGGATTTAGCGGTGGATGCCGTTGTTAATGCCGCGAATAACAAATTGGTGATGGGCGGCGGGGTAGCCGGAGCGATCAAGAAAAAAGGCGGCAAGATAATCGAAGAGGAGGCGGTGAAAAAAGGCCCGATAAGAATCGGGGATGCGGTTTTTACCTCTGCCGGTTTACTAAAAGCAAAATACGTAATTCATTCCGCCACGATGGACATGGGCTTTCAGACTGATGAAGTAAAAATTCGCGATTCCGCAAAGAACGCTTTAGCGATAGCCGAAGAATTAAAAATAAAATCTATTGCCTTTCCTGCGCTTGGCTGCGGGACAGGCGGATTTCCTTTGCTTGCCTCGGCAAAGATTATGGCGCAAGAGGTATTAAGATATTCGCGGCAGGAGAAAACTAATTTAAAGGAAATCATTTTTTGCCTCTTTGATCAGGAGGCGTATGATATTTTTAATAAAGGGGCGATGGGTTACATTGATTACGTCACCCATAAATTACAAAACGGCCCGTATAGCACGGTAGATTGTATTATCGCCATTGGCGGAGGTGTCGTGGTTATTCAAAGGACTAATCCCCCCTTTGGCTGGGCGATCCCCGGAGGGTTTGTAGATTACGGGGAAAGCCTAGAAGAGGCAGTAACTAGGGAGATGAAAGAAGAAACAAATTTAGATTTAGCGGATTTAAAACAATTCCATACATATTCTGCTCCGGAGCGCGACCCCAGATTCCATACCATTTGTACTGTCTTCACCGCAAAGGGTAAAGGTGAACCCGCGGCAGGGGACGATGCCGGGGCGCTTAAGATCATCAATCCCGAAGATTTAGATAATCTTACTTTTGCCTTCGACCACCGCCAGATCCTTTCAGATTACTTTTCCAAGCAGTTTTAAGATTGAAATTAGAAACGTTTTGAGATTAGCCGGTGCGCAGTTGTTTTTCGGCGTCCACGATATCGCGGTTAATGGTGCGGATAGTTTCTTTGATTTTGTCTTTTAAGATATACGAAGAGACCTTGGCGTCGTTGATCTCGCGTAAGATCTGCATCCCCATCCTTAAGTAACGCACCACTTCCCCTTCATCGGTATCGGTAAACTGCAGGATTTTGGCAAAGTTTGTCCCGCGCAGCCACGCCTCTACGGTATTACTTAAATGGAAATAAGGCATTTTGCTTGCCGGGTAAATCCGGTATCTTTGTTCTTTATGCCGGATTCCAGCGTAGATTTCTTCGCAGGCCTGTTTTATGCGGCGGGAATTTTTAGATACAGGAAAAAAGCGCTGGTTTTTTCTCGGCTCAAAGACGCTCGCCACTACCACTACCCCCAAACCGAACTCATCCAGTTGTTCCAAAATATTTTGGTCGTAGAGTTCGGATAAAATCAGTTCATATCCGTAAACGCTCTTGGCAAACATCCCCTTTTGGGTGAGCGCGCCGCCATGAATATAATTCATTTCCTTTAAAAGTTTTAGTTTTGCTTCGATCAGGCGCAGGGCCTCTTTCTGTTCGTTTTTTCGCGACTGAAAATAGTGGAGAGAGAGGGGGTAGATCTTAAAAAGATCGTCCTGATATTCTTCGTAAAGATTTAAAATAGTGGCATAAGAGGTATTCAGCTGGCTCTTGACTTCTTCCGGCCTTCCATAGATGATACGTTGTACCTCGTCAAAATTTATGCGCTGGAAGTTTACCCGGGAGTAGACAAAACCCTCGGTATCTATCCCGCGGCGTCCGGCGCGCCCGGCCATCTGGTAAAAATCGCGTGTTTTTAAACTACGCACGTATCGGCCGTAGAATTTTCTCAGTTCGTCAAAAATCACCGAGCGGCTGGGCATATTTATTCCTAAGGCAAAGGTCTCGGTAGTAAAAATTACCTTGAGTCTTCGGCTGGTAAAGAGCCGTTCCACCACTTCTTTTAAGGTGGGAAGCATCCCGGCGTGGTGATAGGCAATGCCGCGCGCGACTAAACCGGAGATTTCCTGCGCCGAGGGTTCATTTTGTAATTCAAAACGCTCCAAGAGCCCGTTGTAGAGTTCCATAATTTGGTCTCTCTCTTGGCCGGTTAAAAAATTAAAGCTAGATAGTTCCCTTGCCAGTTCTTCGGCGCGGCGGCGGCCAAAAACAAAATAAATGCAAGGTAAGCCCTCTTTATCCCGGACATAGTTAATCAGGGTGGAGGGCCGGTTCGGGCGGGTCTTACGTAATCTTTTTAAATTATCAATTTTATCCACAACTTCGTTATGGCTCTGGAAGAAAAAATGTAAAGGCACGGGACGTTTTTCCTCGATCACTACCTTTACCGGTTTTTGGTGGATAGATTCAATCCAGGAAGCAAACTGTTTGATGTTGGGGATAGTCGCGGAGAGCCCGAGTAACTGCATGTGTTTGGGTAAAAATATAAGGGATTCTTCCCAAACCGTCCCGCGCTCGGGGTTATCAATATAATGTATCTCGTCATATATGATCCAGGAGTATTTTTCTAATGACCCCGGTTCATCGAGGATTTTGTTGCGGAAAATTTCCGTAGTCATAATTAAAACCGGGGCCTGCGGATTAATGGAGACATCCCCGGTTAAAATGCCGATATTATCCTGATATTGCGCCTGAAAGTCGCGGAACTTTTGGTTAGAGAGGGCTTTGATGGGGGCGGTGTAGATTACTCCTTGATTTTTGCCAATGCATTCGGTAATCACATGTTCGGCAATGGCGGTTTTACCCGCGCCGGTAGGGGCAGAGACGATCACCGAGAATCCCTGATTGATGTAGTCGATCGCTTCTTGCTGGAATCTGTCGTAAATCATACGGTTATTATAATCTAAAATAGTTGATTTATCTAATAAAAATACTAAAATAAAAGGGACACCCCATTTGCCAATCGGGGGACACCCCGTGGCGTAAAGCAAAGGGTGTCCCCGGAAAAATAAATTTTACCCAAGTATAATTCTTTAGGGACACCCTGCCGATTACCATACAGGGTGTCCCTTGATTGGATGAAAGGGTGTCCCTAAGATGAGCTATGAGATTGCCATAAATAAGGCCTGGGAAGAGTTAGCTAAGGTTGGCCCCGGGAATAACCTTGTGGTTAAATTCTTGGGTGACGAGTACAGCATAGATTCAAAGAATAAGAGGGTAATTTTTTTATCCGGGAATATCCCGGCAAAGGATTATACGGCGATAATTATCCTGCATTATCTGGCAAAAAAAATAAACGGCCTGCCGCAGGTTAGCGGCGAGTGGCTGACCTTCCGGGAGTTATCCGGGGTAGAGGGATATGCCGCGGCATTCCATAAGCGGGTGATCGAGCCGCTGGTGAAAAGATACGGCGCGCTCCCCAACGATACCGCGCTTGTTATTGAGGCATTCGAAAATGTTCCGGTGATGATCAAGGCCTGGAAGGCGGACAGCGAATTCGGGCCGGACGCGAATATTTATTTTGAGAGAAATATCTTGCGGATTCTTTGTATTGAAGATATTATTGTGTTAGCGGAGATAGTGGCTAGAAAAAAATAAAGGGGACATCCTGTCGATTGCCGCGCAGGGCGTCCCCCGATGGGGGCAAAGGGTGTCCCTGGAAGGATGATAATCCGCGGGAGGCTAGCGAAATGAGCGAAAAAAGCTTTACTCTGTTAGAGTTGATCGTGGTAATCATCATCATCGGTATACTGGGGACGCTGGGTTTCGTTCAATACAACAATGCTCTGGAAAGGTCAAGAGCCGTAGAAGGAATTTCTTTCTTGGGCTCGCTACGTAAGGCCCAAACAGGTTATTACTTAGAAAACGGCCAGTATTTGTTTGCCCAAGGGGCTAACGCTTTACAGCCCCTAGGTATAGATTTTGGTTCTTTTAAATATTTTGATAATTCTATCTCTTGTACCAACACCAATCCTACTACTGATTACTGTCAGGTTCACCGTAACCTCACTATACCTACTGCTTATTTTTTGTATATTAACCTTAGCAGTGGAAAGATAAGTTGCAATGATGTCGCTGGTGGCCAAGTTTGTCGTACTATAGGATATTAATTCAGTCAGTATAAATCGTGATTTCACTAACAAAGGAGCATCATGAGAAGATTCCCGGGTAAGACCTGCTTAACGATAATGTTTTTTTCCGTTGCTTTTGTTTCATTTGTTTTGGCGCAGGATGATGCGCCGAAAATTCATACTCAGGGCGACTGGAGCTGGAGTGTGCCTTTGGGGAGTAGCTATAATTACGCGAATATAAAAGTAAGGAGAGCGGTTGACGGAGACACCCTGCAGTTAGAAAGCGGGGAGCGGGTGCGTTTAATCGGCATAGACACCCCGGAGATGCACGAGTCCAATAAGTTGGAGCGGGATGCGCACCGCTCGGGACAGGAGAAAAGCACGATCCAAAAGCTGGGGCGCGAGGCTTATGAATTCACCAAAAATTTAGTGGAGGGCAAATGGGTGAGCTTAGAATTTGATGTGGAAAAATACGATAAATACGGCCGCCTGCTCGCCTATGTCTATTTAAAAGACGGCACCTTTGTCAACGCGGAAATCGTAAAGCAGGGGTACGCCTCTTTAATGACCATCCCGCCGAATGTGAAATACGCGGATAAATTTTTAAAATTATATCAGGAGGCGCGCGAGCAAAGAAGAGGCTTATGGAAGTAATATGAGAAAAAGCTTGACAAACTATTTCTTTGTATTATCATATCACACAACGAGTTAGCAAAAGGAAAGCGAACCATTTTCTAATACTATGAGAGGCCCGGAGGTAACGCGACAGTTTAGTTTGCCGCAGGAAAAAGGTCTTTCAAGCAATACCCGCCTGTTATATCAGAAACAAAACCCCTTAAATCTCAATGAGTTAGGAAAACTGAGCACATATTTTATTTCTTGTATTTTCTGTTTATTTTTTAGTCTTGCCTTTGCCGCCGGTACGGATACTTCCCCTTCCGGACAAAATGTCGGCGCGCAGGCAGAACGTTTAAGGCAGGATAATCAGCGCAGGGAAAAGGCGCTGGAGACCAGAAAACCTAAGGCCGCCGAGATAGAGGTTCCCGAAGAAAAAAAGGAAGAGGCCCCGGCAAAAGAAAAAGTTTCTTTTATTTTAAAGGAAGTACATATTACCGGAGCCACGGTTTTTAGCGCGGATGATTTCAAAGCGATATATGAGCCTTATATAGGTAAAACCGTAACCTTTACGGATCTGGAAACAATTACAAACGGGATCAAAGCGGCATATCAGCAAAAAGGTTATCTCACCACCAATGTTTTTATTCCCCAGCAAGAGATAAAAGAGGGGAGCGTTGTGATCAATATCGCGGAAGGAAAATTAGGCGCCGTAAGTACTGAAGGCAATAAATGGTTCTCTTCTTCCCTGATCGAAAAATATATCCACGCAAAAAAAAATGAAATTTTAAATTTTAAAGACCTGCAGAAAGACCTCCTGCGCATCAACCAGAGCCCGGATCTGGAACTTAAAGCGGTCCTCGCCAAAGGCAAAGAGCCCCAGACCTCAGACGTCATCCTAAAAATAAAAGAAGAAAATTTTCCCTGGCACTTAGGTTTTAGCGAAGATAATCAGGGAGTGCGCCTGACCGGTGATGACCGCAGTTCTTTTACTTTGCGTTCCACAAACATGTCGGGAAATTTCGATTCGCTTTTTCTAAGCACGATTTTTTCTACGCGTTCTTTCGGCCAATCCGCGGGCTACCGTATCCCTATAGATACCTATGGCACAAAATTAGGTTTTGATTTTACCTTTTTTAAAAGCAAGTTAGGAAAAGAATATAAGCCGTTAGAGATCTACGGACGCTCTAATATTTTTACCCCGTATTTAGTCAAGGAATTATATTTATCGGAATTTACGCAGGGAAATTTGAACGTAGGCATGGAAGTAAAATCCGTAATTAAAAAGAATGACGGGGCAATGAGCGCCAATGATCAGTTACGTACCCCGTATTTTTCTTTTGATCTAAGTAAACTGGATGCTTCCGGCCAGACAAGTTTATGATTGCGTTTTGACTTCGGGACAGCGCATTTCTTGGGTGCCTCTAAACGTAATCATTCTACTGCCAGCCGCGCGGGTACCGGGGGTTTCTTTTTTAAATATGAACAAAGTTTAAGCCGCGTGCAAAGGATGCCTTGGGATAGTTACGCGGTATTGCGTTCGCAGTTTCAGGCCGCCAGCCACACCTTGGCCTCCACCGAACAGTTTCAGTTAGGCGGATTGAATTCGGTGCGCGGTTATCCGGAAGGCGATTATCTGGCGGACATCGGCACTTCCCTAAACTTTGACTGGACTTTTCCCATGTATCCTATTCCGGCAGATTGGACATTACCCAATTCAAAAACCCCGTTACGTAAACAGATTGAACCGGTATTTTTCTATGATTTCGGCTGGGGGAAACTTAAAAAGACCCTGACCGGGGAGAGGCGGCATAAGTATCTTGCCGGTATCGGCGGCGGGTTGAAATTCAATTTTAATAATAATTTCTTTGCTTTATTAGAGTTTGCCAGCCACTTAAGAAATGAACCGGAGGGCGGACAAGGGCCATCCACCATTCATTTTAGTGTGCAGGTGGAGATTTAGAGCTCTTATATATAGGTAAGCAAAACCTATTTTCGGGCTTGACTTTTGTATAACAAGTGTTATACTTTTATTGTGGAAAACAAGGGGCCTGAAGAGTTAACCAAGAGGCAAGGGATGCTGTACAATAAGGTAATGAAAAATAACAATTATATTTTTGTATTTATATATATAATATTATCCGTATTATTATATACGCCTTATGTATTCTCTTTGCCTGAAGGTGCCTCTATTGAAAGCGGCACTGCGACCATTCAGGCAGAGGGTTCCACCTTAAATATCACCGCGGATGATAAAGCGGTGATTAATTTTAATTCCTTCAACATCGCCTCCAGCGAGACCGTCAACTTCATTCAACCGAATATATCTTCTACCGTATTAAGCCGTATCACCGGCTCCGCTGCTTCTAACATTGCCGGCAGGCTCTTAGCCAACGGTATTTTATTCTTAGTCAACCCGAACGGTATAAACTTTGCCTCTGGCGCGGATGTCAGAGTAGGTAGCTTAGTTGCCTCCACCCTAGACATCAATACCAATAACTTCATCAACCGTAACTATGTTTTTGAGCATTCCGTCAACTCTCCATTTGCCCGTATTACCAATGCCGGAAATATCACCGGTACTAACGTTGCCCTGATTGCCTCAAGTGTAGAGAACTCCGGTGTGATCACCGCGGTAGCAGGAACAGTACATCTAGCCAGCGGTGATAAAACCACTGTGGCCATTGACTCAAGAGACATGATCGAAGTAGCAGTGGATGAGGCAACCTCATCCGGCATGACGGATGAATCCGGTAACACAGTCAAGGATGCTATTGCTAACTCCGGCACTATTGAAGCCGCCCAAGTATTCATGACCGCTAAGACCGCCTCTAACATCTTTGAGAACGCAGTGAACAACACCGGTATCGTTAAAGCCAACGGCATGGTAGAGGAAAACGGTATTATAAAAATCATCGCCAATAATAATATCCAGACCTCAGGGACATTAGAATCAAAAGGTGACATTGATATCCAGGCCACAACCGGAGAACTTAAGCAATCCGCAGGCACTATCTTTGCCAAGGCCACAGGTAATGTCTATCTCGATGCCTCCGGCACCATGACCCTCTCCACAGTTAAAACAGAAGAGGGCGCAATTAAAATCGGCACCCGCATTGCCCCAACTAGCATTGCCGGAACCCCGAACTTTATCCATACCACAGGTGACTTTAACTTTAATGAAGTCTCAACCGAAAACAATATCACCACTTTAAAATCCAGCCGCGGTGATGTCTTAAGATATAATAAAACCGCTAATGTTACTTTTGAAGCGCAGGCAGGAAAAATCCAAGATTTAACCAACACCGCACTAACCGCGGATTACTTAAAACTCATTGCCAATAGCTTTAGCATTAATTCCGCTGCTACCACTACGCATCTTTTAAAAAATGACGGTGATATCTATATCGCCTCCGCATCAACAGTGGGAGACCTTGTAACCGTCGCCAGTGACTCTTTAGGAAGTGTCACTTATCTAAAAACTAATAACTTAACTTTAGAAACAAACGGTTTAGTTAGCACTAACCCCGGCATCATCATCCCGGGAACACAAGTAAAAGTAATCGCTCAGGAATTCGGCACCACTGAAACTCCACTCAACATTGACGCGCAACTTACTTACATTAAAAGAATCTCAGGTTCCATTGACATATTGGAAAGCACTGGATTAGGCACTACCGTTTTATTACGCGGCCCTCCGTCCGGCTTTGGCCAAATCTCTTACAATGCCGCAACAAATCTAACCTTAGAAGCACAGTCCGGAAGCATCACCTCAAATAATCAAGACGCAATAGTTAAAGCAAATAATCTTTCCTTAATCGCAAAAGATAATATCGGCACAAGCGAGATACCTCTTTATTTTACCGCCGCCTTAAATCAAATAACTTCTACCTTCGGCTCCATTTATCTTGATTCCAATAATACCTATGTGAGTATCACCGGTAATATCAGTGCCTATGGCGATATCAATATCTATTCGCATGAGGGTGCGATTGAATTAAAAGGGGATGCGCCTACGATTATCTCGCAAACAGGTTCAGTCAATCTGGAAGCCACTACCGGGCATATCAATATTTACGGTATAGTCTCGGCGAAGGGGGGCACAGTCAGGCTTTGGACTTCTACGAGCGTAGATTTAAGAGAAGCAAAGATAATTTCTCAAGCCAGCGGGTGCATATTAAATCCTGAGGATGCTACCTCAGTATCATGGAACTTAGCCAGCGATGGCAACTGGAACGTAGGTGCTAACTGGACCGGCGGTAATGTGCCTAATACCATTAACTATATCGTGACTATTAATAAGGCCGGGGTCACTGTAACTATGGATATTGTCACAGGTGTTACTATAGGAGACCTGACCCTAGGAGACGCAACGCATACTTCCAACCTGACCCTCGGCGGTACCCTTACCGTGCAGGGAAACGGCGTCGATACCTATGGAGGTTTAACTATCACCAACGGAACTTTGGATACCAGCGCCAGCAACTACAGCGTGAACGCGAGAGGCGTAAGTATCGGCGCAAGCGGAACCTTTAAGGCCAATAATTCCACGATTACTATGATCTACTATGGGAATTTTTATAACGCAGGTACTTTTGAGTGCGGTCATAGTACTTTAGATTTTTATACTGGGGGTACTGTAAGTGCTGCCTCGCTCGATATGGGGTTATCACATCTTTATGATTTGAAAATAGAAGGTATAGGGGGGAACTCTACATTAGTTGCTTTAGCCGCTACCACATACGTGGACAATAATTTTATTTTGGGCAGCGTTAACGGTGATGGTATTATGGCTACCGGAGTATTTAATCTTACTGTTTCAAAGACCACTAA
>Ga0209777_10009048_pt1 | contig 10781 bp, 12 predicted proteins | sample FrelakmetHBP12HB_FD_187147 | JGI IMG/M metagenome (GOLD analysis project Ga0209777, IMG submission 187147) | Freshwater lake sediment microbial communities from the University of Notre Dame, USA, for methane emissions studies -HBP12 HB (SPAdes)... | ecosystem: Environmental > Aquatic >... | reverse complement strand
ATGGTAAAAACTAAAAAGATTCAAATTAAAGATCTAACCGCAGGTATGAAAATTAAAACTAAAAATGAGCACGGCGAAATAGTGTTTAAAACAGTAACCAATAAATGGGATACTACTGTAAATCAACACGACCAAGTTCGATTAGAGTTTGAAAATGGTGTGACATTGAATTGCTCGGTGAATCACCCTATTATGGTACTACATGAGTCAGGATCGTTCTTGCAAAAAAAGCCAAAGGATCTTACAAATGAAGATCGCGTTCTTACTGAAAATGGATTTACTCGCTTGCTAATTGCCGATTTTGAACAACAAAATGATCCAGGCTATATTGATATTACAGTAGACGACACCCATACATTTTTTGCTTCTAATAGCAGTGATGGTCCTATGGTCTTGACTCACAACAGTCAGGGAGGAATCAGGAACGCCAGTGCTACAATTTTTTATAATATCTGGCATCATCAATTTGATGATCTGATAGTTCTTAAAAACAACCAAGGCACTGAAGAAACACGAGTACGTCATATGGATTATGGTGTAGTGCTTAATGCATTCTTTTGGCGTAGGTTTAAGAACCAAGAAAACATCACCTTCTTTGATCCAAACGAAGTCCCAGATTTGTATGAAGCATTTTACAAAAACACTGCACTATTCGAAGAATTGTATGTGAAGTATGAAAAACGCACAGATCTACGTACAAAAACCATGAGTGCAGAAGAAGTATTCAAAGGTGGAATACTCAAAGAACGTACAGATACAGGAAGAATTTATCTAGTATATATCGACAATGTTCAAGAACAAGGTCCATTTGATACGGACTTCCATACCATTTATCAAAGCAATCTTTGTTGTTTAACAGGAGACAGCGAAATAGAAGTTCTCAATAATAACGGCAATATCGAAAAAATGTCACTGCAAAGCTTTGTTGAAAGATTCAAATTAGGTGGTATGCATGGTGCCAAAGTTAAAAGCTATGATGACGGAAAAATAGCATGGGCATCGGTAACTGGTGCACAAAAAACAAAAACAGTAACGGAATTGTATGAAATAGAAGATGAATCTGGAAATATTATACAATGTACCGGCGACCATTTGATTTTTACTAAAAACCGTGGATATGTTCGTGCGGACCAATTAGTAGAAACTGACGTGTTGTGTGTAGGTGAATTAGTTAATAGCCATTTAACGGTTAGAACCATTAAGGTTGAACCAACAGACGTTTATGATATCAGTGTTCCTGATACGTCATGTTTTTTTGCTAATAATATATTAGTCCATAATTGCGAAATTCTACTTCCCACAAAACCATTCAATAGTCTAGACGATGAAGGCGAATTCAAACTAACATTAGATAATGGTCAAGAAATAACATTACCTGGACAGCATAAAGTTCTATTATCAAACGGCGAAAAAAAGAAGGTGAGAGAATTAACCGATGACGACGATATTAAAGACCTTTTGGTTTAGAGGTGTACAATTTCCCTCTTACCAATCCCATTTTTAATCCTTCGTCTTCAAACAATCTGTAGTTTTTTATGCCGTCATTAAACCATTTTTTTCCAACAATATATGAGGTATCTTTGTTTTTAGCACATAATGATATTTTTTCCCTGCCTTCCTGTGTTAATATGACACCCGGAATTAATGATAGTTGCGAAATTAATAGATCATCTGGATCTAATGTGAAATTTCTAACGCCGTCATTGAATCTCATTTTTGATTGTTGCCTGAGTGAATTTTTCAAATTATCTTCGGGAGTTCTTTTCCACGCGGCACCGCTTTTAATTCGCTCTAAGCCGTCTGGTGATATAAGTCTTCCAACAGAAAGACCTAAATCTTTTATTTTAACGTCGTTTAATTTTAGTTTATATGACTGTTTTCCGTCGTTGAACCAAAATCTGCCCGCCCGATCCTCAGATAAACTTTTTAAAGTTTCAACTGAATATTGTTTTTCCACCCCTTTAATTGGGCAGCCAGGTTGCAGATTTAATGATAAAATCACCGGATCAGTTTCAAATAACATAAAAAATTTATTACCATCTGTATACCATTTTTTACCTTTTCCAGGGGCCTGCATTTTTAAGTTAAATTCTTTTATTTTAGGAGAATTTGGATGACATCTATATCTAACACCATCTTCGTCGACATACCAAGATGTTCCTTTGGCTTTAGAAGGATTGAGGTCATTCCACATCTTAAAAGTTTCTTTTCTGATTTTTTTAGAAATTTCAAATTGTCTAGATGTGAGAAAATTTCTATAAGAATTAGACTTGCTATAAACACTCATACAACCAAAAGCAAAACGAAGTTTATACCACACATCGTCGATTCCAACTTTAGAAAGCATCCAGTGTGCAATAAAATGTTCTCGTACAGTAAGTTCGATCAAATTAGAAACAGAATCGTCGCCGCCTGCACATTTGGGGACAATATGATGAAGTTCTACCATAGAATTTGGTGGTATGATTCTCGTTTGTCTGGTATTAATAAATTTAGTATATCTAGACCAATAAATGGAATTTGTGTTAATTTTATGCATTGTGTACCTTATGCTGTATAAATAGTATTTATATGAAATGGAATTAAAAAAATGAAAATAATTAAAAAAGAATGCACTCGTGAAGTACCAAAAATAGCTCTGTGTACTCTGGGGTCGATCAATTGGGGTGCATTTAGAAATCCTGAAGATATGCGAAGGGCTTGTAGAATCTTGCATCGCAGTTTGTGTAACATTTTAGACTATCAAGATTTTTTGAGCATTCAAAGCAAGCTCAGCAATGATGAAATCCAACCTCTTGGCATTGGTGTTACAAATCTTGCTTATTGGCATGCAAAACGTAACTTGAAGTATGGTGAAAAAGATTCACTACAAGAAGTAAAATCTTGGATGGAACATCAAGCATACTATCTCACAGAAGCCACAGTTGAACTGGCAAAAGAACGTGGTCCTTGCTTGCACAGTAGTCAAACACGTTATGGACAAGGTATATTCCCTTGGGAATTGCGTGCAGCAGGAGTTAATGAACTGGCTGATTTTACACCAGAATTGGACTGGGAATCACTACGTTCAAATATGACACAATATGGAGTTCGTAACGCAACATTAATGGCTATAGCCCCAGTAGAAAGTTGTCAAAGTTGGAGAAATAAATTGAATTTTGAAAATGGAGATAGAAAAAATTTCCATGAAGTGTTAGAAGAACAAAATATAGATTGGAAAGAAATTGAACAAACATGCGAACCCGGGACAACCATTGCATTAAATTCGCCATTGTATATATCTGGTAGAAATGGGGCAGAAGAAGTAACGTCGGTGGTATATAATGGATTACAACCTGTTAATACTATTGAATTCGAAGATGGCACTATTATGAATTTTACAGACAATCATAGATTGCTGGTTAATCGTAATGGTAAAGAAGAATGGGTGCATGTGTTTAACCTGCAAGAAGGAGATGATATTGTGCAAATTCAGGAAGTAATGTAATGAACAAAGCTACGGCTATTAGGGAAATGAGAAAATTGCTCAAGGCATCTTCTTTTGAAGATGCTTACAATATCTATAAAGAATTTTTGATCTTTCCAGAATTAACCTTAATAAGTGATGAAATGTTACGAAAAAATATAGTGAAACACTACATCACACAGAACGACAAAGCTCTTTTAAAATTTGCCAATGGATTAACAGATGATCTGTTTGATTTTGTTCGATATGAACAATACAAAGAATTTCGCAACAATCATAAATTCGATGGTGGTTCTAAACAATATTTCAAATTAAAATATGGCGATGCTTGGAAACAATTTTTCAACAAGTCTAAAAATACTAGATTCAACATGTATAATATTGACGATTATATTGAAAAAAGAGGGTTCTCTTACGAACAAGCAAGGCAAAAAGTTGATGAGATTAAAAAGAAAACTACACCATCATTAGAATCATATATTCAAAAATATGGAGAAGTGGTTGGTAAGCAAAAATTTGATAAAATTTGTAGAAGGCATAAAAATTATATTGATTATTGGAATATGTTATATCCAAATGATCCCGTGCTTGCCTGTGCAAAATTTAGAGAATATACTGCATCTGCTAGTTTAAAAAATGTGAACTATTATTTAAAACACGGATATACTGAAGACGAAGCAGCAAAATTAATATCAGAACATCAATTGAAAAATGCCGGTGTACACAGGTCATATTATGAAAATTTGGGACTGCCTAATGATGAAATAGATGCAATAATGCTAGAAATTAATAAAAGAAAAGATTCAGCATCATTGAAATTTATTTCATCAAAATTCCCAAATTCAACACAAAAAGAAATTGAAATAGAACACAAAAAACACAATTTAGAAAAAAGTAGCATTTTTAGAAACAACGGTTATTTGAAAAAGGATGACCCTAATTTAGATAAACGAGTTGCGTATTATAAAGCTGTCGACTATTATACATCAAGAGCTGAAATGCCACCATGCCCTGGAAAAAGAGGTAAAGGTTCTGGATATTATCATATAGATCACAGATACAGCAGACTTAAAGGTTATCAAAACAACATTCCGCCGTATATTATAGGACATGTTACTAATTTACAATGGTTATTATCTGAGGTAAATTGTTCAAAAAAAGAAGACTGTTCAATAACCGAAAAAGAATTACTAGAAGGATATCTGAAATATGAAAATAAAATCAATAAAAAAACATAGTCATGAAGAACATACATGGGATATAACTACACCGTCTGAAACATTTTTGTTACCCAACGGCTGTGTAAGCCACAATTCAAGTGTTGTCATTAACAGCACCAACGGTATTGAAATGCCCATGAGTTTGATCAGTGTTAAGGAATCAAAAGCAGGCAGTTTTATACAAGTTGTTCCAGAATATCACAAATTAAAGAACAAATATCAGTTGTTGTGGGATCAAACAAATTGTGATGGTTATTTGAAAACTGCTGCGGTATTGGCTGCATATATAGATCAATCTATCAGTACAAATACGTTTTACTCACCGAAGCATTTTCCAAACCGTAAAATACCGACTACATTGATTGCCAAGAATCTCATGTTAGCCCATCACTGGGGTCTCAAAACACTATACTACTCTCTTGTTGAAAAACAAGGTGCGAGAAGTGAGGATGTGGATATGCCGCCATTGGTTGCACAAGAAGAATTATTAGATGATTCTGATTGTGACAGCTGTAAGCTATAGACATAACAAAAAATCACAAACATAATATCCAAAAGGATTGATATACATGGCAATAGCACAATACGATTTGTCTAAAAAAACAGACTATCTAAAAAGACAAATGTTTTTAGACCCAGAAGGTCCTGTAACAATACAACGATTTGAAGAAGTACGATATAAAAAGATACAAGATTTTGAAATTACGGCACGTGGATTTTTTTGGGTTCCAGAGGAAATCAGCCTAACCAAAGATGCTGCTGATTTTAAAAATGCCAGCGGTACTGTGAGACATATTTTTACCAGCAATCTTTTGCGGCAAACTGCACTTGATTCCATACAAGGTCGTGCTCCTGCACAGGTGTTTGGTCCTGTCATTTCAATTCCTGAACTTGAAGCTCTTGTAAGTAACTGGAGTTTTTTCGAAACCAATCTGCATTCCAAAAGTTACAGTCATATCATTCGCAACATCTACAATGTGCCCAAAGACGAATTTAACAAAATTCACGAAACAGCACCCATCATTGAAATGGCTGCACAAATTGGCAAATATTATGACGACTTACACATGATAAATTGTCGGAAAGAACTTGGAATTTCAGTAGATGAAAAAGAGCAACTAAAAGCCATATGGCTGGCCCTGCATGCAAGCTATGCACTTGAAGCACTGCGTTTTATGGTGTCCTTTGCAACCAGTTTGGCAATGGTTGAAAACAAGATTTTTATTGGTAATGGAAATATCATCAGTCTCATTTTACAAGATGAAATTTTACATAGAGATTGGACTGCATACATTATCAACCAATGCGTCAAAGATGATCCACGTTTTGTAGAAATCAAACAACAATGTACAGCAGAAGTTTATCAAATTTATATGGATGTTATTCAAGAAGAAAAAGATTGGGCTGACTATTTGTTTAAGTTTGGTCCAGTTATTGGACTAAATGCACAAATTCTCAAAGACTTCATGGATTTTACTGCATTCAATGCATTAAAAGAAGTTGGCATCAAGTATACACTACCAGCTCCAAAAACCACTCCAATTCCTTGGTTTAACAAACACAGCAATACCAGCAACAAGCAATCAGCTTTGCAGGAGACTGAAAGCACCAACTATGTAATCGGTGTCATGAGCGAAACCATTGACTATTCTGAGCTGCCAAACATCTGATGAAAATAGCAATTATCACTCCATATTACCAAGAAGATGCTGCAACATTAAACAGATGTTGCAATTCTGTTGTGTCTCAAACTTATAAAAATCTACAACATATAATGGTAGCCGACGGCGACGCACATCCATTAATCAAACAACGATCAAATGTTGATCATATCATACTGCCACGATGTCACAATGATGCAGGAGCCACACCGCGCGCTATAGGTGCAATATCTGCTTTTAGTCAAGGTTGTGATGCAGTGGCATTTTTAGATGTAGACAATACCTTGGAGCCAAATCATATTGAATTAATGAAAAATCTCATTGATTATCATGATGTTATAACCGCAACAAGACATATCTGTACTCGTACTGGAGAAAAATTATTTGTTGATACTGTAGAAAGCAACGGCAATGATTTTTGTGATACCAATTGTTTATTTTTGACACGCAGCGTGTTGCCATTGCTGACCTATTGGATAACTGATCCTGGTTATAGATTGCTGAGTGACAGACAATTTTGGTTGGCAATTTTGCAAACCAAACTAAAAAGAACACATTGTACTATTCCAACTGTGAATTATTATTCACGATGGGCATGGCATTATCAACATGCAGGGCAAGTGCCGCCCAGCGACAGTGTTTGGTTGGGCTATGATCAAAATGGCCAGTTGACCACTAATAGACATATCAACATATTGCAATAGGAGATCGACATGCAGGCAGAAATTTATACAAAAACTGATTGTAAATATTGTATCAAAGCCAAAGAATTGCTCAAGGAACGTCAAATCGCCTTCAAGGAGTTTATTATAAGTGCAGGATTTGATGAAACATCTCTTGCTGACAATCAATATTATGTTAGCAAGGATGATCTACTAAACAAACTGCCCACTGCTACAAAGGTTCCTCAAATTTGGTTAAATGGTAGACATATCGGTGGATATACAGAACTGGCTGCATATTTTTCTCGAATTTAAACCATAAATATCCATTATAAGATAGTGGAGAATATGTTTGCCGTTAAATCCCCCCAGCTTTTCTGGCCAAGATGTTTGGTACAGCCCCAGTGTTTATGCAAATCAAGTGCCTGTGGCACTATGGCAACCGGCTGTACCTCAGCCATCTGCATTGCATTCTCTGCCCACCATACCATCACCAAAATTTGAATTCACACAACAACAAATAAATATGGCCGTTGCACCTGAAAATACTTCATGGTATATTACAGAGGCGAATGGCAATGTAGTATCAGTGCCACCGGGCACACCAGGAGCTACTGCAGAAGGTACTCCGCCTAGTCCTGATGCAGCCCCTGGACAAATGGATGGACAAACCACTACAATATCTGACGCAGCAGCAGCTGGCCAAGGAGGGTACAGCGCTTTAATTGGTAATTTAAATAAAGTATTGCAAGAAGGTAAAAGTGGCGCTTGGCGAGGCGGGCCCAGTAATCCTAATTTACAAAAAATGTTCAGTACAATTGGTATTACTCCCAGTCAATGTTTTCCAGCAGGACACAGTTATTGGTGTGCAGCATTTATGGCTTGGATGTTAAAAATAAGCGGTCTGCAATATACAATTGGTTCCAAAAGTCAAGCTGTTTCTATAAAGGCACCTGATTATGCTACATATGGTCAAGGTATTGACCCAGGCCAGCCTAACCTTTGGAGAAAAGGAGATGTTTTACTGGTCAAACCAGGCGGCGCAGCAAGCTCAAGTTCTGGCAACCATGTTACATTTTTATGGCGTGCGCCGTTTAGGGGCAGCAAGGGAGAGCTATGGTATCCATGTTTAGGTGGTAATCAAGGTAATACTCCTGGAGATGTGAGTATTGCCAATTTTACATCTGACAGCATTATTCATATTGGACGAACCTGGCCGGACTCGGGAGTTGCTTTAACCAGTGTATGACCAATTAAAATTGCTTTCAAATATTCTACATATTACACTGATATAAATTAGGAGAATATGATGCTTTTAGAAAAAACACCTGTTGCAGGCGATGTTGCCAGCATCAAGTTTAACAACGGCGATGAAATCATTGCAAAGATCTCAGAGATAACCAATGATCTAGTTACCGTGACCAAACCATTGCTGATGGTTTTGAGTCAAGATCCAAGATCTGGTCAACCAGGCGTACAAATGGCTCCATTTTGGATGTTGGGTGCAGATCCAAGCAGCAAGTTTCCCATTAATAGAAGTCAAATCATATGTTTGGTAAAATCCAATACTGATGCTGTCAAAGGTTATACTGCTCAAACCACAGGACTTGCTATTCCCAGCGGCAGCGGTTTAATCACCTAAAAAAACACGATCTTAACACAATATTGCTATAGTAATGCTGTAAATCTACAGCTTAATAACTATGCGAAGGAAACAATTCCTCGCTATTTTGGAGAATAAAATGAATAAGATTGTGTCTGCTATTACTGGTTTTGGTTTTCTAGTTGCTACCGCCGTTGCTGCTGGTGCATCGATGGCACAGACTACACCTGTAGATACTAAAAAGCCCATTGCCACTGCTGCGCCGGCAGCAAACAGTGCTGCTTCAAAGGCAGTTACTGCTGTTCCGCCAGTCAAGCCAGCTGTCAACCATGACAAGTCGTTGGCCAATCCTGCTGTCAAGAACTGATGTAATTTATAAGGTTACAGTTGGACTCGTATCCAACTGTAACACATTTGTAATAATTAACTCCACGCACTTGGATTAAATACCACTATAATTGCGTGGAGTTAAAATGGCAAGAGTTTTGTTTATCCTCAAACGTCGTTCAGACTATAATCAAACGATTCACAATCATGTAGGATTGAGCACAGGACTATACAACAGCGTTAAATTTATGGATCAAATGCTTGATCATGCTGGTGTTGAAAGCAAAATGTTTGTTGCCATTGACAACAACTGCATTGATAGAGAAGTACGTGCATACCAACCTACACATGTGGTCATTGAAGCACTTTGGGTGGTACCTAGTAAATTTGAAATCTTATCAAAACTGCATCCAAACGTAACTTGGATTATACGTCTGCACAGCGAAATGCCTTTTATTGCCAGTGAAGGTATTGCCATGGATTGGATTGGCGATTATGCACGATTTCCCAATATCATAATAGGTGTTAATGCACCCCGCATGATGGATGAGACACGGTTTTATCTACAACAAGTATATGGGTGGTCTAATGCAGAAACAGCCCAACGTATCATTTACATGCCCAACTTTTATCCGCAGGAATACAAATATAAAAAGTTCAATCCCAGCAATGAATATATTAATATATCATGTTTTGGAGCCATACGCCCCCTTAAAAATCATTTACTTCAAGCAATTTGTGCTGTCCAATTTGCAGATTCCATTGGAAGAAAGTTGAAATTTCATATTAATGCAGGACGCATTGAAATGAAAGGTGAGCCCATATTACACAATCTCAAAGGCATGTTTCAGCATCTGGCGGACCAAGGGCACGAATTGATCAGTCATCAGTGGGTGCCTAGAGACGGGTTTTTAGACATTTGTGCTCAAATGGATATCGGCATGCAGGTCAGTATTTCAGAAACATTTAATATAGTGGCAGCTGACCATATCAGCCAAGGTGTGCCTGTTGTGGGCAGCAGTGAAATACCTTGGGCCATAAATTGGTCTTGTGCCGATCCGGTTGAAACACAAGACATGATTAAAAAACTCAAACGTGCATGGCGATTTCCGCAAATCAATGTGAAAACCAATCAATTGGCGTTGACAGCCTATACCAATGAAACACGCAAAATATGGCTGAAATATTTCTCTGATAAATAACAAGGAGGTATATTATGGACGGTGAATTTCACAGATTACGCACACATCATTGGCACAATGGTAGATTGAGCTACATTGATCATATTTTTCCTACATTTGAAGAAGCTTTGGATTTTGCATCACAATATCCATGCGATAACTTTAAAATATTTGATCACAACGACGGATTAAAACACAGCAGCCACAGCAAACCCACAGAAACCTACGCTTGACTTTTGTTTAAAATACCTTTATAAATATAAATGTTGCTGTTGATTGCAATCAAATAGACTTGCTGAGACGGGAGTGCGACTCTTCCCACCTCCACCATAAGCACACGGTATGTCAGAATGGCATATAGAGATATATGTTTCCCAATTAACAGGGACTCCAGGACGCTGGATGCAAGTCGTGTGCTTATGATGGGGGTGACTAGGTTCGATCAGCTGTGGTAAGGGTTGAGGTAGGCAATGAGTAAGACACGACTCGCAATCAGTTCAAAAACTATAAATGCCAACGATAATGTTGCATTTGAGGAAACTGCCCTAGCGGCATAACCTCATTGGGTATGGGTTCCACCTAGAAACAGAACGGACTCAATTTCACCTGTATATTTTGACTTTTTCAAATCTATATATTATCTTTTAAATGTGGCACATAA
>Ga0209777_10009047_pt1 | contig 10782 bp, 8 predicted proteins | sample FrelakmetHBP12HB_FD_187147 | JGI IMG/M metagenome (GOLD analysis project Ga0209777, IMG submission 187147) | Freshwater lake sediment microbial communities from the University of Notre Dame, USA, for methane emissions studies -HBP12 HB (SPAdes)... | ecosystem: Environmental > Aquatic >... | reverse complement strand
CGGCCTCCATCTCGATGAGATTATGAATACGGTCACGGGTTGCACCCCGGCATCGTTCGAACCAACGATAGATTACATTGTCGTAAAAGTCCCACGCTGGCCTTTTGACAAGTTTAAAGGTGCAGACCGGACGCTCTCTACCTCCATGAAAAGCACCGGCGAAGTGATGGCGATCGGCAGAACGCTTGAAGAAGCCTTCATGAAGGCGAAGCGCTCGATTGATACGGATGTCATCCCCCATACAAGCCACAGTGAGATCCGTATGATCCTCTCTCGCCCGACCGATGAGCGGTTCCACTGCCTTTTTGATGCGTTCCGGGAGGGTTTTTCAATCGATGAGATTGTCCATCTCACTTCGATCACCCCGTTCTTTTTGGAAAAGATCAGAAACATTGTAAAAACAGAAAAACATCTTGTCGCACACCATGAAACGGCTGATATCAGTGTGGCAAAACGATACGGGTTTTCCAATGCCGAACTTGTGAAGATCACCGGGCTCTCGTTAGAACACGTTGAAGAGATGGCTGGTGAACCCACCTACAAGATGGTGGATACCTGTGCTGCGGAGTTCCCTGCAAGCACACCCTATTTCTACTCGACCCGTGAGCAGGTATGTGAGATTGTTCAGAGCACAAACCAGAAGATCCTCATTCTCGGTTCGGGGCCAATCCGCATCGGGCAGGGGATTGAGTTTGACTACTGCACTGTCCATGCGGTAAAAGCGCTGCGGGAGGAGGGTGTTGAAGTACATATTGTCAACAACAATCCGGAAACGGTGTCCACCGACTTTGATACATCGGACCGGCTCTTCTTTGAGCCGATGCAGCTTGAGGACGTGGCAAACATCCTCAAAAAAGACAACTACTACGGGGTGATGGTCCAGTTCGGCGGACAAAATGCCGTGAACCTGGCCGTCCCCATTGAACAGGAGATTAAACGCTTAAACCTCAAAACAAGGATCCTCGGCACAAGTCCGGATGCGATGGATATTGCCGAGGATCGCGACCGGTTCAGTAACCTTCTCGATCAGCTCAAAATTCCCAGCCCGTCCAACACATCCGCATATTCCGAATCCGAAGCAAAAGAGAAAGCAGAGAAGATCGGCTACCCGGTGCTTGTCCGCCCCTCGTATGTACTCGGTGGCAGGGCAATGGAGATCGTCCATGACGCAACAGAACTTGAACTGTACATGAAGGAGGCGGTCAGGGTGAGCCGGAACCATCCGGTGCTGATCGATTCCTATCTCCAGAACGCCATCGAGCTCGATGTGGACGCGGTCTGCGATGGTGAGGAAGTGCTGATTGGAGGTATCATGGAACATATCGAACAGGCAGGTATTCACTCGGGTGATTCAGCTTGTGTGATCCCCACCCAGTCTCTCTCTCCCCAAGTGCTTGAGCAGGTGCGGGATCACACCCGGAAGATCGCGCTCGGGCTTGGTGTTATCGGCCTTGTCAACCTCCAGCTCGCGGTCAAGGACGATATTGTCTATGTCCTCGAAGCAAACCCGCGGGCGAGCCGGACCGTGCCGTTTGTCTCCAAGGCGACCGGTCTCCCCATCGCAAAGATAGCGGCAAAGGTGATGATCGGCAGGAAGCTGCGGAATCTCGGGTACCGTGAGAGGGAGATCACCCATGTCGCCGTCAAGGAAGTCCTGCTCCCGTTCAACAAGCTTCTGGGTGTTGATACGATGCTTGGTCCCGAGATGAAGAGCACCGGCGAGGTTATGGGCATCGACTACGACTTCGGGCTCGCGTTTTACAAGGCATGCCTCTCGGCAGACAACGAACTTCCCTTGAAAGGTAACATCTTTGTCTCCGTAAATATGGAACAGAAGGACGAGGTAATCCCCATCGCACGGAAAATGCGCGATCTCGGGCTGATCCTGTACGGCACGGAAGGTACTGTGGATTATCTCCATGATTCAGGAGTGGAGGCGCACCTTGTGCGCAAGGTACAGGAAGGCTCGCCAAACGTCATCGATATGATGCGGCACGGGGAGATCCGGCTCATCATCAATACCCCCACCGACAAACAGTCACGACAGGACCACTACCAGATCATGCGGGCAGCCGTTGATTACAGCATACCGTATATCACCACAATACAGGCAGCACGGGCGGCGGCGCTTGCCATCGATGCAATCAAGCGGGAGAAGATGACGCTGGAGCCGATCGGGCATTATCTTGCAAATCTGTAACCCGATTGCATATAAAGTAAAATCTTTTTTCTGTTCAGCGTACTAATATTTTTTTACTATCCTCTAGGCACCAAAGGATACTTGGAATATCTTTTAAACGATTCATATTCTACTGAGAAAAATCGGCGTAATATTGAGTATATGACAAGATGTGTTGACAGAACAGTTATCGCACTGCAATGTTGTACCTCTGAATTATTCCGGTTCTGATCAATGTCGGAATAACAAAAAAGAGATTGATTTAAATATAGGTATCCAAGATAACCTGCGTGGTTCCATCAGAAAACCCGCCGACTACAATAACATGGTCTCTGCCGGCAAATGTACCCGTAGTACTAATATAGGTTTGACACCCAACAGACGAGCCCAATAATCCAACAGTGGTACTTCCTGGGAGGAATGGGGCAGCAGACATTGTTCCGGAAGACCCTGTACCCTCGTTTACTGTTACGCAACCACTGACAAAGGTCCCAGAATCTTGTCCACCCTGATACGTGACAACGATTTGGTTTGAACTCGGCTGCGAGGCTGTCGCCGCAACGACCTTGGTCTTCTGGATATTCCCTGCCATTCCGAATACGAATGCAGCAATGACTGCTGCGAGAATAACCGTAATGGCTACCATCAGGATCACACCGATGACGGGTGATACTGCATCTTCATTCTTCATGAATTTCATTGTATACACCTCAAAATTATGCCCGGAATCCGGGCATGACAATGTATACCATGTTATTTCTTATGACGCTATATAAATATTGGGGTGATTTACGGGAAAAGATTGTTTAAGAAAGAATATAAATGATGGGCTCTGGAGAAATTTTAATTTCTTTCATACTATGGTCGAAAACCCCGCTTTTAATACAACTTGGGTTTTCTCAAATGATTGTTTGCGACAGCCGGAGCAAATAACCACACGAAGAACCGTAAGGTTCTCCGAATTGTAGAATCCCGGAGAGATGAGACACAAGAGGAATCCAAGGGATTCTTCGAAGTAGTGTTAACACAGCCAATCCCTAAATAGACCAATCTTTTGCCTCTTTTGAGACTATGATCGGTCATAATTGTTGTTTTCAACACAATACATAGCACAAAAACCAAAAACAACGAAAAGTTTGTACACAAATTTGTTGCTCTACAAGGAATTCCACCACATTTTTAGAAGCGAGAGGATATCACTTGTAGGAATTGTACCAGTGCTCGTACTCCTTATGACTGGTGAAGCAGTGTAATATATACGTTCGATCTTCATTGATATCGTAGATTATTCTCGCTTGTTTTGTTACTTTCTCTACATGACATGGAATGCCATGTTTCATGTGTTTGCGGGGAGGTCTGAAATGCAGTTTCTCAAGATGCATAAGGAATACCGCTTTCATATCCTGAGGTAGATTTGCCAACTCTTTTTTGGCAGAATCTGAAAAAACAAGCTCCATAATTCCTTAAACGTCAGCTTTTGAGGATTTTCTTTATCTCATCAAAGGAGAAGGATGGGGTCTTTTTGGTTTCAATCTCACTCACTTCTACCGTAACTGCCCTATGTACAAGCATGAGTTCTTCATCCTCAAGCATTCGCTCATAGGCAAGGATAGCCTGTCGTATCACTTCGGTCTGGTTTCCGGCATACCCTTTCTCGATGATCCTTTTTATCACTGCCTCGTACGGCGATCCAATGCTGATGTTCATAATCCACAACGCTATGTATATTGAATGATCATTCAATGATATAAACAATGCTCATGCGGTATATCTGGGGGTCAGTATCCGTTCAATTTGAATCACAGTTTTTTGTCAGAGATAACATCCGTCCGATGTGGGGGATACTCCCCCTCGAAAAGATCTCTCAAACAGTTGGTCATACCTGAAAAATTATGACGTCATGTATAAAATCGTTTATTCATCCGATACCCGGGACTTGAGTAAAATATATTTTAGTTTTTAAATATACTTCGATAAGGATTTTATTTCCCAAACCGGTACGAACCCGGGGGAACAACAATCTCAAACCTCGCCCCTTTTCCGAACTCCCCGGTCTCTTGTATGGACAGTCCGGTGATGCCCAAAATCTCCGAGACTAAAAAGAGCCCGTACCCGGTATTACGGTAAAATTCCCGCCGGAAAATCTTCTCCTTTGCATGCTCCGGGATACCCACGCCGTCATCTTCGCAGATTACGGTAAGTCCTGCATCATCCCTGCGGAAATAAAATCGGATCTTTGTTATCTTCTCACCATGGCGCAGGGCGTTGTCCAAGAGGTTATAAAAGACCTTTTCAAGCAGCATGTCAGCATAAACCTCGAGATTGTTCAGGTCAGACTCGAGTGCAACCTTGCCGAACTGAAGGTCAGTCACCGTATTGTCGACGATGAGCTGCGCCCTTTGCCAGACGGGTGACGTTGTCCCGATATTCTGGTAATCGCGGGTGAACCGGATCTGTTTCTGAATCAGCTGGTTGATCTGGTCGATCTTGATGAGGTAGTCATTGATGGCGGGATCGCTTTCCATCTCGCGGGCAAGGGAAAGATACATCCCCAGCGCAGTGATCTGGTTGAGGATGTCGTGGCGGGTGATGGACGAGAGGGTATTTAGTTTCCTGTTTGCAAGCTGGATTGCCTCCTCGAAGCGTTTCCGCTCGGAAATCTCTGCCCTGAGCACCTCGTTTGCTTTCGTGAGTTCAGTGGTCCGTTCCCGCACACGGTTCTCCAGTTCTTCCCGCGCTTTCTGGATGACCTTTTCAGCAAGCTTACGCTCGGTGATGTCGATCGCGGAACAGATGGCGGTGTAATTGGGGATAATCGATGCCGTTACAAGGAACTGGCGCAACGTGCCGTCGCGGGAGTTAAACTGGAGTTCAACGTCCCCGGTGACGGATCTCTCCCTTAGAGCCGAAATGAACCTGTCCCGGTCCATGGATTCCGAAAGGATTGCAGAAAGGTCACGGCCAAGAAGATCCGACCGCTCGTACCCGAGCAGTCTGGCGCATTTTTCGTTGATCTCCTTTAAAATCAGGGTGCGGCAGTCGAACGTGAAGATGCCCGCTTGTGAATTTTCAAATATCCTCTGGAATTTCCGCTCTTCTGCCCGGAGCCCGATGGCAAATGAGGATGTCACGACACCAATCGTGACAAAGATCACAAACCATGCAGTCGATACAGCAACCAGTTTCGGGTCAGAGAAACCGAAAAAATAGACGATGCAGATATAGGCTGCCGATAGCAGCAGCGAGAACATCACCGCGCGTTTCGGGTAGAAATAAACGACGAGGATAATGGGCATGAAATACAGGAACGGGAATACATCGAGAATCCCGTGGGTTAGGGAATAGATTGTCGACCAGACTGCACCGACGACCGTCAGTGCAATGATGCAGTTCCAGAGCATCTGCCGGTTCAGCACCCGTTCCATCATATCCCCCGCTCCCCTTTGTCGTTTTGTTGTTCACCGTTCAGTATCGTACTCCCGATACGCCGGTGCTCCTCGATCTCTGCCCTGAGCTGCTCATTGCTCTTCTCGAGATGGGCAGTCCGTTCCCTGACCTGCTGTTCCAGTTCCTCGAATGCCTGTTTGATCTCCGCATCAGCCTTCTTCTGGATGGCCGTGTCAATTGCAGAACAGACCACAACATGATTGGTGGTAAGGATTGCAGAGATGAGATAATGGTGGGGCGTGCCATCCTTTGCAACGAGCAGTACCTCCTTTTTACAGGGGCTCTGCCCCACCCTGACACAGGCGACAAAATCCGCCCTCTCGGTTTCGCTCCACCAGATCTGGGAAAGGTCTTTTCCTAGGAGATCCTCCCGTTCGTATTTCAGCATCCGCGCACACCGTGAGTTGATCTCATGAAGGCGGTTGGAGCGGAGCTCGAAGCAGAAGATCCCGTCCTGTGCGGTTTCGAGGACTTTTTTTATCTTTTTTTCCTCATCACGCAACTGGTTTGCATACGACGATGCCACAACACCGATGATGATAAAAACTGCAAACCATGCAACAGCGATGATAAGCTGGGTTGTATAGGATTTGGAGAAGAACCAGACCAGCCCCATATAGACAAGGCTGATGCAAAGCGTGAACAGCTTGCCGTGCCCGGGATAGAAATATACGACGAGAATGATGGGGAGGATATAGAGGAACGGAAAGACCTCAAAGATACCGTGGGACAGGGAAAAGATCGATGAGAGTATTGCGCCGATAACTGCAGCAGTGACAATAAAAAGTTCGATAATGTCGTTTGTCAAATGTCTGCTGATATCCATATGGTTCCCTCATTGTTTCCGCGGATTCCCGGGATGCGCCCCGACGGATCTTCTGGTTTATTGGAACACACCCGGCACAGAGATAGTCCGTCAAACAATACCTTTCAAACTCAATATATATATAGACCTTAGAAAAACTGAACCAAAAAAATCCGGCGGTTTTGCACTACTTACACTCTGTCCGTAGTGGTGAACCTGTCCAGTTCTTCCAGACGGTTGATATTCGTGAATGTCTGAAGCGCCGGGTCATACCTCCGGAGCCTTTCAACCGGAACATATGTCGCATTCAGGTCTTTGACCATACCACGAAGAGATTGCGAGTTGTGGTTTTCAAGATAGGTTAACAGCGCGCTCCTCCGGTAAACTGCATGCAGGGGTTCATACATCTCATTGTTCCAGCAGGGAATTGCCGCGTCAGATTCACGGATCAGGTCAAAAAGGTATGCGACAACTTCCGGGTTGATGCAGGGCATGTCGCACGCTGCAACAAATACCAGATCTCCTTGTGCCGCACGCACACCGGCATGGAGTCCGCCAACAGGGCCGATTCCTTTGCGGATATCCGTGATGCAGCGGACTGCTTTGAGGTGATCAAACCGGGAGCATTGTTCCGGGTCGCGGGCGACGAGGACGATCTCGTCGACGACCTGTGAAAGCGATCCGATGAGACGGGAAATGAATGTCTTTCCCTCGTAGGAAAAAAAATATTTCTCCTGCCCTTTGGCACGTTTTGCTTCTCCTCCCACCAGCACAACTGCAGATCTCAAGAAACCCCCACCTTCGATGCCAGTGATTCACGGAACTTAATGAGGTCAACCATGAGAGCATTGCAGCCAGGCAAAACCCCACTGAATCGGCACCCGGCACAAGTACCTTCATTCCCTGCACCTGTGGTACAGGATACGGGAGAAAACAAGTTCAATGTAACGAACCCCGCATGTCCTTTGCCGCTCGCTGTATCTTCTGCAGGCCAGTCCTTTCCATCGCAAGCAGCGCCTCCTTTATCTCCACTGATGGTGTGAACCCTCCAATCCCCCGAACAGCCACGACCCGGTGGCAGGGTATGACGAGCGGTGTCGGGTTGTGCGCCATCGCCCGCCCGACAACCCGTGGTGATGTCCCAACCTTTGCCGCAATTCCACCATATGTCGCTGTCGCGCCATACTCCACATCCTGCACGGCACGGTAAATCCTTGCAAAGAACGTGTCTTCTTCAAGGGCGATGCTGTTGAATGATGTGAAGTCGACCAGATTTCCAGCGCAATACCGGAGGAAGGGTGCGGGGACAGTCCCCCCGATACCGGTCTTCGCAAACCGTACCCGGTGGATCACATCCCCGCTCCACCAGACATGGACATGCCAGAGTCCGAATCGGCACGATCCCCCGCTCACATCCATGCTGATACCACCTTACGGAAATGGGAAATGTCACATTCGATGAGCTCATCGGAAATCCATATGGGAAGTGCCTTCTTTACCCGGTTTTCAACAAAACGTCGTTCAGCAAGCACGAGCACCCCGCGGTCTTGTGGGGTGCGCAATACCCTGCCCAGCGCCTGCAGGGCCCGGTTGATCGCCGGGAGCGTGTAGCAGAGAAATTCCCCCTCTTGTCCGAATTTGTGCCGGAAATAATCGATCACCATCCTGCGGACACGATTAAACGGTGCAAGGGGAAGTCCGATTACCATCGCTCCCGAGAGCATTTCACCACGATAGTCAAGGCCCTCGCTCCACTTCCCGCCGCAGACGGCAAACATCATGCCAGCCCTGCCCTGCGATGGCAGTGAGAGGAATTCCGAAAGCGCGGACCCGGCATCAGTGGTATCACGGGGCTCGATAAATACTGTTTTTTGCAGGATATCCGGAGCACACCGCTGTGCAAACGATTCAAGGATCTGGTAACTGGGAAAGTATACAGCAACATTTCCCGGCAGCGCGGAGAACGCAATGATATAATCAGCGATTTTTTCATTATTGCTCCTGTCCTGCCGCAACGAGAATGCAGTAGTAATATCACAGGCGCCGCAGACAAGCCGGTTCTTTTTTGGAAACATGTTAGGCAGTGTCAGTGTCTTCACATTCAGGTCACCAAAATAGTAGCGAGAGAAGCTTTCCACAGGGGATAGGGTTCCTGAGATCAATATACAACAGGCATGGGAGCTGCAGATCTCCTGCAGAGGTGCCGTTGGATCGATGTTTCTTACTTCCAGTATAATCTCTTCATTCTCCCTCCGGTAGATAGTGAGGTATGCAGGGTCGTGTGCTGACTGCGAAAGCCGGAATAAAAACAAAGTCAGCCGTTCGATAGCAGTCTCGCGGTATACCCCGGTCTTCTGGTTATTCTCCCGGATTGATTCGGCAAGCCTCATGAGTTCATCGACGATCTCCTCCATATCTTTATACAATGAACCTTTCACTACCATCCGATCAAAGATAGCAGGGTCGAACCAGTCCTCACCCTCGGTCGAGTTTGCAATCCCCTTGATGAAACCGGTGAGCCGGGGAATTACATGGTGCACTGCATCAGCACCCTTGTGGCGCCTCCGCATGCTGGATAATTCACGGGAGGCCTGTTCGAGGTCGCGCTCTGCCAATTCCACGCTCCCGATAGACTGGATGACATCTCCGCAGTTGTGCGCCTCATCAATCAGCAGCATCACGTCCTGCGGCCCGATATTAAGGGAGAGGTAAAGTTGCTCCCGTATTCCATCGTCAAAGAGGTGGTAATAGTTCAGGATAATCACATCGGCGTTCCGGGCGGCATGCAGCATCAGCTCGTATGGGCAGAGATCACTGCAGTACTTTACAAGTTCGCGCGGGTTCACCTGCTGCCCAGCCATGTGGTCGGCTTTCGTGCGCAATGATTGTGAGGGGACCATCTTCACACCGCCGGTGTCAGCCTGCACAAATGATTTACTGTGGATGAAGTAGGGGCAGATCAGCGGATGTTCACGGTCCATGCGACGGATCTGCTGGATGGTGAACGGGTCTTTTGACGGCACGAGCGCGCCTTTCTCCGCGCGGTCGCGCATGAGGGACGATGAGAACACCTTTACGCCTTCACACCTACGGTAGACATCCCCTTCGCCACCGAGGGGGCACATGCTTGCCTTGCCAATCAGGTACGCCGTTCTGAGCTTCGGTTGTTTCTTTTTTATCAGCGCAAGTTCACGGATGAATGTGTTCAGCTGGCTGATGGTTCGGACAGCAATTATTACCTTACGCTCATTGCGAAAAGCAAGCAGGGAGGCGACCACGCTTGATTTTCCGCTGCCTGTCGGTGCATCGACCATTGCGATACCCCCCCCGCGTGCGCACTGCGCTGCAAATTCGAGCATCTCACGCTGGTGCGGACGGTATTCACTGTACGGGAAGTAAGCATCGAATGCGTCCATTGTTATACACATTTGTCCGGACTCTTTTTATTATGGTCTAATACAGATCTGTTCTCATGGCAGTCCACCCCATCGAGGAGCGATACGGTACAGCGGAGATGCGCGCTGTCTGGAGCGAGGAGAACCGGTTCTCTTGCATCATTGCCGCCGAGGTTGCGCTCGCGCAGGCTGAAGCAGCACAGGGGATGATCCCGTTATCTGCTGCTGATGCGATCGTACAGAATGCAGGCAAGGCATCACTTGCGCGGGCAAAAGAGATTGAATCAGAGATCAGCCACGACATGATGGCAATTGTCAGGGCGATCTCCGAAGTATGCGGGGATGATGGCAGGTGGGTGCACTTCGGTGCGACTTCCAACGATATCCTTGACACGGCAACCAGTCTTCAGCTCAAGAAGGCGCTTGACCTGATCGATGAAAAGCTCAGGGGGCTCCTCAAGGTCCTGCTCCGGCGTGCGGACGAGACAAAGACGCTTGTTGCCATCGGCAGGACACACGGGCAGCATGGCGTTCCGACAACATACGGGCTCCGGTTTGCGATCTGGGCAAGCGAAGTCGGCAGGCATATTGAGCGGCTTGAACAGATGCGTCCCCGGGTTCTTGTCGGGCAGATGACCGGCGCGGTTGGCACGCAGGCAGCACTTGGCTCAAAGGGTATTGAGGTTCAGGCAGCGATGATGGAACACCTGGGGATGGGGGCAGTGGACGTTTCCAATCAGGTAATCTCCCGGGACCGGTACGCGGAATACTTCATGTTCTGTGCCAACGTTGCGACCACGCTTGATAAGATTGGGATTGAACTGCGTTCGCTCCAGCGCACGGAGATTGGGGAGGTGGAAGAGGCGTTTGGCGCACAGCAGGTGGGGTCATCAACAATGCCGCATAAGCGCAACCCGATCAAGTCTGAGCAGGTCTGCGGGCTTTCCCGTATCATC
>Ga0209777_10009046_pt1 | contig 10785 bp, 9 predicted proteins | sample FrelakmetHBP12HB_FD_187147 | JGI IMG/M metagenome (GOLD analysis project Ga0209777, IMG submission 187147) | Freshwater lake sediment microbial communities from the University of Notre Dame, USA, for methane emissions studies -HBP12 HB (SPAdes)... | ecosystem: Environmental > Aquatic >... | reverse complement strand
CTTGGTCCATATCAACTCGGGACAATCGGTTTTTACTCCGTCTGACCTTTTCAATCAAGCCGGGAAGCTGATGGATCATTCGAGTCCCAAAAACCAAATCCAGGTGAGGCACCCTTTCTAATAGGCGTTCTCCTTCCTGTTGGGCCACACAGCCCCCCACTCCAATAACCAGATCGGGATTTTGGTTCTTCAACCGTTTAAGGCGTCCTAAAAGGCTATAGGTTTTTTCCTCCGCTTTTTTGCGGATGCTACAGGTATTGACCAGAATCAGATCGGCCTCTTCCATCTTCTGGGTAATCTGGTAATCACCAGAAAGCAAAAGCTGGGCAATCGTCTGGGAATCTCTTTCATTCATCTGGCAACCGAAGGTGGTAATATGGACCTGTTTCATGAAAAATGTTCCTGATCTAACGGCTTTTTCTTTCATCGAATAGTAACGAATTTCTAATACAATATCAAGGAAGAAACCGTCTGACAAAATTTCCTTGACTTATTTAAGGAAAAGGATACAAGGGTAGAAAATTCGCCGGCAGACCATGATATGATCCCCCTCAAGGATGACAACCCGACCCAAACCTTTCCTCTGATTACCATCGTCATCATCAGCATCAATATTTTGGTTTATATCTATCAACTCACCTTATCGACTGAGGGACTGGAGACCTTCCTCTTTCGCTACGGAGCCATTCCCTCTCGGCTATTACACCCTTTCTTTCAAGAAAATGCTTCTCCTCAAACCTTTCCCTTCGGATTGACCATATTCAGCTCCATGTTTCTTCACGGGGGTTTGATCCATTTACTCGGAAATATGCTTTATCTGTGGATCTTTGGAGACAACGTAGAGGATTACCTGGGTCATATCAAGTTTATCTTTTTTTACTTGATGGCCGGTTTTTTTGCCGCCTTCATCCATACCCTCTCCGATCTCAACTCCTCCATACCCATGATTGGGGCCAGTGGGGCCATCGCCGGGGTTCTCGGGGCTTACCTGATCCTTTTCCCCAGGACCAATGTATCAACCCTGTTTATTTTCATTATCTTTTTCAAGATCATCAAGGTCCCGGCTGTTCTGATCCTTGGGTTGTGGTTTTTGATTCAGCTGTTAAACGCCGGCACCGGAGGAGGCTCGGTGGCCTGGTATGCTCATGTGGGGGGTTTTCTGACCGGGGTCATTCTGATTCGGACCTTCAAAGCGATCCGATTAAAATGAAATAATAAAATGAATCCAAGGGTCAAGGGTAATGCTTAGGAAGTCAAAAGACCTGAAGTTTTGGGAGAAAAACACTGAAATTAATTCCGGTCTTTTTCCTTTTTCCTTTCGGTTATGCCCTGAATCTCTATTTTCTGCAAATGATCCAAAAGAATTTGATAGGTCCCGGCCTTGATCTTCCCATAGGCCGTAACTCCTTTTTCCAAAAAAAGATTCATTTGACTGTGATCGGTCAACTCCACTTTGGCGGCTATTCCTTTGGACTCCGAAGAAAGGGCAATATTCCGGATTTGACTAAAAGGAACAGCCGCTCGGCCGGCCCCCAACTTTCCGGTCAAATAGGTTTGGCCGTTGATACTGAATTGGTTCAGAGTCAGGGTCAGACCTTCGCTGTCGGTAATGACAACCGCCACCTCTTTGTCGGGAACCGGTATCACCCCAGGTTTCTCTGGTTGGCCCATGTTACCCATACCCAATAAAAATAATGCTGCCCCCATAATACTGACCAGGCCGAATCGAGACTTTATCATTCTTTGTCCTTTCCCTTTCATCCCCATTTCAATTTTGTTCGAAGGACTTCAAAATAATTTTTGAAAGGGGTTTTAATCAACCGGACGGATTTAGCCGCTTTTTGAACCCGCACCAGATCTCCGGCTTCCAAAGGATATCCTACCTGCCCGTCAAAAGTCAACCAGACCTCACTGGCCTTAGACACCAAACGAATATCAATGACCGCATCGTCCTGGAGAATCAACGGGCGGTTGGTCAGAGTGAAGGGGCAAATAGGGGTAATGAGAATGGTCTTCAAGGACGGATGCAGGATCGGTCCGCCGGCGGATAGATTATAAGCCGTTGATCCCGTTGGGGTGGCTACGATCAGGCCGTCCCCGCGATAGGAGGTCAGAAATTGGCCGCCTATATTGGTTTCTATATCGATGATTCGGGCCAAAGCCCCCTTATTGACAACCACGTCATTTAAAAAAGGAACGGCAGGAAGGTCTTCCTTGGCCCTAATAATCCGTCCCGTCAATACCATCCGATTTTCAGTCTCATAATTGCCTTTGAGGATCTTTTCAAAAAGAAGACGGAATTCCTCCAGGCCGATTTCAGTTAAAAACCCCAAACCGCCTAAATTCACCCCCAGGACGGGGGCTTCCAGGTGGCCGTAAAGACGGGCCGCTTTAAGCAAGGTCCCATCACCCCCTAAAACCACCACCAGATCCAAAGGTTCATCGGTCGGCCGAACTTCGAAGGCTGAAGACTCTCCTTTTTCTTCCCAGTGAACTAAAATCCCTTTTTCCTTTTCCAGCCAGGTCTTGATTTTCAGGGCTTCTTGATAGGCAAAGGGAATATTTTTAACTACCAGTCGAATCTGTTTCACTTTGTTCTCCGTACCCCGTTAGGCCCCCAAAGGCAATTCAATGGTAAAAATGGTCCCCTGGGGGTCATTATTTTTAACTCGAATATGGCCGTGATGATCCGAAATAATAGAGCTGACAATAGTCAATCCCAGGCCGGTCCCCCCCTTTTTGGTGGAAAAATAAGGGACAAAAAGTCGGTCTCTATCTCGGGGTGCAATCCCGATACCGGTGTCGATAACTTCAATACGGGCCATCGCTAAAAACGGATCGTAATCGGTCCGGACCTTTATGGAACCGCCGTTTTCAACAGCTGCCACCGCATTATCCAACAAATTGAGCATCACCCTTTTCATCTGTTCCCGATCCAGGGGAAATTGGGGTAGGTTAGGCTCGGCTATAAAGGAAAAATCGATATTTTTGTGGTTTTCCCGGTACAAAATCAGGACTTCTTGAATAATGGCATTCAGGTCATTCAGGGAAAGGGTCGTCGCCGGCAAGCGGCCAAAGGTATAAAATTCATTGACCAGGGCGTTCAATTCATCCACTTGCTTAATGATGGTCTGAGTGCAGTCATCAAAAATTTCCCCTTCTTTTCCTTCGGACAAAAGGTGGGAATATTTTTTACGCAAACGCTGGGCCGATAATTTGATGGGGGTCAACGGGTTTTTGATTTCATGGGCCAGGCGTCTGGCCACCTCTCGCCAGGCCGAAACCTTCTGAATTTTTTCGATCTCCGTCAAATCATCAAAGACCAGGACCATCCCTAAATTTCTTTTTTCCTCGTCCTGTAACAGGGAGACCTTCACTAACAAGGTCAAGGTTTTATCCGAAAGCGGAACTTGAATGGTCCGCTCGAGGGTCCCCCTTTTAATCAAGTCCAGATTGACCAGCAGGTCGTGAAGCATGACCTTTTGCTCAGGGCGAAGCACCTCCTGATACCGCTGTCCAAGGACCTCTTCGGTCCTTAATCGCAGCATTTCCCGGGCCGAGTGGTTAATGGTACTGATCCGTCCTTCGGCGTCTATGGAAATAACCCCGGTTCCGATATTGGCCAGGACCGTCTCCATATACTGCTTTCGTTGATTGATCTCCTCGTTGCTCTTCCATAATTTTTGATAGGTTTGTTCGATCTCTTCTTTCCCTTTTTTTAAATCAGAGGTCATCTTATTAAAGGAACTTACCAACAACCCAAATTCATCTTTGGCCTCTAAGTCGATAGAAAAGTCATAGTCTCCCTGAGCGATCCGCAAGGTCCCTTCGGCCAATTTCTGGATCGGAACCGTCATCCCTTTAGCCAGATAAAGGCCAAACCAGGTGGCGGAAAAAAGGATCAATAAGGAGACGATCGAAAGAATGATCAGATAAATGAATTTAATGGGATTTTTCAACATCTGCATCTGCCGGTACCCTTCCAGACCGGTGGAAATGGTTTCCATTTTCTTGAGTAATGATCGAGAGAAATAGGAAGCAACCACCACGGTAGCCAGGGTTTTCCGTGCCTGAAAATTATCCCAGACCGGAACCCCGGCAATAAAAAAATCTCCTTCCGGAGTGGATTGAACCTCGGAAATCCCCTTGGGTTGAAAACCTTTCTGTATAAGACTTAGGGGTGGTTCTTTAAAGGATTGCAGATAGGTCTCCGAAGTTACAACACGGACTTTTTGTTCCAGATTGGGTAAAAAAAGACCGACCCAGACCAATCCGTATTCCTGCCGTTTGTCCTGGAAGTTCCTGATGATCCCCTCCTGATCATTTTTGGTTAAGAGTCCGGACTGACTCAGATCGAGGCTGAGTTGTTGGGCATAGGTCCGTGTTCCCCGCTGGGAGGCCTGATAATAGGCCCGCCCAACCTCGACGGAGTCCTGCAGGGATTTCTCGATATGCATATTGAACCAGTAATCCATGCCCATGGCCATGAATTGATAGGCGATGAAAAAAAAGACGATGGTCGGCACCAGAGACAGGGTAATAAATCCAATGACCAACCGGGTTCGGATCTTTGATCCCAGGATCTTTCGTCTTCTCTCGGTGACCAGTTTAAGAAGGTTTCGCACAACCAAAAAGATCAACAGGAGAAGCAAAATAATGTTGACGTTGATTAAAGCAAAAAGGATGACCCGCTGGGATAGGGAAAAGGGGAAATCAGGCCGGAGGACATTAGTTCCCCAATAGGTCAGTCCAAGGACTACCAGGATGGTGATAACGATAATCAGGCGCTCTCTTTTTTTTCGCCGCTGATCTTTTTGTTCTTCTGATAAAAGGGGGATCATGGACCTGCCAGGGAAGGGAGTTCCTCTTTTAATAAATGAAATCCACTTGATACCAATCCGTTTCAAAATCCCACAAGGAAACAAAAAACAAAATGTAATGGAGATATAAAGGAAGCCGGACTTTATTAAGCTCTGCCTTTATCCGTAATTGGTACTGATTGTTCCTTTCCAGGGCCTGAAGGGGAATCAGTTGAATATTACTGACATCGGCCATCATCTCCTGGGCTTTTGAAAATTCCTTGATGACAAAAGTCTGATTTCCCCGTTCGCTTAATTGGATGGAATATTCATCTCTTAGAGAATCATATTTAACGGTATGATGTAATTTTAGAGAAGCGATACGTTTATTGGGCCAAAGGGAACGGGGTTTATACAATTCAATCAGGAAGGTAAAGGTGGTTGGTATACCATTTTGGATCGCTTTATTCATTTCGGGCGTAAAACACCCTTTGGTAAAAAAATAAACCAATAGATGGTCCTGATTGTTGGTGACAATGCTATCGGCAATTTGGGCTTGTTTGCTCCAGGCCGTTATTGGACCGGAGAGAAGCAAGGAAAGAAAAATCAGGGATACACCCAGGGTTTTCAGGAAAGAATAACGCTTTTCCAAAATAATTCGCTTCATTACTCTATAGTATCAAAAAGACAAAAAAATGCAAGCCCATTCCGATCAGGCGATCCGACGGATGTTACCAATAGGAGAACTTGGTTTTGAAAGGCCTATCCGGATTCCGATTACAGACAGGCTGTGATTTCCTTTCCAGCGGTACAGTCTGAATGCTCAGGCGGTCAAAATTTTGAAGAATGGCTGCAACGGTTTTTTTCAAAAGCCGTTCCCTCTAGGTGAGTTAACAAGGAAAATACGGGAGGTGCTTGATTAGGCATCCTTTGGATTTTTCTTTTGTCTTGCTCTTCAACCTGTCAAGAAGATGATCCGGCCGTTTCAAGGTTCAATACGGACAGTGGTCCCAACCGGGATTTGATTAAACAATTCCTCCATATGGAAATTATTCAAGGCGATACACCCTTCAGTCCAATCTACTCCTTTTCCTTCTCCATGGATCTCGATTAAACCTCCGATCCCTATCTCGCTGGGAAACTGCTTGTTTTTCAATGCCTGTTCATAACGAATTCGATCCGAATCATTCGGATAGTCTAAAAGGAAGGCCAGATAGTATTTGGTTTGACCTTGATTTTTTTTCTCAACAATCCGGTATTCTCCTTCCGGGGTTTTCATGTCTCCCTGATGGACTTTAGGGCCTTCAGGGTTTTCTCCCAGGTCAATGGGATACCATTTCAGTAATTCTCCCTCTTGGAAAAGGAGTAGTTTCCGTTGTTTTTTTTTGACTACGATTTTCCATGATTCGGGAGGAAGGATCTTAATCATATCTTTCAAGGGGGGCAGAATCGGAACGGGGGGAGGGATATCCTCCACAATTCTGGCCGTCAAAGCCAGTTCCTCTGACGAAGGCTGGTCAATAGTCTGAATCGGTCCCGGAGGTAAAGGAATGGCCATAGTTATTTGGGGAGGCGGGACCACCTGGCGGCAGGATAACAATCCCAGAAAGAGAAAGGTGGTCAAAAGCAGAAATGGGGTTCGACTAAAATAACCGTGGCTGATTGTAGGCTTGCCGTTCATGTTCTCCGGGGTTTTTGAGTATTTCCCTTTAAAATTAGTAACAAGGATGGGTCTATTGTCAAGAGAATAATTCCCTAAAAAATAGGCGTTTAAATTTCCCTTTAACCGTTAAAAACAAGAGATATTCTTTTAATGCGTTCAAGAGGACATTTTCTAATTTCTCCTTTTTGCTTTTTACCAAATGTCTTGTCCTCTCTTGGGCAAAGAGCCATATTTTTTCAATCGTTCCGGCAGGGCGAGATAGAAATGACTTTCCTTTTCCCTGCCTCGTTTTAAGCACCCCTGCCCATAAATACGGCATTTGTCTTTCAGTTCCTTGAAGGCTAGGTCGTATTGCACGGCAGTTAACTGCCCCGAATCTAAAATTTTAACTAAGGACTGGATACGAAAGCGATCCAAGGCAGGCGTAGTTCGAGAGAGCTGGTCCCGGTGTCCGCCCCGTTTGACCACTAAGGGCTGGTCGATCAAAAAAATGGGGAATTGGGCCGAAATCCTAAGCCAGAGGTCATAATCTTCACAGGCCGGCATATCCTCATCAAAATAACCCACTCGTTCAAACAAATCCCTTCGGATCATCACGGCCGAGGGGCTGACCAGACATAGCAGGAGAGAGGGGGCAAAAATATCGCCGGAATATTTTCGATGTTTTTTACGGGGATTCACCCGGCGGCCGTTGCGAATCCAGATCTCTTGGGTCTGACAAATCATGGCTTCCGGGTTTTGGGAAAAGAAACGGATCTGTGTTTCTAATTTTTCAGGTAGCCAGAGGTCGTCGTCATCCAAAAAGGCGATCCATTTTCCTCGGGCCGTTTGGATTCCTCGGTTACGGGCCGCACTGACCCCCTGATGGTCTTGGAAGCTGTAAATTAAACGACCTTTATATTGGTTGAGGGCCTCTGCCGTTCCGTCAATGGACCCGTCGTCGACAACGATCAATTCAAAATCTTCAAAGGTTTGTTTAAAAACAGAGTCAACAGCCTCAAGGACAAAGGAAGACCGATTGTAGGTCGGGACAATGACACTGACGAGAGGAGGGGACATGGGAATTAAAAAGGGGTCACGGCACCAATAAGGCAGTCAATCCGGCTAGAATAAATCCGGCATCCACCATGGTCTCGAAAAAGACATTCCCGGGCAAAGCCCGATTTTTTTCATAAATAAGTAAAAAACCAAATTGGTATAAAAGGCTGATCAGCAGCCATAGACTCCAAAGGGGCAGAAGACCTCCAAGAACTCCAGCCGACAAACCCGCCATGGTCGCCAGACTGATAATTTTCAGGACACGGATGGTTTTTTCTTCTCCGATAATAATCGGCAGGGTTTCTTTGCCAACGATCATATCTCCCTGAATGTCCAGAACATCAAAAAGACCGGAGCTGATATAGACAAAAGAACAAATGACGAAAAAGATCATAATCAGAGAAAGGTTCACCGGCTGCTGTTCGGCCATGGCCGGGATCAAGGTGGTTACAGCTCCCCATCCCAGAGCCACGGAAAGGGTTTTAGATGCCGGGAGGTCTTTAATTTTTTTCATTCTGGTAAAGCGTTGCCAAACAGCCGGCACGATTTGAAAACTGTAGAGGATGCCCAGGGCGCTCAAGGCGGTAAGGAAAAGAAACGAGGCCACGCCTAAGTACAGGGCCAAGGCCAGGGAAACCAGGACGGCAGTAATTCCTGAAAAGAAGAAGGTGGATCGATTCCGTTGATAGAATTCAGAACGATCCGGATCGTTATACTCCGCTGCCCCCCGGTCAAGGAGGTGATTCAGGATGTGCATGGCATAAATATGCAGGAAGGTTATGGCAAAATAAATCCAGTTCAAAGGGGCTTGCCGCAATCGGGAGGCGGTCAAACTCAGGCACCCGGCCCCCAGGGCTATCATCAGATTGCTTTTTAATAAGAAACGTACCCAACTAAAAAGAAAGGCGCTCCAGGCATATTCTCCCTGACCCTTAATCATCTCCAATTCCTGGACCACCTTTCGAATCATCCAGTTGGGAGTTGAAGCTCCGGCGGTAACACCCACGGTTTTGAATCGGAGGATTTCATTTTTATCCAATTGATCTTCCGTCTCTATATGAAAACAGGGAGTACCCACAGATTCGGCGATGGCTGCCAGTCGACGGGTATTTCCGCTGTTATAACCTCCCACAACCACCAGTCCATCCACCTGCCGAGCTAGGTCACGCACTTCTTCTTGCCGTTCGTGGGTGGCATTGCAGATGGTATTAAAAACCAGACTGTTGGGAAATCGCCCTCTGATTTTTTCAACGGCCGCCTGAAAGAGGGATTCGTCCTGAGTCGTTTGGGCCACCACAATCACCTGTTTCAAATCCGGAAGGTCCTTAACCTGATCCGGATGGGTCAGGATAACTCCCCTCTCTTGAGAATAGCCCAGCAGTCCTATGACTTCCGGATGATCCCGATCGCCGACAATGATCGGGGTGTATCCTTCCTGGGCATATTTCTTGATAATGGCCTGGACCTTGATCACCCTTGGACAAGTAGCGTCCACGATGGTACACCCACTCTTTTTTAGCCGATCGTGATCCTGAGGAGATATGCCATGGGCCCGGATAACGACCGTGCCGGTTTGCCCCTCTTGAACGGGGTCCAGGATACGGATGCCTTTTTTCTCCAGCATAGATAAGACTTGAGGATTATGGATCAACGGTCCAAAGGTGTAAATAGGGTCGGGATAATGGTAATTGGCCTCCAGGGCCATTTCCATAGCCCGGCGGACACCCATACAAAACCCGGCCTTTTTGGCCAGACGGACTTTCATAATTTGTATTAATTAACCTTTCTGAAATTACTATTCTCACCGCAAAGACGCAAAGGGCGCAAAGAATAATTTTTATCCCGCCGTTGGCGGGATAACCTTCACTATCCTCCGGGCAATTATTTGGCCGGAGGCCAGAGCTGTTTTTTCAATCCCGCCTCTCACAGGATTGAAAAAAAATGATTCTCCCTGCGTTCTTTGCGTCTTTGCGGTGAACAAAATTTTTTGCCGGACACCTAATCGGTTAATATACTTTTACTCCAATTCCATTAGGGAATCAAAATATTCTTCAAAAAGGACTTTTAATCTTTCTTTGCTTTTGGCCAGGGCCACGTTTTGTCTGAACTCCCCCGAGGCCGGCAGGCCCCTGGTCAGGACAAACAAGGTCCTACGCAAGGCTTTGACTTGAGCCGGACCCTGATAATTTTCCTCAATCCATTCCCAGTAGGAAAAAAGCCAATCCCTTCTTTTCTCCGGATCAGGATGGGTCGGGGTTTCTCCGGCCTCCACTTCCTTTATCTGTTTAAATATCCAAGGAGTCCTCAAGGCTTGACGGCCGATCATGATCCCATCACACTGGGTTTGCTTTTTAAGCTGCAGGGCTAGCAAAGGAGAGGTGATATCTCCACTCCCAATGACCGGGATATGGACCCATTCTTTGAGTTCCGTTATCACCGACCAGTCCGCCTGACCGGAAAAACCCTGGGTTGCATAACGGGGGTGGATAATCAGGGCATCGACTCCGGAATCCTCGGCGACCTGGGCCATGGTCCGGTAGGTTCGATCTCCTTCTTGCCATCCGGAGCGAATCTTGATCGTCAGAGGAAGATGGGTTGCCTTCCGAACGGCTTTTATCAGCATTTCGGCTTGGTGCAGATCCTTAAGTAAGGCCGCTCCTGATCCGGACTTGGAGACCTTTTTTACTGAACAGCCCATGTTGATATCTATAATGTCCGCACCAGCCTCCCCGGACAGAACAGCGGCCCGGGCCATCACTTCCGGTTTGGATCCGAACAACTGAACCGATAAAGGATGGTCTTCCGGAGCGGTTTTAAGGATCGACCAGGTCAAGGGGATCTTTCGGACCAGTCCTTCGGCACTGACCATTTCGGTGCAGGCCAGTTCGCAGCCCATTCTTCGGACCAGCAGACGGAAGGGCAGGTCCGTGTATCCGGCCATGGGGGCCATGATGTAAGGAAAAGATATAGTTTGGGATCCAAGGTTCATAACAGACTTTTTACCTTAACGGTCCGATCCTGGATACTGGTTTCTGGATACTGGATAATTGGTTAACTTCCCGCGAGAAGAAAGTTTTATCCAGTATCAAGCATCCAGCATCTTTATCAAATATCTTTAGCTCGAAATTAATTCGTAGGTTGCTCAGCATATCTATTTTTAAATAACATACAATCGGCAATTTGACAAACCGCTGCTTGACTAATCTGCCTGAATATTTTATTAATTAATTAACGGAAGTGGAAAGCTCACTGGTGGGGCTCCCGGACTTCAAATCCGGTGTGCCG
>Ga0209777_10009045_pt1 | contig 10786 bp, 11 predicted proteins | sample FrelakmetHBP12HB_FD_187147 | JGI IMG/M metagenome (GOLD analysis project Ga0209777, IMG submission 187147) | Freshwater lake sediment microbial communities from the University of Notre Dame, USA, for methane emissions studies -HBP12 HB (SPAdes)... | ecosystem: Environmental > Aquatic >... | reverse complement strand
GCATCACCGGCTGTTCAGCGGCTGCCGGAGCGGCGTGATGGCGATCTCCGACTATCGCGCCGGCCGCCTCGTGGCCACGGTGCCGATCGGGCAGGGCGTGGACGCCTGCCGGTTCGACGCGGCGCGGCAGCTGGCCTTCGCCTCGAACGGCGACGGGACGATCACGGTGATCCACGAGGACACGCCGAACCGCTTCAGCGTGGTGGCGACGGTGCAGACGAAGGCCGGCGCCAGGACGATGGAGCTGGACCCGGTGACGCACCGCCTCTTCACGGTGACGGCGGACTTCGGCCCGGCCCCCGCGCCGACCGCGGACCGTCCGCGGCCGCGGCCTCCGGTGGTCCCGGGCACCTTCGAGTTGATGGTGCTGGAGCAGTAGCGCGTCACGGCGCGCATCGGATGAACGGACGGGCGGCCGAGGTGGCCGCCCGTTCCGTCAGGGGGATGGGCACGCCGCTTTGACGGGTTAGTAGATAAGGTGGCGACGCCGTCCGGCGAGGGCCTACCTTCCAAGCCGTTCGAAGCGGTACGCGACCTGGGGCCCCTCCTCACCCTCGTACGCGAGTTGTCCCATGAGGAGGGCGAACGGCTCTGTGTACCGGGCGATGCGGAGTGGCCCGACGTCCACTGGGTCGAACCCCACGTCACGGATCAGCGCCGCCGCGATCTCCTTCGCGCCTTGGTGGTCCCCGCAGTAGACTAGGCTCGGTCGGTTCGCCTTCCGCCGCGCCTCGAAAACGCCGACAAGCACCTCGCTGGGCACCGTGCCGAACGCGGACACGATCCGGGCCTGCGGGATCTTCCTGGCCAGCGCCTCGGCGCCCGAGGACGTGTGGGCGATGACGAGGCCGGTGTTGTCGGCGTCCATCGGCAGCGCGCAGCTGGCGATCACCTTGCCCGACAGGTCGCCTGCTTGGTCCAGCACGTCGTCGACTCGCGACCAGTGCACGGCCAGCAACAGCGCGTCGGCTTCGCGCGCGGCGTCACCCGGCGTGCCAGCCCGCGCGAGGCCCTGAGCCTCCCGTGCGAGCCGCTTCAGCTTCTGCTCGCTCTGCGCGTAGCTGAAGACCACGTCGTGCCCGGCACGCGCGAAGAGCGTACCGAGCGTGCCACCCATCAACCCCGAACCCAGAATGCCGACGCGCACGCTACACCTCCGGGGACGACTCTTCCTTCGATCTCATCGCCCATACTGTTCGTCGCTGACCTTCTCCATCCAGTCGACGGTCTTGCCCTCGAGTCGTTCCTGGATGGCGAGGTGCGTCATTGCGGTGGTCGCCGTGGCGCCGTGCCAGTGCTTCTCGCCGGGCGCGAACCAGATCACGTCCCCCGGCCGGATCTCCTCGATCGGGCCGCCCCAGCGCTGCGCGAGACCCTTTCCAGCCATCACGATCAGCGTCTGGCCCAATGGGTGGGTGTGCCACGCGGTCCGCGCGCCGGGCTCGAGCGTGACGCTCGCGCCGACCACGCGCGCCGGATCGGCGGCCTCGAACCGCGGGTCGACGCGTACCGTGCCGGTGAAGTACTCCGCAGGACCTCTGCCCGACGGCTGTGAGCCACTTCTCCTGATGTCCATGTCCCTTCCCTCAGCGACCAGTCATGTTCTCGAGCTCTTCGGGGTAGCGTGCCCCCTGCATCGGGACCTGCGAGGCAGCGCGCTCGATGTCCCGGAGATCGTCGGCCGTCAGGTCGATCGTCGCCGCGCCGATGTTCTCCTCGAGCCGCTGCGGCTTCGTCGTGCCTGGGATCGGCACGATCCACGGCTTCTGTGCCAGCAGCCACGCGAGCGCGATCTGGGCAGGTGTCGCCTGTTTCCGTTCCGCGATCCCGGCCAGCAGATCGACCAGGGCTAGATTCGCCTTCCGGTTCTCGGGCGTGAAGCGCGGCACGATGTTCCGGAAGTCGGAGCGGTCGAACGTCGTCTTCTCGTCGATCTTCCCCGTGAGGAAGCCCTTGCCAAGGGGGCTGAACGGGACGAACCCGATGCCGAGCTCCTCGAGCGTCGGCACGACGTCCGCTTCGGGGTTCCTCCAGAAGAGCGAGTACTCGCTCTGGACCGCCGTGACCGGCTGGACGGCGTGGGCGCGCCGGATCGTCCGCACGCCGGCCTCCGACAGGCCGAAGTGCTTCACCTTGCCTGCCTGAATCAGGTCCTTCACTGCTCCGGCGACGTCCTCGATGGGCACGTTTGGGTCCACACGGTGCTGATAGAAGAGGTCGATGGCCTCGACCTTGAGGCGCTTGAGCGAGGCCTCGGCCACCTCCCTGATGTGCGCCGGCCGGCTGTCCAGACCACGCTGTCCATCGGGTGGGAACGTGAACCCGAACTTCGTCGCGATTACGACCCGGTTGCGGAACGGGGCGAGACCTTCGCCCACGAGCTCCTCGTTGGCGAACGGACCGTACGCTTCCGCGGTGTCGAAGAAGGTGACGCCGCGCTCGACGGCCGTGCGGAGCAGTGCGATCATCTCGCCCTTGTCCGCAGCCGGGCCGTAGCCGAAGCTCATGCCCATGCAGCCGAGCCCGAGCGCCGAAACTTCCAGGCCGCTCCTGCCGAGTCTGCGCGTCTGCATCGTGCTCCTCCTATCCATCCCGTGAACCCAGTGCGCGGCGATCGTCGAATCCGTCGTCGTCCTCCAACGGTCAGAGTAGCGACCGACGGCGGGCCTGTGTAGGCCCTATAATCGACAAGGGTTTGTGAGTATCATTCACAAATGGTCCGCGACGAGCTCAGCGTGCTCTCGGCGTTCCTCCTGGTGGCCGAGGAGCGGAGCTTCACCCGGGCGGCGCGACGGCTGGGGGTCTCGCCCTCCGCCCTGAGCCACGCCATCCGGGGGCTCGAGGAACGGCTTGGCGTCCCGCTGCTGGCGCGCACAACGCGCAGCGTGGCGCCGACCGAGGCCGGAGAACAGTTCCTTACGCGTCTGCGCCCGGCGCTCGCGGATATTCGGGGGGCGCGGGACCAGATCGTCGGCCTGCGCGATCGGCCGGCGGGACGCGTGCGCCTCCTCGTGTCCCGCCTCGCCGGAGCGATGGTGCTCGCGCCGAAGCTGGGTCAGTTCGCGCGCCAGTACCCGGACGTCGTGCTCGACGTCACCACCACCGACGAGACCCGCGTCGACCTCGTCGCTGCGCGCTTCGACGCCGGCATCCATCTCGGAGAGTTCATCGAACGGGACATGGTCGCCGTCAGGGTGTCCGGCGACCAGCGGACGGCCATCGTGGGCTCGCCCCGGTACTTCGAATCGCACTCCCGGCCGGCATCGCCGCGCGATCTGCCACGACACCGCTGCATCAACTTCCGGCACGGCTCGTCCGGCGTGTACCGGTGGGAGTTCGAGAAGGGCAAGCGGTCCCTCACCGTCGCCGTGAATGGGCCGCTGATCCTCGACGACGTGCAGACGATGATCCGGGCGGCGATCGACGGCGTCGGCCTGGCGTTCACGTTGGAGGAGCACGTGGCGCCGCACCTCGCGAGTGGCGCGCTGGTGCGCGTGCTTGAGGACTGGTGCCCGCCGTTCGCCGGCTACTTCCTGTACTATCCGCGTCGGCGGCAACTGCCGGCCGCCCTCTTGGCGCTCATCGAGACCCTTCGTCTGTAGCTGGCTCGATGGAATCCGCAGTCACGCAAGCGCAATTGTCGAGGCGGGCGCGAGGGGGGAGAAGCGCTTCGGGGGCTTCTCTACTAACCCCACGCGGATTTGACACCCCCCTCGGCGGCCGGGTAGGTTTCCGCCCCCGTTCCGTGTGTACCCAAGCCGGGATTCCCCGATGAAGGACTACGAGACACAAACGATCAGAAATGTGGCCGTGGTGGGCCACGGAGGCAGCGGCAAGACCAGCTTGGTCGACGCCCTCGCCTTCGTGGCCGGATCGAGCAAGCGGCACGGCCGCGTGAAGGAAGGCTCCGCCCTGACCGACTATTCCCCCGACGAGATCGAAAAAGGCTACAGCATCAACCTCTCGCTCGCCTTCGCCGAGTGGGAGGGCGCCAAGATCAACCTCATCGACACCCCTGGCTTCCTCGACTTCGCGGGCGACGCGGCGGCGGGCATCTTCGCCTGCGACGCCTCGCTCATCGCCCTCTCCTCCACGGCGGGGGTCGAGGTCGGGACGGAGAAGGTGTGGCGGCAGACCCGCGCCTTCGGCCATCCGGCGCTCTTCTTCGTGTCGCTGATGGACAAGGAGCACGCCGACTTCGAGAGGGTCTACACCGACATCCACGACCACCTGACGGCGAAGGCCGTGCCGGTCGAGATCCCGATCGGCGAGGGCCTCGAGTTCCACGGCGTCGTGAACCTCATCTCCCGCAAGGCGCTGGTCTTCAAGAAGGGCACGAAGACGGGCGAGTACGACGAGACCGACATCCCCGCCGAGCTCGAGGAGAAGTACGAGCGGTACGAGAAAGACCTCATCGAGAAGGTCGTCGAGACCGACGACGCGCTGATGGAGCGCTACCTCGGCGGCGAGGAGATCCCGCACGAGCAGCTGGTGACGGCGATGCGCACCGCCCTGAAGCGGGGCGAGCTCTTCCCGGTGCTGTGCGGCGCCTCCGAGCTGACCTATGGGATGCGCACCCTCCTCTCCGAGATGGTGGAGCTGGTCCCCTCGCCCGCCGAGGGGGAGGCCGCCCAGGCCGAGAAGTGGGGGACGGTCGAGAAGGTCGAGCTGAAGCCGGCCGACGGCGCGCCGTTCGCGGCGCTGGTGTTCAAGACCGTCTCCGAGCCGCACGTCGGCGACGTCTCGATCTTCCGGATCGTCTCGGGGTCGGTGAAGAACGGCTCCGAGGCCTTCAACCCGGCGCGCGGCAGCCTCGAGAAGCTCAACCACCTCTCCGTCTCGCTGGGGAAGGACAAGATCGAGGTGGACGTCCTCCACGCCGGCGACATCGGCGTGGTCGCGAAGCTGCGCGACACCCACAGCAACGACACGCTCTCGACGGAGGCGGTGCCCGTCGTCCTCCCGCGGGTGCCGTTCCCCGACCCCGTCATCCATATGGCGGTGGCGGCGAAGGTGCGGGGCGAGGAGGACAAGCTGTCCATCGGCCTCACGCGGCTCGCCGAGGAGGACCCGACCTTCCACTGGGAGTACAACGGCGAGGTCCGGCAGACGTGGATCCGCGGACTGGGCGAGCGGCACCTCGACGTCATCCTCGGCCGGCTGACGCGGAAGTTCGGGGTGCACGCGGAGATGCAGAAGCCGAAGATCCCCTACCGGGAGACGATCAAAGGGAAGGCCGAGGGCGAGGGGAAGCACAAGAAGCAGACGGGTGGGCGCGGGCAGTTCGGCGACTGCTGGATTCGGATGGCGCCCCTGCCGCGCGGCTCCGGCTACGTCTTCGAGGACGCGATCGTCGGCGGCTCGATCCCCAACAAGTTCATCCCGGCAGTGGACCGCGGGATCCAGGAGGCCTCGGCGCGGGGCATCCTCGCCGGCTGCCCCGTCGTGGACTTCAAGGTGGAGCTGTTCGACGGGAAGTACCACGACGTGGACTCGAACGAGATGTCGTTCAAGCTGGCCGGCATCCTCGCCTTCCGGAACGTGGCGCCGGAGTGCAAGCCGGTGCTCCTCGAGCCGTTGGTGGACCTCGAGGTCTGGACGCCGGAGGACTACCTCGGCGCTGTGATGGGCGACCTCTCCTCGCGGCGCGGCCAGATCCTCGGCTCCGAGCCTGACGAGCACCTGCTGCGGCTCAGGGCCGTGGTGCCGGAGGCGGAGCTGTTTAAGTACGCGACCCAGCTCCACTCCCTCACGCACGGCCGCGGCACCTACAAGTACGCCTTCCGGCAGTACGCCGAGGTGCCGCCGGACGTCGCGGCGAAGATCGTCGAGGAGCACGAGAAGGAGAAGAAGGAGGAGAAGGAGGAGTAGGCCCTGCTCACTGGATTCCTTGAAGTGCCAAGTGGGCAGGCTTCAGTAGTGGGCAGACGCGCAGTGGTACTACAGTGAAGAGTGCCAAGGCGTCAGTCGCCCCGACGCGAGGGTGGGCTAGTACCAAGTGCAGCACTTGGCACTAGCCCACCTTCGGTTCGTAGAAGACCGATCACCGAGTCACTTCATACCACTTGGCGTCTGCGCGTCTGCACACTACTTGGTACTAGCGACTGTGCACTGCCACGGTGTCGCTACACCTTGTGATGCCCTGCCCGCGCCGCCTCGGCGCCATCCTCCGCCCTGTAGATCTCGAAATCGGGGAAGAAGCGCGGCGCCTCCTGCCGAAGGAGCCGCAGGATCGCGAGCGCCATCCGCCGGATCTCCTGCTCCGCGCCCTCGCCGCAGCGCAGCTCCAGCATCGTCCGCCACGCCCGCACGTTCGCGCTCACCACGATCTTGGTCTCGGTGGCGTTGGGCAGCACCGAGCGCGCCGCCTCGCGCGCCATCTTGCGGCGGTGGACCTTGTCGGCGACCCACTCGTACTTCCGCATCAGCCCGTCCACCGCGGCGACGTACGCCGCCTGAGCGGCGGTGACCTGGGCCAGCCACTCTGCCTCGAGCGCGGCGTCGCCGAGGATGGCCGGCGGCACCACGAACGCGGCGTGCGACTCGTCCACGTAGCGCTGGCTCAGCTGGCTGTACCCGAACCCCGCCCGGTGGCGCACCAGCTCGTGGGAGCAGGAGCGCGAGATCCCCTCAATCAGCAATACGTACACCGCGTGCTCGAGCACCGACCCGTGCCCCTGCTCCCGGATGTTCTCCAGGTAGTCGCCGGTGGAGCGCTTGGCCGGGTTCGCCTGGCTCATGTAGCACAGGCGGCCCGCGAACTCCGCCAGCCGCTCGCCGTCGGTGGCGTCACCCTCCCAGGCGACGCTCAGGTGCGCCGGCTCGAGGAACTCGGGCCGGGCGATCAGGCTGATTCTCGGCGCTCGGAGGATGTCCATGGGATAGAGACGTGATGGGTAATGGGTAATGGGCGATAGGTGATAGGTAATGGGGAAGCGTGATGGGTGATAGGTGATGGGGCGATCTGACGGCTGACGGCTGACAGCTGACGGCCGACGGCCGACGGCTCTCTACGCCAATCCCAACAGGTACGTGCTCCAGGCGGCATCTCGCTCGATCCCCCGCAGCCGCTCGGCCACGGCGGGCGGTATCGGCGGGGCCGCCAGGCCGACCTTCAGCGGTGCGTCGAGGGGGCGGGCTCCGGCCGGCGCCACCACCACGCCGGGGTTCAGGATGCCGGCCGGGTCCCACGCGTTCTTCACCTTCCGGCACAGCGCGGCGTAGGGCTCACCGAAGGTCTGTGCCAGGTACGGGGCGCGCAGACGCCCGTCGCCGTGCTCGCCCGACGGCGTGCCGCCGAGGGCGATCTGGGCCGCCGTCACGTCGTCGAGGCAGGCGGCGAGGCGCTGCACGAGGTCGGGTGCGCGCACGTCGGCGATGACGTTGGCGTGCAGGTGCCCGTCGCCCGCGTGGCCGAAGATGACGATCCGGAACCCATGGCGGCCGACGATGTCGCGCAGCGCGGCGATGTAGGCGCCGAGCCGCTGCACCGGCACGCACCCGTCCTCGACGAGCTGGAGGGAACGGGTGTCGTCGGGCATCCGGGTCAGGATGGGACTGGCGAGGTGCCGCAGCTCCCACAGATCCGCCACCTCCGCCGGGTCGTCGGCACGCTCGATCGCCGAAGCGAGGCCCTGCATCGCCTCGGCCGCGCCGGCGCCGTCCCCCTCGAACTCCGCCAGTAGCACCGCTTCGGTCCCCGCCGGGAGCGTCCGGTGCGCGCTCGCCTGCACGAAGTCGAGGTAGGTGCGGTCCATCAGCTCGACGGCCGACGGCTCGAGGGGGAGGAGCCCGAGCACCGCGGGGCCGACGTCGTCCAGGGAGCGGAGGGCCACCAGGACGGTGGAGGTCCGCAGCGGGAGGGGGGCGAGCGCCACCTCGGCCGCCGTCACGACGACGAGGGTACCCTCGCTCCCCACGAGGAGGCGCGTCAGATCGCCGGAGTGGGCCCAGCCGGGGAGGTCGTACCCCAAGGAGTTCTTCGGCGTGTGCGGCACCGCGGCGGCGAGGGCCAGCGCGTCCCGCGTGATCGCCGGCGCGACGTCGCGGTAGAAGCGCTCTTCCGCCATCGTGCGCACGTGCGTGGGCGGCTCCTCGCCGCCGGCCTCCGCCGAGCCGGTCTCCCCGTCCGCCGTGACGAACTGCAGCCCGGTCACCCAAGCGTGCATCGCGCCGTACTTCAGGGTGTGCGGGCCGGAGGCGTTGGTGGAGACCATCCCGCCGAGCGTGCAGAACTTCCCGCTGGCGGGATCGGGCGGGAGGAAGAGGCCGTGCACCGCGGCCGCCTCGTTGAGCTGTCCGTAGGTGACGGCGGCGCCGGCGCGCGCGGTGTGCGTCGCCGGGTCGACCACCGGCGGCTGGGCGAAGGCGCGCGTCAGGTCCACGACCACGCCGGGCCCCACGTTCCCGCCGGCCATGCCGCTTCCGGCGCCGCGGGGCACGAGCGGCGTCGCGGTCTCGCCCGCCCACCGGACCAGCGCGACCAGGTCGTCCAGGTCTCGCGGGACGGCGACGGCGCGCGGCAAGATGCGGAAGATGCCCGCGCCCTCGGAGTACAGCGCGCGGGCCACGTCGTCGGCGCGGAAGTCGCCGCGGAATCCTGCGGGGGATTTCACGGCGGCAAGCTAACGGCGCGCTTCTCGGCTTGACAAGCTTGAAGGGTTCGGTGACGTTCCCGATTCATGCCTGAAAGCACCAGGTCTCCGCAGCTGATCCGCCTCGAGGTGGACCGCCGGCTCGGCCACGAGTGGGACGAGTGGGACGGGCGGCCCCTCCCCGGAGGAGGGAACTTCAGCGCGCCGCCGCGCCGCTTCTTCTGGTACGCCGCGCTGACGAACGCGCTGTTCTGGGGCGTGCTCTACCTGGGCGTCTTCCTCCTGGCCCCTCGGCTCGCCGAGCTGTGGCAGCCGCTCCGGCCGGCCGCGTTCATCACGATGGGGGTGGCGGCGGGGCTGAGCTGGCTCTGGTTCGGCCTCCTCCTGTTGACGTTCTACGGCCCGCGCCTTCTCCTCCCGGAGGGGCTCGCCGAGCGGGGGCCGCTGCTCAAGCTGATGCAGGGGACCTCGCACGTGGCGCGGCGCCTCGGGGTGCGCGACTGGGTGGAGCACGCGGCGGTGGAGGTGTACAACGGCCTCGCGCTCCGCCGCGGCCGGAAGGTCGGGCGGGGCGAGTTGCTCGCGCTCATCCCGCGCTGTCTCTCGAAAGGCGCGCTCGACGGTGTGCTGGAGGTGGCGGGACGCTACGGCGTGCCGGTCTTCGTGGCGACGAGGGGCCAGCTCGCGCGGCGCGTGATCCGCGAGCGGCGCCCGCTCGCGGTGGTCGCCGTGGCGTGCGAGCGCGACATGCTCACCGGGCTCCACGACGTGGCGGGGAAGATCCCCGTCCTCGGACTCAGCATGCAGCTGCCCGCGGGGCCGTGCAAGGACGCGACGATCGACCTGGCGAAGTTCGAGAGCTGGGTGAAGGGGCTTGTGGAGCAGTAGCCAGCTACCGTCTCACCTTGCTGTTCGTGCTGTATCCGGCATCGGGAACCTCCGCTTCAGCCGATCCAGGATCTGCGTCAGCACCTCCCGTCCCGGGTCCCCTTCCAGCGTCATCCGTTCCATCTCGCGCTGGGGACGGCTGGGATCCACGGCGTAGGTCGTCACGGCTTCGGCGGCGAGGCGCGTCCTCCCCGCAGTCGGGTCGGCGAAGAAGCGGATCTTCACCGTGTGCGCGAGGTCGCGCAGGTCGGGATCCGGCGTTGAGACATGGGACGTGACGTTGAACCACTGCGTCTCGACGTACCCCTCCTCGGGCGACATCCACTGGAGCGCCAAGCCGGCGTGCTGGACCTCCTCGGCGGCCGCCCGGGTCACCGCGTCGGGCGGCCCACTGAGCGGGATCGTCACGCTCCCCGGCACCGGGCCGTAATAGGGACGCACCCCGCCGAGCGCGGCGCAGCCCGCGAGCGCCGCGAGGGCGAAGAGCGGGAGCCTGCCTCCCGTGCGAGACACTAGCGTTTCGCGGTGTCGGGGACCGGCGCGGCGGGGACAGCGGCCGCGGCCGAGTCGGGCCGGGTGGCGGCGGCGGGCACGGGGGCCGTGGGCGCCGCGCCCTCGTGCTGCACTGCGGCCGGGCTGGAGCGTTCCAGGACTGCAGCCTCGAGCGCGGGCGTCGGGATGCCCACGCCGTGCTCGAACACCAGGTTGCCGCCGAACATCGCGGTCACCACGATCAGCGCCACGCCGATGACGCCCGCCGTGAGGGCGACCGGCTGCTCCTTCTCGTTCCACACGCCTTTCCGCACCAGACGCCAGAGGGCGAGGATCGCGAACAGCCCGAGCACAAGGAACGCCAGCGTCTTGTGCGTCTCCATGATGGCCTGCGCTTCGGCGCCGTGCGGCGTGGCGTCCTCCGCGAGGAGCCCCGTGACGATGGCCGCGCCGGTGCCGAGCACACCGGCGAGCAGAGTCCAGAAGCCCGCGGCCTTGAGCGACTCGCGCTTGAGGAAGGCACCCAGCAGGTCGAAGAGGACGGCCATCGGCAGGAGGGCCAGGGGGAGGTCGTTCAGTGCCGCGTGGATGCGGGCGATGTCGTAACCGGGCATCGGTCAGTCCTTGCCGCGGGGCAGGGTGGGCGGCTTGGGCGGGGGCGGGACCTGTCGCACGGCGTCCGCCACATCCACCAGCGACTTCTTCAGCTCATCGGCGATGCGCACGAACGCCGAGGCCCGCGGGCCCGGCATCGCCGGGCGGGGCCGGATCTCTCCGCGTTCGAGGCCGTCGAGGACCTGCTCGAGGAGATC
>Ga0209777_10009043_pt1 | contig 10790 bp, 9 predicted proteins | sample FrelakmetHBP12HB_FD_187147 | JGI IMG/M metagenome (GOLD analysis project Ga0209777, IMG submission 187147) | Freshwater lake sediment microbial communities from the University of Notre Dame, USA, for methane emissions studies -HBP12 HB (SPAdes)... | ecosystem: Environmental > Aquatic >... | reverse complement strand
CGCTTCCAGGACCAGACCAAATACGGCCGGGGCCGCAGCGGCGGCGGGCCGGACCGCACCCGGGAGCCGGAGCAATTCAAAACCTACCCCGAGGCCCTGGCCCGGGTCGAGCTTCCGCCCCTGCCCGACTCGACCGGGTCTTCGCTGTGGAAAGCTCTGGCCGAGCGCCGCTCGCGCCGCGATTTTCTGCGGGTGCCGCTTCCGCTCCCCACCCTGGCCGGCCTGCTCTGGGCCACGCAGGGGGTGACGGGGCGGGTGGAGGGGTTTACGCTGCGCACCGCGCCTTCGGCCGGCGCGCTCTACCCGATTGAGACTTACCTGATTGTGAATCGCGTCGAGGGTCTGGCCGAGGGTCTTTACCATCTGGACGTCTGGGGCAAGGCCCTCGAGTTCCTGCGGGCCGGGAACCTCGAAGCGGAGATCAGCGCCGCGGCCCTGAACCAGGAGATGTGCGCGGACGCGCCCGCGGTCTTTGCCTGGACCGCGGTGGTCCCGCGCGGGAAGTGGAAATACGGCGAGCGGGCCTACCGCTACATTTACCTGGACGCCGGCCACATCGCCGAGAACCTCTACCTCTCCGCCGAGGACCTCCACCTCGGCTGCTGCACCGTGGGCGCGTTCCTGGACGACGAAGTGAACGCGCTGCTCGGCGTAGACGGCGAGATCGAGACCGCGGTCTATCTGGCCGTGGTGGGCAAGGTCCGGACGTGACCCTTCCGCGGCCCTAGAAAGCAGGTCCATGAATATAATTAAACGGAATTATATATTTGGCAAAGCAGGTAAGGTATGAAAGCTCTTCCTATAAAATTGTTGACAAAACTTATCAGGTGGGGTAGATTTTCCCCCAAAGGAGTGGAACAATGGCCCAGGAATTTACTTTTGGCTATTGCGGGAAAGTTTTGGAAGATGGTTCTATGGACGCTAGGGAGTTGGCATCAGCTCTTATAAATATGGCAGGCTTGTTAGAAAGGTCTAATGACATTCTTAATAGAGATCAGGCTAGGATAGTAGTTAATATCAAGGCCGATTTCAAAAAGGGTTCTTTTATAATAAACCTCAATGTCGATTTAATAAAACACCTATCCGATCTCGTAACGAGTCCTTATGATGCAGTTGCAATTCTCGTTTTATTGGGACTCATAGCAGGGCATCCAACCAGTCGCAAAATTATTGTAGGATTGATTCAATTTATTAAAAAATTAAAAGGAAGCAAAATAACAAAGGTAGAAGAAATAAATAAGGATACAGTAAAAATTGAAGCCCAAAATAGCTCGGGGAATATCTTTAACGTAAATGTTAATAAAAATACTTATGTGCTTGCCAATGACCTTAATCTTAGGTCTTTTTTAAGCGGGCTTCTTAAGCCCACGGAAACTGAGGGAATTGATGCCTTTAATACTTATCAAGATGGGAAAATATTTGAAACCGTAAAAAAAGAAGAAAGAGATTATTTTACTTACAAAGCAGAATTCCCAGAGCCAACTCCAGAAATTGAAGAAACCTTTTCATCTATGTTTCATTTAAGAAATATATCTTTTGAAAAAGAAAATAAATGGAAATTGACTGATGATAGCGGAACCGTGGTATCGGCTACAATTCATGATAAAAGATTTTTAGAAGGCATAGAAAGAGGAATGAGATTTGGCAAGCATGATATAATAAAGGTTAAGCTAAGAATTAAAGAATCTAGACTGGCGGATGGAAAGATAAAAAAGGAATGCGATATTATCGAAGTTTTGGAGCATATACCGGCACCCCCGACACCACAGCAAATAAATCTGCTCGGTGAAAAGATTAAGGAAGAATAAGCGGAAAGTCGCGGACGGGCAGAGAGCAACCGAGGCAATCAAGGGGATGGTCGGCAAGAGCCTGAGTTACCGGGAACTGGTAGGGAGAGAATAATGGACAAGAATGTTCTATATTTCGGTGATAACCTCGACATTCTCCGCCGCTATCTCAAAGATGAAACTGTGGATTTGGTTTATCTGGACCCGCCATTTAACTCCAACGCCGCTTACAACATTCTGTATCCAGAGCAAGACGGCTCACAGGCGGCGGCGCAGATCAAGGCGTTTGGGGATACCTGGAAATGGGATTCAGCCGCAGCCCTAGCCTATCGGGAATCTACGGAAGAAGCCGGGGGATCGGTGTCAAAGGCGATGCAGGCATTTATGACATTCCTTGGAAAAAACAATCTCCTGGCCTATCTTTCCATGATGGCTCCGCGTCTAGTGGAATTACGTCGAGCGCTAAAACCCACCGGGAGTATCTACTTGCATTGCGATCCGACCGCAAGCCACTACTTAAAAATGCTGATGGATGCGATATTTGGGCCTTCCAACTTCCGAACCGAAATAAGCTGGAAAAGGTCCAGTGCTCACAGCGATGCCAAGCAAGGCAGGAAACAACCCGGCAACATTAGAGATATTATTTTGTTCTATACTAAAAGTAATAACTGGACATGGAATTGGGACCCCGAATTTGGATACACAAAATATGACGAGGAATATATCAGAAAAAGTTATCGTTTTATTGAACCAGGAACGGGAAGGCGATTTCAGCCCGTGGACTTAACGGCGGCAAAACCCGGAGGAGATACGTCTTACGAATGGAAAGGCTACAAACTTAAAAGCGGAAGGTATTGGGCTTATTCAAAAGAGAACATGGCAAAGTTTGAGAGCGAAGGAAAAATCTACTATACAAAAAGTGGGCTTCCGAGGCTAAAATACTATCTCGATGAAATGCCCGGAGTGTCTATTCAAAATAATTGGGATGATATTAACCCAGCCAAAGGGAAAGAAGATTTAGGCTATTCCACTCAAAAGCCATTAGCCCTTCTGGAAAGAATTATTGCCTGTTCATCCAATTCCGGTGATCTTATCCTTGATCCCTTTTGCGGATGCGGAACCACGATTACCGCCGCGCAATCATTGAGTCGGAGATGGATCGGAATAGACATTACCAACTTGGCAATCACTCTTATGAAGCACCGGCTATTGGACGCTTTCGGTGAAGGAATTGTTAAAACCTACGATGTGATCGGCGAACCGACTTCGGTTCCCGATGCAGAGGCGTTGGCTAAAGATGACCCCTATCAATTTCAGTATTGGGCTTTGGGTCTAGTCGGGGCGCGGCCAGTGCCGATAGATCAAAAGAAAGGGGCGGATAAAGGCATTGACGGGCGACTTTGGTTTCACGAAGGGGAGAGCGATGAGACGAAGCAAGTGATTCTCTCGGTTAAGGGCGGACATACAAGTGCGCCCCATTTGCGTGACCTGCGGGGCGTAGTGGAGCGCGAGAAGGCCGAGATCGGCGTCCTGATAACCATGCAAGACCCGACCCCTCAGATGCGGTCTGAGGCGGCTACGGGTGGGTTTTACGAATCGCCGTGGGGGACGCATCCGAAGTTGCAAATCTTGACTGTGGCCGAACTGCTTGACGGCAAGAGGATAGATATGCCTCCACTCCACCAGGTAAATAAAACTTTCAGAAACATACCGAAAGATCGGGGCAAAAAACCACAAAAGCGGTCATTTTTAGACGAAACAGGGAAAGAATAATGGCGAGAAAAAAGCGTAAGCCAGGGAAGCCCGAACGCCTGAAGCCCTTGTCCCTCTATACTTTGAAAGCCGAGGAAGCTCTGCGCCTGTTCATGCAGGTCAAGCCGGAGGACGCTGGGATCAAGTCCAGGGGAAAGCGGTAAAAAAGAAATGCTTTGCCAAATACATAATTCCGTAATTAAAACCCTGGCGGCGGCGGGACTGATGCTGGGAGCGCTCGCGGCCCAGGCGCCCGTCACCCTGCGCGTGCTCTCGGCCAATATCGGCAACAATGATTTGCACTGTTCGCGCTACGTGTTTAAGCTGTGCTTGAAGTCGGTGGAGGACCGGGTGCGCGAATCGGTGCGGGCGCTGGCCCCGGAGGTGGTGGCGCTGCAGGAGATTTCCACCGCGGCCCAGTGCGAAAAGAAGCGCGGGCGGAGTGCCCGCAAGGTTTGCGCGGCGCAGAACCGGACCGAGGCCGAAGAGCAGACCCGCCGGATCTTGGGGCCGGATTACACCATTGCCATCACCCAGGGTCGTTATGAAGCGATCGCGGTGAAGGTGAGCGCGGGGACGATCAAGGGCTGCGCTCCGGGCGCGATCTGCTGGACCGAGTTTTTGCCGGAGCTGCCCCAGGGCTGCGATCCGGGCTTCTCGGTTTCCGCGGTGGACGCGGCGCTGAAGGGGAGAGCGGTGCGGATCGTCAACCTGCACCCGGACAGCGTCAAGAGCCGCTGCCGGGCGCTCGAGCTGGAACAGGGTTTTGCCCTGGCTTCCGGGCCGCAGAACCTGCTGCTCGGGGACTGGAACACCGACCCCTATCATTACCAGGGCGAGGACGTCCAGGTGTGGCGGCGTGAGGTGAAGCAGCGGCGGTTGACCGTGCACAGCGGGCTTGCGGAGCACGACCCTCCCTATTTCACCGATCTGGTGCCCTGGCCCTGGCCGGACAAGACGCTCGACCACGTGCTGAGCGACTTTGCCTCCGGGTCCTGCGTCACGCTCGGCGTCGCCCCCGGCACGAAGCGCCTGGACGATCACGGCGACCTCGACCACCGCGGCCAACTCTGCGAGTTGACCATGCCTTAAGCGAAACACCCTCTCCCTCCGGGAGAGGGGAGGGCGAGGGGAACGACTCAATAGCTTTTCATGATTTCCCGGCACGGCTTGCGGCCTGTTTGGCTGGGTTGCCATTTTTCCTTTACTGAAAACTGAAGACCTGGTCCTGCCGGGAAGGGCCGCAGTTAGTCTTTGCGGATCAGACCGGAAAGAGACAGGGCAGCTAGAGTCGAGAAGACCCAGCCCATGGCAATATGAAACCACAAATAGCCTCGGAACATCTGGCAACACCATTTACAATCATAAGGGTAAGTGTTCTCTGCATTGGGAAGCCAATAATCTTCCTGGTGCAAATTCAGAAATGGAACAAAAGCATCAATGGAATATATTATTGAGTTAAATGGGGGATTCCCCGAGGACACTTCCTTGACGGACTTCATGACGCCCAGTTTGTTGGCCTGGCAGAACATAATAGAGCCTAAAAGCAAAAAATAGAAAATAAAATAAAAAACTCTCCCGGATTTATAACCGTGCCCGATGGTGATTCCTAGAATCCGATTCCAGGCTTTTGAATACCAACGCAATTTTCCATAATGCCGAAGGTCTTCTTGTTTGGCGATTAAAACCTCCCGGGCGTCCGACTCGCGCCCGGCATTGCGGAACACCTTGGCTAGTTGCTCATAGGGCTGGAGGGAAAAAGAATCTTTTGGCTGTAACCTTAACCATTCCAGCCGCTTCTTCGAGGTCTGGGGCGTGTTATCCCCGGCCAGTGCCCCATATTCAAAGCCATCCAAAAGAAGATTGCCCTTTTCCGGCCAGCTTGCTTCCAGATCCACTAATACTCCAACTTTGGCATGCTCAAGGTTCAGGATGCCTGCGGTTTTTTTCATATCAAAGAATAATACTTGGGTTACTTCTAAGTTCTGGGCATTGAATGCGTAGTCGCCAAGATTTTCAAAAGTAGCTCCGTTGCAGTCTAATCCGCCGCTGATATCCGCGCCTATTAACAATACCTTGCCCTTGGCCGTTATGTCCGTTAAAAACATACTCCCGTTAATGGAAATTCTATCGGCCTTCAATGCAAGGCCATTAAGATTCTCAAAAAGTGCACCATTGCAGGCTAGTTGGCCATGAATATTCGCACCTAAAAACCGCACTTCGCCATAGGCCCTAACCCCATTAAAAAACATACCACCTTTAACTAGAAATCCATCAGCACTGAATGCTTTGCCGGTCGGATTTTTAAAAGTTGACCCTGTGCAATCAAGTTGACTACTAATTTCCGCGCCTATTAGTCGCACCGCGCCGTTGGCAGTGACCCCGCTTAAAAACACGCTCCCTTCGATGGAAAGTCCGTCGGCATTGAATGCAACAGCCATGTGATTTTCAAAGATAGCTCCAATACAATCTAATGGACCCCTGATATGGGCACCTAAAAATCGCACTTCTCCCTTAGCCGTAACTTTATTGAAAATGATCCCCCCGTTGACGGCAATCCCATCCGCATTGAATGCATAGCCTCGCGGGTTTTCAAAGATTGCTTTTTTACAGGCAAGTTGACCTCCGATATTAGCTCCCGGAAGCCTTACTCCTCCTTTAACAGTGACTTCTATTAAAAATAATTGTCCATTGGCAGAAAGTCCATCGGCACGGATTGAATGTATGGAACTTCCAGAAAAATTCAAGTTGCGCGTTTCGGCATAAGCGAGCTCAATATCCTCAATGGCGCTTTTGCAAATTGCGATGGAATGAGGCAACGTGGCTGAGGTAAAATCCAAAGACCCGGCTATTTTCGCGCCCCAAATCCATATCCCCTTTGCGTGAGCCCGCCGGCCGGCTTTGGGATCGGTGCAGAGCCAATACAAGAGTTCAGCGCGTATGGTCCGTTCCGATCCCCATTTTTCCGAATTTTCCGGGTTGTCTTTTTCTTGATCGCCGCTTCTGAAATCCGCCTCCGCGCCTTCTTGGGAAGATTCAAGCAGTTTTTCTTCCGCCGGGGTAAGGTCTTTTCTCAATTTTTCAGGGAGGAGATCCTTTAGGGTATTTCCGTTCATGGCTGATTTTGTATTCTATGCCGGCTTCATTTCAAAATCAAGAATACGGTTTTTCCCTTGACACTTGACGCCACTTCGAAAAACAGGGACAAAACTCCCCCAAAACGGGGACAAAACCTCGCCAGGGAGGGACTAAAACTCTCCAGGGAGTAACGAAAACTCGTCAGGGAGTAACAAAAACTTTCCAGGGAGGAACAAAAGCTCGTTGGGGAGGAACAAAGGTAGGCGATTTTCGGGGCAAGCATTTCGCGGGTGCGGGCACCCGCGCCCCAGACCACGACCCTAAGAGAATTTTCAAGAAATTGTAAAGGGATAGCGAAATTTGGTCATTCGGAAGCCGCCGGAAAAGGCCAAAGTTTGCCCCGGTTTTGGCTGTCCCCATTTCAGAGGGGTGCAATATGGGGACAAAGCCGAAAAAAGCCTTTAGAATCCAGCTAGTTACAAGCTCGCTCATGACCATCCTTCCTGATCCCGAAACCGGAACCAAACTGCCCTCTCTCTTATGTAAAACTGTTGCAGTTTTTGGAAGCCGGCTGGCGGTTGACGGTTGGTCGGTTTACGGCTGACGGTTCGCGGAAGGAAATAAGTCCACTGTTCACTGTGCACCGTGCGCTGTCCACCTTTCCGAGGCCTAAAGTCTCTCTTGGGTGTGCGACATGGTTGGTGACAATTCGACTTGACTCTTTTTTTTGCTCATGTTATTGTAGTAACAATAGCTACAAGAAGGAGGGAATCATGGACACGGTCGAAAGCTTAACTGAGAAGCGGGCGCGGCTGCTGGAAGAGATCAAGCGTCTCGGGGGAATGCGGCGCGGCTCGGTCACCGAGCAGTACTACGCGGTGCGACATCGAGACGGCTCCCAGGTCCGGCAAGGCCCTTATTTCCTCTATTCCTACAAAGCGCAGGGCCGAACCATCTCCCGGCGTCTGCCCGACGCCCGGGTGGCCCACCGCTACCGGGAAGAGATCGCCGCCTTCCGCCGGTTCGAAGCGTTGAGCGCCGAACTGGTGACGGTCAGCCAGCAGATTTGCGATCTTCAGACGCGCGCCGAAGCCGCGACCCCGGAAAAAAAACCACGGAGCGCATCCTGGCGGAAGTCCGGCGGGAGGTCGAGGGGCTGATCCAGCGGCTGCTGGGAGAGCGGGCGCGGAAGGGTCGGCTGGATCTGGAGGCGAGCGAGACGCTGGTTAAGGAGGTGATGCTGCGGTGCGGGGCGATGACCCTGGAGGGAGTTTTGCCGGCGGAGGATGGGTCTTCGCTGGGGCGGGGCTGCGGGTGCGGGGGGCAATTTCAAGACCGGAAACGGGTGGAGAAAACGGTGCTCACGGTGGTGGGTCCGCTGCGTCTGCTTCGCACCTATCAGCGTTGCTCCGCCTGCGGGAGTTGGCGGGTGGCGGAGGATGAGGTGCTGGACCTGGAGAAGACAAGCTTTTCGCCGGGGGTGCGGCGGATGCTGGCCGAGACCGGGGCGGAGGTGTGCTTTGCCAAGGCGCAACGGCTGATCGTCCGGCTGGCGGGTTTGCCGGTGACGGCCAAAGCAGTGGAGCGGATGGCCGAGGCGGTGGGGGCGGACATCGCGCGCCGGGAGGAGGAGGCGAGGTTGGCGGCGGCCGCGACGGCGCTGGCCGTGGGAGCGGGCGGGGAAACGCCCGCCGTGCTTTATCTGATGGGGGATGGGACCGGGGTTCCGGTGCTGAGACGAGAGACGGCGGGGCGCCCGGGCAAAGCGGCGGACGGGATCGCGCGGACCCGGGAGGCGAAACTGGGCGCCGTTTTCACTCAAACCACCACCGATGCGGAAGGCCATCCGCTCCGGGATCCCGCTTCCACCACCTACCTGGGAAAAATCGAAACCGCGGAGAGCTTTGGTCCCCGCCTCTACGCCGAGGCAGTGCGCCGGGGGGTGGAACGAGCGAAGCAAGTGGTGTTTATCGGGGACGGAGCCCCCTGGCTGTGGAACCTGGCCGAGGAACAATTCCCGGGCGCGGTGCAGATCGTGGATTATTACCATGCCGCCGAGCATTTAGGGACTCTGGCGCAACTGCTCTACCCGGAAGATGAGGTGGGCCGGCGGCGGTGGCGGAAGCCGTTGGAGAAGCTACTCTGGGCCGGGAACATTGAGGAACTGGTGGGCCGGTTGAGGGAAGTGCGGGTGCGGGGCCAAAAGCAGAAAGCGGTGGAGGAAGTGATCCGCTACGTGGAAAAAAATCAGGCGCGGATGCGCTACGGAGAGTTCCGGCGCCGGGGATGGTTTATTGGGTCGGGAGTGGTGGAGGCGGGGTGCCGGAGTTTGATTGGGGGGCGGTTCAAACAATCGGGAATGCACTGGACAGTGCGCGGCGCGAACGCGCTGTTGGCGTTGCGTTGTTGCTTGGAGTCAGGGAGGTTCGAGGATTACTGGGAGTCGAGGCGGGTGGTTTGATCACCAACCATGTCGCACACCCATTTGAAAGTTTTTCCTTGAGTTTTTCCCCTGTCCGGGCTTAAAATAAGAGAGTAATCGCTTTGGTTAGGTTGGAGCGGAGGCGAGAGATGTCTGTTCATGTAATCGAGGAAAAGAGCCTTGATCATCCTATCTACACGGCTGCAGAAGCGAGCCGCTTGGTGGATTTAAGCGCAGTCCGTGTTCGGCGATGGCTGCAAGGCTATACCTACGACTACGATCATCAACAAAGGCGCCAACGGCCTGTTATCAAGCGGACGGAAAGCGCGGGGACAAGTTACGCCTCCTTCCTTGATTTGGTGGACCTCTTGTTTGCGAAGAAATTCGTCGAGCACGGACTAAGCCTCCAAAGGCTACGGAAAGCATTGGACGAAGCAACCAAGATTTTAAAAACTCCTCATTTTGCTCGCCAGGTTTTTTTCACGGACGGTAGAGAGATTTATCTGCAGGTAAAGGAAGAAGGCGATGCAATACTTCAACTGCTTTCTGGCGGTCAGTGGGTAATCACAGAGGTAATAACGAAACTGGCTCATCAGATCGATTTTGAACAACCATCCGGATTGGCCCGAAGATGGTATCCACTTGGGCCTGACCAACCGGTGGTCCTTGACCCGCTAATCTCCTTTGGCCGGCCGACGATTGTCGGCAAAGGAGTGGCCACCTTGAACGTCTATGATTTCTTTATGGCAGAGGGCCGGAACCAGAAAGCGGCTTGCAAATGGCTGAATCTTGCCCCCCATGAAGTCGAAGCCGCCGTAACTTTTGAGCAAAAGCTTGCCGCATGAAGTTCTTCATAGATACTAATTTAAGCCACCAACTTGTTGACGGGTTGATCGGCTTTGGAGAAAATGTAATGCACTTAACAGATCAATTTGCCGCCGAGACTGAGGACGAAAAATGGCTCAATTATGTTGGAAACCAAGAGCTTATTCTGGTCACGCGCGACGAAAGAATTCGCTATAATCCACTTGAATTGAAGGCTCTTCGAGAATACAAAATTGGAGTATTTTTCCTCGGTGGTAAAAATCGAAGCCGATGTGAAATAATTCAGCAGGTCGTCCGTAACTGGCCCAGGATGAAGGAACTTGCAGGCAAAACTAATCGCCCCTTCGCTTTCCGTATCCCTCCTGCCGGTATGATTGTCTCGATACCTTTGTAGTCTCAATGGGACCAAGGGCAGCCCCTTGCCCGCATACCAGGAGAGATCGTAGCAACGAAGGGGCAGGCATTCAAACTGGCCTTTTCTCTCGGTATGGTTCATGGTTTTAGGTCTTTAGCCTCTTCTCTTACGCCTTTTTCTTTGCTTGACTGGGTAAAGGCTTTGTGCTAGTTTGAAGCCGGTAAGGGGGTGAGTCCAACAGTCCCGTTCGACATTCTCATGAGCTTCATTTTCGGAGCCGTGATCGCGCTCGCCTGCGCCCCCCAGGTGAAACAGGCTAAGTCTGCCCTGTTTAACCCGATTTTCCTGGGCGCGCTCCTGTTCGAGATTTTCTTCTTCCTCCCCTTCGGCGTGTATCTCTTCTATTTCTACCCCGACTGGAGCTTGAGCTATTTCAAGGATTCCGCCACCCTGGCGCCGCGCACTTTGGAGATCCTGGGCCTCCTGGCCATGACCGGTTACCTCGGGGCCTTGATCGTCGGCTTCCAGGTGACCCAGTTCCTGGTCCGGAACAACCTGGCCAAAACGGGTT
>Ga0209777_10009042_pt1 | contig 10792 bp, 13 predicted proteins | sample FrelakmetHBP12HB_FD_187147 | JGI IMG/M metagenome (GOLD analysis project Ga0209777, IMG submission 187147) | Freshwater lake sediment microbial communities from the University of Notre Dame, USA, for methane emissions studies -HBP12 HB (SPAdes)... | ecosystem: Environmental > Aquatic >... | reverse complement strand
GGGGGCGGGACTTGAACCCGCGCTCTTCAGATATCTCAGGTGTCGCGTCGGAATACCCTATGAGTCTGACACCTTAGCCATCTAGATCGTTGCCCGCGTGTGCAACAACTTACTAGGCCACCCCGGCTGCGAGGTGCTATAACAAGCTACAGCAACCCCTTCAGACACTCCCGCTATTACGAGCGCTCTATAAAAGGCTTTTGACGTGAGCCTGCGCCACGTTTAAATAAAAATAATATAAATATGTCTCTATAATTGAAATAAGGCGTTTCTGATCGAAAATTGAAGAAATAGCTTGAAAACGTATTTATATCGTCAATATAATTTATACGATAAAAATAGTAAGGGGAATATAATGAGAGACGAATTCGTGCCGGTATTCGACCAAGACGAAAAAGAGATGTGCAACCTTCTCTGCAATATCGGAGTCAAGAGGAACTTGGCTAAGGCACTGGTGTACCTAGCCAACGTCAATCAATCGCTTTCCCGCAATATTGAACTTGGTGCCGGCTTACGACAACCTGAAGTAAGCATAGCGATGCGCGAACTGCGGGAACGCGGTTGGATTGAAGAGTGGGAACAGAAGAAAGAGGGCAAAGGCCGCCCGCTTAAGTGTTACCGTCTCTCCACAGAACTCTGCGACATCATCGACTCTCTCGACGACTCACGGAAACGTGGCGCACAGCAAGACGAGGAAACGATCGCTATGCTACGGAGCCTTTCCCGAACCGTGGGAGCAGATAAATAGTTCACTCAGCGTTTGGATTACCGCATCAAGATCTCAACGGTGGCCGCCTTTCCGCCGAGTCGTGCGACGTGCACCTCACTCACGTCAATAAAAATGCCGTGTTCCACTACCCCAGCAATAGTGGACAGCTCCCGTCCTAACTTTTCTGGATCATTAACAATTCCGAAGTCCGCATCGAGGATAAGGTTCCCCTGATCGGTAACAAAGACGCGATTTTGCTCCGATCGCCGAAGTCTTGCACTAGCCCCCATTCGACTGACCTCGTTCTGAACGAGTGGACACGCAATGGGTAGCACTTCGAGTGGCACGGGCAGACTCAAACGCGGCGCCAGTTTTGAAGCATCGACAGCAACACAGAATCGCCTCGCGGCGTGTGCAACGATTTTCTCGCGCGTATGCGCGCCTCCACCGCCTTTGATGAGGTTAAGGCGTGCATCCACCTGATCAGCGCCGTCGAGTGCGATATCAACGACTTCGTGCTCGTAAAAGGTCGTAAGCGGCACGTGGTGCTTCACCGCAAGAAGCAGCGACTGGTGGGACGTGGGAACGCCTGCAATAGAGAGCCCCTCATCAACGATGCGTCTCCCCAGATAGGCGATCGCATGCGCGACCGTGGTCCCTGTTCCGAGCCCTACAATCATTCCGTCGTCGACTAATTCGGCGATCGATCTTCCAGCTGCTTCCTTCGCTATGTGTGAGGGCCCCATAGTGGAACACATGAATCGCTTGAGCTTAGCCGTTTCGATTTTATCGCGCTTAGCAACAACGAAGCTATTTAGTTAAGGAGCACAATTTACGAATAAGACCATGTCAGGATACGCCACCCTGGTTAAAACGGAGGAGAAAAATGGGGATATTGGATCGTCTCACGACGATGATTAAGGCAAAAATCAGTTCGTTTCTTGATCGACACGAGGACCCACGTGAAACGCTCGATTACTCTTATGAAAAGCAGCTCGAGCTGCTCACCAATGTAAAGCGCGGTGTGGCCGACGTCGTTACTGCTAAGAAGCGGCTTGAACTTCAGAAAGCAAAACTCGAATCAAACATCGAAGACCTGAACAATCAGGCGCGAGAGGCGGTAAGCCTTGGACGCGACGATCTCGCCCGGATTGCACTCGAGCGGAAAAAAGACTCCATGGCGCAGATCGAGTCCCTCACCGCGCAGATTGCCGATCTCGAAAATGAACAGATCAAGCTCGTAAACACCGAACGGCGGCTCTCTGCCAAAGTCGAGGCGTTCAGAACGAAGAAGGAGACCATAAAGGCGCAATATTCGGCGGCAGAAGCGCAGGTCAAGATCACCGAGTCTGTTACTGGGATCTCGGAAGAAATGGCCGACGTCGGGATGTCAGTTCAACGTGCTGAAGAGAAGACAGAATCGATGAAAGCACGATCACAGGCGCTTGATGAGCTTATTGACGCCGGTACGCTCCAGGATTTGACTGGCGATCAGACAAAGGTCGAGGAGGAGCTAAGCAAGATTAAGTCGAGCGAAGAGGTCGATCAAGAGCTCAAAATCTTAAAGCAACAGGTCCCCGTAAAGAAGAAAGCCAAAACGGAAGAGACGCCGGAGGCACAGCAATGATAGTACGCATCCTCGGCGACAACCAGTATGTGCTCGACAGCAAGTATCTCGATAAACTCAATGAGCTCGATAACTGCATGGTCGATCACCTCAGCAACGATGAGGCTGACAAATTCAATAGCTGCCTGCACGAAATGATCCAGACCATTCGAGAGAGAGGCACGCCGCTCGATCCAGCAGAAATACGCCCATCAGATCTGATCGTTCCGTCGCCTGATATCACACCAGAAGAGGCGCGAAAACTGTTCACAAAGGATGGTATTATTCCTGGGTAACAACGAACTAAAGCGGCACATCCCACAGAGGGTACCAACGCTCGAGCTCTTGTTCTATCGGCAGCTCACGGCTCATGACTGACCGAAGTCTGAACTCATAGGCGTAGTCGCGCTTGTGTTGCTTCGGTTCAACGGGTACAAAGGGGTAAAACCGTCCGCGTTTGTAGCTGTAAATCCAAAAGACGCTCTTTTGGTTCCGAAAAGGGAAAACCGCGCACAAGATCTGCTCGCCATATCCGCCGTCGATAAGCGTTGAGCTTACCGCATGGATATCGGAGACAACGTTCTCAAACTGCGCGTCAGACACGGTGACCCATGCGTAGCCAAACTCGTCTTGCTTCGTTTCAAAAGTGGTTTCGCTTATTTTGAGCAGCTCCACAATCTCGTTCTCACACTGAGCAAAGCCGCCTGATTCAACGGGCTTGAAACAAATGCCCGCTTTGCCCGTCGGGCGCAAGCTAAACTCAGTGCTGAGCGTGATATAGGCAGTCGCCATTGAAAACAGACCGTCCACTTTCGGCGCTATGCCTTTTGTCCGTCCGAGCAGTGAGTCCAGAAATCCCATGGCAGTTTGACCGTTAATCGCGTCGTTCAGACTTGGTTCGTGCGCGGTGACAGAGGTCGTTAGTGAGCGACTTGGCGGCGTTTCATTACTGCTGCCTCGATGATGTTATTCGTTCAGTATAGTGGAGCCTTCTGGGGTAAAACGAATGCTGCTTAAATCCGCGATGATCTGCCCTAGCGACGTTAAGCACTCATCGTACGTGACGGTAATGGCGAACGAATCAGCGATCACTTCGATGTTGATTATTCCTTTCCGCCGCGCGAGGAACTTGTCGAGCTCGGCCGCATCCGAAGCTTCTCGCAACTCGCGCAAGCGGATTTTTACCCTCTTTATGTGTTTCTCAGCAGCGTGCATCAATTCGTTTCGTATGTTACCCCATCAGTAGATAAAAATGCCCCATCGATTGTATGTACGGTCACGCACGAACGCAGCGCCATATGAGGGGCTGCATTCCGTTCGACCGCGCGAGTAACAGAAACTGCTCAAGGCTTAGCTGCTCTAAAATGGCGCAGGTCCAACCTTTTTCCCTTACAAACAGGTATTTACTTCTGTAAGCAAACCGTTAGCTGATGGTTGAGGCAGATGCCATTCTCTTTGACGCTTATGGCACCGTGCTCGACATCGGCACGTACCACCGCGACATAACTCAACACGTCGTCCAGCAGTCAAAAACGCTGTTCGGCATCAACACATCAGTCGACGAGTTCAACGCGTACTGGAACGAAGAGTTTGAATTTGCATTTAACGATGTGATCGCTTACTGTGGCGAGTTTAGAAATATGCGCGATCTCTATGGAATTAGCACAAGAAACGTCTTTCACCGTTACGGGATACAGATGCCGGACGCTTACATTGAGAAGCTAAACCATATCTACAAAAAAATGCTCGACGAAGCGGTTACGATTCTTCCGAACGTCAAAAAGACGCTCGATACACTCTATGCAAACGGATACCGGCTCGGAATGGTTTCAAACGGAGACACCGCGGAGCTTTCGGCCCATCTCAACGGCGTCTCTGACCTTTTTGACGTGGTCGTCACCTCCGAAGAGGTCGAAGTCTACAAACCGCATCCGCGAATATTCAACGAGACCCTCCAGAAGATGGGTACAGTGCGTGAAAAGACTGCCTTCGTCGGAGACGCGATCAAATCCGATGTTTGCGGAGCAAAAAAAGCAGGGCTGACGGCGATATGGTACAACAAAAGACAGCGCACTCCGACGCCTGACGTACGCCCCGATTTTGAGATCCGTGATATGGCAGAGATCCTAGAGATAGTCGAACTCAGGAAGCAGTGACACGCTTCACGACTGAAGCTCACTCGCCGTTAGGCGCTCTGTCCCGCAAGCTGCGCCTCCATCTGCCGCAGTCGCTCAATCCGCTTTTCAATGGGCGGATGGGTCGATAAAAGACTTAGTGCGGAGCCTTTCGATATTGCCGGTATAATGAAAAATTGGCTGATGCCCTCAACTTTTCGGATATCCTCAGTTGGAACGCGTTCGACGTAGCCGCTGATTTTTAGGAGCGCACTAGCGAGGTTCGCCGGGTGAGCCGTTATGATGGCGGAGCCCCGGTCGGCTGCGTACTCGCGGTAGCGTGAGAGCGCCCGCGTGATTAGGAAGCTAATGATCCATATCGCGGCGAGCGCGATAAAGAAGAGGACGATGTTGTTGTCCCTCCGGTCACCACCTGCGCCAATAAAGAACCAGTAGCGCATGAGGAATCCCGCAATCGTCGTGACAAAGCTAGCGACCGTCATAACCAACATATCCCTATTCTTGACGTGTGACAGCTCGTGCGCCAGCACAGCCTCTATTTCAGGCTCTTCGAGTCGTTGGAGGAGTGAACTCGTCACCGCTACCACGGCGTGCTTTTGATTACGGCCCGTCGCGAAGGCGTTCGGAACGGCGCTGTTTGCTATGGCCACCTTTGGCTTAGGTAGGTCCGCCATCGCGCATAGGCGTTCAATCGCGCTGTGAAGCTGGGGGGCCTCGTCCTCACTGACTATGTGGGCGCCGCTTGCAGCGAGCACAATCCGGTCTGAGAAATAATACTGCGCCCCAAGAAACAGTGCAACAAAGATGGCTACAAACGCGATGTTTCGCACGTAGAGCAAGATGATTCCAATGAACACGACGTAAACGAGCCCAAGCAAAATCATCGTCAGCAGCATACGGACTGAAAGGCCGATATCGCTGCCCCACTTACCCCTCATATGAACTAATCACCTTATCGTCTGTATAAACATGTATGTACGCTCGAGCTCATAAAGATACCGTCAGTCGATTTAGTCGTATTATGCGCTGCTTTCGCACGTCGAGGAGCGTCGTGCCGCGCGTGGGGCAAGGGTATATAATCAGGCAGCCACGTTACCTACGAAAGGAGTACGATGCCCACAGATCACGAAGACGAGATGCCTATATCCGCGATCGATTGGGATGAATTCCATCCGACGAGTCCGTACGACGTGTATATACCGCGCTCACCGCCACGGAAGAAATGGTCAATCGTCCTGGGCATATTGCTATATCTGGTAGGCCAGTTCAGCGTGTCGCTGTTCTTACTGCCGCCCCTCATCCGGGCGGGGATAATCTCGTCTCGTGAAGCGCTCGATATGGCCTCTGGAAGTATCACCACGGGAACGTTGTGGTTGCTGAACATTGCGAATATCGTTTCCATTGCGCTCATCTTTGCAGCCGTTCTCGGTTTCTACAAGGAAAAGCTCTCTTCGCTTGGACTCACCACGAAAAAAATACCTAAAGCACTCCTCTATGGTGTTGTGGGGTTCGTTGTTGCCTTCATTGTTGCAGGCATCGTTGGCTACCCGATCCAACAACAGTTCGGCGTCGACCCGACGCAGGAGGCGTTGTCGCAAACTGCCGCCGTCCCGGGGCTTTTGCCCATTGTCTTCTTATCTGGGGTTGTAATCGCCCCCATCGCGGAAGAGATCGTATTCCGCGGGTACCTCTATAAAGCCTTTAGAGATCGCTTTAAGCCCTCATACGCGATCGTCCTGAGCGCTGCGCTCTTTTCGGCCATCCATTTGGAGCTGCTGGCCGCCGCTCCGCTGTTCGTCATCGGCATCGTTCTCGCGTATGTCTACGAGAAGACTGGCAATTTGATGGCTCCGATTACGCTGCACGTGCTCAACAACGCGGTTGCCTTTCTCTTTGTGCGCTAGGTGCCAGTCTTACCGTACGAGTTTCGCAATGAAATCACCGACGTGGGCGCCCACCGATTCTGCAACTGGCGCACACTTTACCCGCATCAAATAGGCGACTGGTTTAAAGGGATATTCAGAGAGCATTTCGTAATTGGCCATACCTTTTGCGATAATAAGCGAAGCCTGGGGTAAAATCTCTTTTAACTCAGCCGAGACCTCATCAAGTTTTATTCCAATTGCGTTTGAACCCGTCGTCAGGACTCGGTCGGCGACTTTATCCAGCCCGAACTCCCACACGTCTTCGATCGTGGCGTCCGTGAGGACATACCCCCCGCGTACGACTAGAGTAACGCGTCCGCCGAGCATGCGTAGCTGCTCTATGAGCAGCTTGTCGTATACGATCTCTCCGACGTTATCAGCAACGTATACTACGTCCTTGATGAGCGGCTTTATCGCGTCCGTGTCATCGATGTCTAGCCCGTGCTGATAGATCGTGGCGACTTCTTTTTCAAAATCATCAGTTGCTACTTCAAAACCGAGTACCCCAAAATCAAAGGTATTTCCTATAATCGCGGCGATGACCGCGCTACGGAAGGGGTCACTGCTCATTTGAATGATTGATTGAACCGTGGGCAAAAGGTTCACCGCGGTCTCGTTGGCGAGTCGTTTCACCTTGCGGTACGGATCATCATCACCAAGCACACGGTACACTGCCCTGTGCACTTCAGTCGAAAGAAGTGCTATAGGGCCATCAAACCCTGTGCTGCACATCGCTTTTACTGCCGACTCTTCAGCTTTGAACTGCGTAGCGAGATCGTTCGTTGATAGCTTCGCTTCGTACAATACCCGCGATATGAGACACGGGATACAATCGGGAAACACCTTCATATGAATCGACCTAGGGGCCCACTGCGCAATGAGTAGAAGCGCTTATCGGGTATAAATGCTCACGTGACAAAGCGAATGAAAGTCGGCGAACTCGGTGAGCGTGCGCTCGTGAAGCTGATGGCTGAGTTGATTGAGTGCAAAGCAGTACTCTGTCCAGGGGCTGATGATTGTTCGGCGATCGCATATGGCGACCAGTATTTAGTCGTCACAACCGATATGTTGCACAAAAAAACGCACTTTCCGCGCGAGATGACCGGTTACCAAGTCGGATGGATGGCCACCGCCGCGACCTTAAGTGATATCGCTGCAATGGGGGCCTCACCCATCGGAGTGACGATGGCCGTTGGCATTCCCCGCGATACTGACGTCGCTTTTGCGCTTGACGTTATGCGTGGCTGTAACGCGTGTTGCACCCAAAACGGAGCTACACTTCTCGGCGGCGACACCGATGAGCACGAAGAACTCACGCTCGTTGGCACCGCCATAGGCAGCGTGCAGCAGGACAAGATGCTCACGCGGGCGGGGGCAACAGCCGGCAATGTCGTGTGCGTCACGGGGGAGCTTGGCCTTGCCGCTGCCGGCGTCAAAATGTTGCTCGAAAGCCAATACGCGGACCACCCCCTACGAGATCGTGCTCTTACGAAGCTGTTCGAGCCGCAGCCGAGAATCGCCTACGGGCGAGCGCTTGCCGATTCGGGCGCAGTGACAGCGCTTATCGATACGAGCGATGGACTTGGTCTCTCCCTGTATGAGCTGTCAAGAGCTAGCAACTGCGGCTTTTTTTTGCAGGGGGCTGATCTCCCGATAAGCGAGGCAGCAAGATCAGTGAGTCGCGACCTGGGGGACATGTTGACGCTCGCGATATACCGCGGTGGCGATTATGAGCTCTTGTTCACGGCGCAACATGGGCTGTTAGCCGCTATCCCCATTCCGTACACCATCATCGGTAAGGTTACGGAATCTGGGATGCAGCTTGATATTAATGGGGTCGTGCAAGAGCTTAGGGCCGAAGGGTACGAACACCTCACCGCCTCCGGACCGAAGGTGTAGTGCGCCGGCTGGCTATCTCAAGCGCGACGGATTACCGAAGACCGCGGAGGAGATGCCCAGGCCGGTGCAGTTGTTAAACAAAACTGATGAAAGCAGCCCAACAACCTCGCCCTTCTGAAGGATAGGGGCGCCGCTGTCTCCTGGTAAGGGCATGTTCGCACACGGAAATGCAAATCGGTTGAGATTTCTTCCGGTGTCAATAACTTTACATGCGATGCGCCGATCGCAAGTAATGAGCTTCGACGGACCGAAGCAGGCATGCCCGATTGCAGAGAGCGTTGCGTGCTGCGAGGGTACCTCAATAAGCGCCAGATCGTAGTCATTGAAGAGACGAATGACCGTGCTTTCGAGCCCATCAACGACGACTTTTGTGCCGACCGCGCCGTTACCGTAGCGGATAACGTGGCCTGCAGTGATCGCACACACGTGCTTGTTGTACGGAATGATCGCACCAACCGTTCCGCGAATCGCTTTGCTCTTCACTAATCATTCCTCTGCGATCATGTCTACTCTTCACCCCGCAGCCGTTTGAGGAGCGCATCGGCGCCGGCAAAACCGACAGTTTTTTCACTTCCGTGCATGATGTCGAGATGCGCGATGTCGAGATGCGACGCGATCGGTCGTTCGAGCATCCCACCGAGGATGAGATCAATGTGCTGCGCTTTGCATCGCTCGAGGATGATCTCGTGTTCCGGAGCGATGAGTACCTCACATCGCTCACTAACAAGTCCGCTCAGTCGCGCGGCCGTGTTAACGTCGAAGTCTGATACGATAAGGGCTGGTTCAACCCCGTATTCCTTGAGGAAGTTTGTAACGGAAATTGCCCGCGTCGGACCACCGATCACCGCGATCCGTTTCCCCATTATTTCAGGAGCTTCGACGTGGTGCGTTGGCACCGTTGCGTCCAAATCCAGTTGGACTCCGAGTGCATCGGCTACATGGGCGAGAAAGCGCGAGGTGGCTTCATAGCCAATAGGGAGCTCTTCTATGATGTACGGCATATCGAACTGTTTCTCTAACTGCTCGGCAGCATCCTTACCGGTAGCTTCGCAGAGGACCACGTTCAGGGCTGCCGAGGCCGTATGCTCGATCTGACGTACGGTGGCACCTGCCGTGAGGACCGCGTTGACATGGACGCCGATGAGCGCCAAGACGCGCTTGAGCTCTCTAAGATCGGGGCCTGCCCTCAACAGGCCGATCAGATTCACTGAAAGCTTTTCCCGGGTGCGGGGGGGCTCAACGAGCGCTTCAACGAGTCGCCTGATCGTCTCGCTATAGCCAGATCGGTAATCACCCTCAAAGCCACCTGAGTCTATGCCCAGTACCTTTGCCTTCGTCTGGACTTCTTTTACGACGCTTTCAACGTCTTCACCGATAATGCTGGAAGCGCAGCACGAGAGCACGGCGATGAGGGCGGGGCCAAACTCGTCATCCAGTTCAATGATCGCGCTTTTAAGTTTGTCTCCGGCGCCAAAAATGACGTCTTTTTCATCCATGCAGGTTGAATAGACGTTGCTTGTCTTATCGCCCCGCATGCCCAGTATGTAATTGATATGATAAACGCAGCCCTTCGGGCCGTGGACCAAAATGACGCTGTCTCTAATGTTGCTGATCGCCTTAATGGTGCCGAAGAGCTGACACGTGGCGCGAGGAATCTTAGCTGCACTCTTGAGCAAACCTGCCACTCTCGCTATTCACTAATATTACATGTATCCAACTCGCCGTATAAATACCGGACTTCGCTACGAGTGACTCAGCAGCATCGAAGCTACCAAGACCAGCTGTTAGTCACACCGTACGCTTCTTGCGCGATCTTAACCAGATCTCGTTAAGCGCCTCGGTACTCGAAGTGGCGGTTGAGACTCTTGAAACTCCCGAACACCGAAGTTAAACTATTTGTCTGAACAACCGTCGCTTGCCACACAGATACTATATGACTCGAAGGGTGCCTTAATTTACGTTTTTTGTCGCAAAACAACTGAATTCCGAAAAGCTTAAATGCGAAGAGTCGATTCTACCCGTCATCTACAGAATTTAGAATCCCGCAAGAAGGGGGGGCCATCTACATGACCGAGTCAGAAATGTTGATATGTACCAGCTGCGGCAAACCGCTACGAATGAATCCTTTCAACGGCTACAGCCTATGCCCATTTTGCATCGCAAAAAATGAGCACACGGCAGAGGATGAAGTGTGGTCTGCCGACAGTAAGGTTTCGAACTAGCATCACCCAATCGCCAAAGGCAATATTACGCTTCTTAAAGCAGCAGTAGCCCTCGGACTGGCTAAGCTTCACAATGGCCCTGAATGATTAGAGCGCACTAGACCCTCCTGACACAACGCTTCTTCGTCAAACAACTAGACAAAGGTTCAGGAGATTTCAGCATTATTTTTTTGAGATGTGATAACGCCGCCTCGATTAGCTTTGCTACGAATCGCTGCATAGAACCAACGTAACAGTTATAAATGCGGATCTCAGTCCTCGTAATGAAAGGTCGTACACAGGATCTCAAGAGGGGG
>Ga0209777_10009041_pt1 | contig 10792 bp, 10 predicted proteins | sample FrelakmetHBP12HB_FD_187147 | JGI IMG/M metagenome (GOLD analysis project Ga0209777, IMG submission 187147) | Freshwater lake sediment microbial communities from the University of Notre Dame, USA, for methane emissions studies -HBP12 HB (SPAdes)... | ecosystem: Environmental > Aquatic >... | reverse complement strand
ACGCCCACGGCTTCGGGATCATGGGCCCGAACGGCCGCGGCACGGGTGAGTATTTCAAGTGCCAGGACAAAATCGATATCCAGCTCGGGACGTTCGCCAAGGCCTTCGCCGCGATCGGCGGCGTGGCCGGCTCGACCCACGCGGTCTGCGAATGGGTCCGGTTCAACGCCCGCACCCAGGTTTTCGCCAAGAGCCTCCCGATGATATACGTCAAGGTCGTCTCCCGGGCGCTCGATTTCGTCGCCGAGGGCAACGACCGCCGGGCGCACATGTGGGACATCAACGCCAAGCTGAAGGCCGGGCTCCGCGACCTCGGCTACATGGTCGGGGAAGTGCCTTCGCCGGTCACCCCGGTTTTCGTCCATTTCAAGGATATGCAAGTCGGCATGGCAATTATCCAGAAGATGCGGGAAGAGGGGATTTTCATCACCGGCGTGACCTACCCGGTCGTGCCTCGCGACATTCTCCTTTTCCGGATGATCCCGACCGCCTCCCATACCAATGAAGACGTCGCCCGGACGCTGGCCGCCTACAAAAAAGTTCGCGATGAGCTTCATCTCGACCTGGCGGCCGTCAAAGACGCGTATATCCGCCACGATGCGGAAAAGACGGCCGAGAACAAGGAAGACGACGGGAAAACCGAAATATGATCCAGGGACCCGTTCTCATCACCGGCGCCTCCAAGGGAATCGGGCGGGCGCTCGCCGCAGCCCTGGCGGCCCGGGGGATTCCGGTCATCGGAACCTCGCGCGACCCGAAAACCGTGGCCCTTCCCGTCCCCGGCGTCCGGTACCTGACCCTCGATCAGGGTAACGACAAATCGATCGATGCCTGCGTGGAAGCGGCCGGCCCCGTTGAGGTCCTCGTCAACAACGCGGGCCAGAGCCAGATCGGCCCGGTCGAGGATGTGTCCATGGAGGCCGTCGAAGAAATGTTCCGGATGAACCTCCTCGGCTTGATCCGGCTGACGAAGGCGTTCCTTCCGGCGATGAGGGAAAAGGGGCACGGGACGATCATCAACATCGGTTCGCTGACCGGAACGTTCCCGCCGCCTTTTCAATCCGCCTACGCCGCGACGAAGCTCGGCCTGGAGGCGTTCACCAAGGCCCTCCGGCAGGAAGTGGGGAAGAGAGGGGTCAAGGTTTCGCTGGTCGTGCCCGGTTATATCAAAACCTACATCGAGCCGCGGATGATCGTTTCTCCCGAGAGCGTCTACGGCCACGAAATGACCGCCTTCCGCCTGGCCCGGGACAAGAAAATGGAAAAGGCCTCGCCGGTCGAGATGGCCGCGGTGAAAATCATCAAGGTCATGGAAAAGAAAAATCCTGGCCCGGTCTATTACGCGGGGCATCTTGTCCCGGCGATGGGTTTTCTCAAGCGTCTGCTTCCCGAAAAAACCGCCCAGAAGATGATCCGGGGTTTCTACCACCTGGACCGCTGAAGGCGATCCTCGAGGTTTTTCTCCGCGGCTGATCCCCCGGTCGAATATTTTGCCGATTTTTCCTACGACTCCTGGAATAATTCTCCCGGTTGGGAATATTGAGAATTGAGGTATATTTTATGGAGGACGATTTTGAGGCCCGCGAAATCGCTTTCTTTTCGGCTTAAGAATCGGGGCAGGTCAGCCGACCTCCTTTTTTCGTTTGCTTCCCGCCTTCCCGCATCGAATGACCCGACGGACGGGGGAGAAGCCACCTATCTCAATGCAGTTTTCATGCTAAAATCTTTCCCTGGTCTCAGAAGGACTGGAAATCGATGTTTTCCCCGAAAACGGCGGAATTTCAATCAATCGACGGTTAGAAGCTTCGCCTCGGATCAATCAAACGGAGTTCTCTTCCTGGTTATTGTCCTATAAAACAGCATATATCCTTTTCGATAGGATATTTCCTGCTGCCCGATCCTATCTGGACCGTCGCTATCTCCTCCTGATCAATCGGAAAACGATGAGGATCAGGATGGCTCCAAGAATCGCTCCGATGAACCCGGCCGGCTGACCTTCTCGATACCAGCCGAAATGTTGTCCAAGATAGGTCGCGATAAAGGACCCGGCGATACCGAGAAGAATCGTAAGGATAATCCCGCCGCCGTCTCTTCCCGGCATGAGCAACTTGGCGATAGCGCCGACCGCAAAACCGATGATGATCGTCCATAAAAGATTCATAAGCACTCCTTTAAATGATTAAATGATTCAGCCTTTTCCTACTTTTCCTGGCCTTCTCGTTGCCCGGCGCTTCTTTGTTTTGAAAACACGACGGGCTCGGGAGAAACCGCCTTTATAAGTGCGGGATTCATGCCAAATTTTTTGAAATTCAAAGAGCGACCCTCATTGATCCAGGGGAGAAGGGAATTTGAATCATTCCCTCAAAAACCTCTTGACAAACTAATTGTGATAACCTATACGTATACGTATAGGTATGTATTATATAATATATAAATCATACGTGAGGTTAACATGGCAAAGGAAATGATGACGAGAGACGAACTAGCGGAGAAGACCGGAACAGCGGCGGTCGAGCTAGACCTGTGGACAAAAGCCAAAATCCTAAAGCCGGTCGGGTTCGCCGAGGACAAGTCCGCGTTCTATGCCGTCCAGGATGTCGGCCGGGTCTCCCATGTCCGAAAGCTCCGTGAGCTGGGATACGGCCTGGAGGAAATCCAGAAAATCATTAAAAAATACGGCTGGCCCCAGGCCGCCGGCGGCGAGAAAAAGCCGGCCGAAAAGAACAAGCTCCTGACTGTCGGCTCGCTTGCCGAAAAAGCCGGCGTCAGCCCCCGGACGATCAAGCACTGGGAGGAGGTCGGCATCCTCGATCCCGATTTGCGGAGCGAAGGCGGATTCCGCCTTTACGATGAAACGTATGTTTTTCTCTGCCAGCTCATCCGTGACCTCCAGCTTTTTGGTTACAGCCTGGAGGAGATCAAATCCGTGTCCGATTCCGTCCGGGATTTCTTTTCCCTGGAGAAAGACCTGGCCTCGTTTCCGCGCGAGGAGGCCGGCCGGAAGCTCGACGGCCTCCTGGCCGCCGTCGAATCCCTGGATAATAAAATGGGTCCGCTTCGGGAAGGGATCGACCGCTGGGAGGGTCTTCTGAAAAAGAAAAAGAAAGAGATCGTCGGGCTCAAAGCGAAAAACGCCAAACGGCCGGCAACCGCTTCGGAGAAGTCTCATGCCTAAAATCGCCCTGATCGAACCGCAATCGCCCAACCTCCACATCTTTTCCAAATTCCCCTCGCCCCGCCTCGGGACCGTCCTCCTGGGGACGATCATGAAGAAGCGGGGCTGGGACGTGGAGCTCTTCGTCGAGGATTTCCGGGCGCTCGATTTCGGCGTGATCGGAAGCGCCGACATCGTCGGGATTTCGACCATCACCTCGACCGCTCCCCGGGCCTATGCCATCGCCGACAAGGTCCGGGGCCTGGGGATCCCCGTCCTTTTCGGCGGCCCTCACGTCACGTTTCTGTCCGCGGAAGGGCTCGAGCACGGCGACTTCGTCCTGCGGGGAGAGGCGGAGGAAACCCTGCCGGTCTTTCTCGACGCCTGGCGCGCCGGCGCGGATCTGTCCACCGTGCCCGGGCTCTCCTTCCGCCGAGACGGGGAGGACGTCCACAATCCCAAGGCCGCCGCGCCGCGCGATCTCGACGATTTTCCGTTCGCCGATTTCGACCTTCTCAAACCCGACCGCAGATGGCGGAATAAAAAAATGGTCCTTCCTGTCCAGACCTCCCGCGGCTGTCCCTTCGATTGCACGTTCTGCTCCGTAACGGGGATGTTCGGCAAGGCTTACCGGTTCCGGTCCACCGAACACATCATCGGCGAATTGCGCGCGCACAAGGGCAAAAACAAGTATCTCTTCTTCTACGACGACAATTTCGCGGCCCACAAGCCGCGGACCCGGGAGCTGCTTGAAGCCATGATCCAGGAGGGATTCAAATTCCACTGGACGACCCAGGTCCGGGCCGACGTCGCCCGCGACCCGGACCTGGTCCGCTTGATGAAAAAAGCGGGATGTCACACCGTCTGCATCGGGTTTGAGTCGGTGAATCCCAAAAGCCTCCAGGAATCCCATAAGGCCCAATCCCTGGCCGAGCTCAACCAAGCCGTCCACGTCTTCCGCCGCAACCGGATCCACATCCACGGCATGTTCGTCTTCGGCTTCGACCAGGACGACCGGGAGACGTTCCGGGAGACCGTCAACTGGGCCCGCAAATCGCGCCTCACCTCGTCGCAGTTTCTCATTCTCACGCCTCTCCCCGGAAGCGCGTTTTACAACAAGGTGACGGAGGAAGAGAGGATCGCCTTCACGGACTGGTCGCTCTACGACGCGCACCACGCCGTTTTCCGCCCGCGCCGACTGACGTTGGCCGACCTTCAAAAAGCCCAAATGACCGGGCATAAGCGCTTTTATTCCTTCAAAGAGCAGATCCGGAACCTCTTCGAGGGACGCTGGGTGGCCCTGGCGATCAACCAGTACGCCCGGGCGCTCAACCGGACCTGGCGGAAAAAGAACCGGACGTTTCTCAAGGCGTTGGAGTTGCTCCGCCCGCGCCGCGGAAGCCGCGTCTGGGTGGATTACCGGCAGGAGATTCGGTTGGACGACCGGCCGTCCCGATAATCCGCCGATCGTTCGATTCTCCGGCCGGTCCGTTCGCGTCGCAACCATTCTCCTTGACAAGCCGGTTAGTCTGTCGTAATATGACTAGCCGGTTGAAATTCGACTAATGGGTAGAAAAATGGGCGTTAAAGAACGGCGCGAGCGCGAGGAGTACGGCCGCCTGGAAGCCATCCTCGTCGCGGCCGAGAGCGTGTTCACCCGGAGCGGTTATCATGAAGCCCGGATGGACGACATCGCCGCGGCGGCCGAGCTTTCCAAAGGGACGATCTACTATTATTTCAAGAGCAAGGACGAGATCTTTGCCCGGCTTCTGGCCCGCGAATCCGAAAAGATGATCGCCGAGATCCGCTCCCGGATTCCCGAACCCCTGGCGTTTCGCGAAGCGCTCGAACAAATAGTCGACTTCTTCTTGGAATATACCGAGGCTAACCGCGGATTTCTGAAGATGGCTCTTCCAAGCATGGGCAGATTCATCCGTTTCGGCGACCCCGAGATCGTCCGTCGGGCGACGAAAAGCTTCGCGTCATTCGAAACATTCGTGCGCGACACGATGCGGATAAAAATCCGGAGGGAGGGCTTGCCGTTCAAAGCGGAGGATCTCCAGGCGTTTCTCAAGGCGCTCCAGTTCGGGATCGGGATCGCGATTCTCGACGGCCGTCCGGACAAAGCCCGGGCCGCGGCCCGCTTCTTTCTCGACCTGGCCGGGCGCGCCATGAAAACGAACGCCGCTTCTTTCCCGAAAAAGAAATCCCGGCCGTCAGGGAAGAAATCCGTTCGTATCCCGTCTATTAGCGTGAAGGTCACATCATGAGAAAACATATCTGGTTGGTGCCGGTACTGGCGCTCGGACTTTGGTCCTGCGCCGTCGGCCCGAAGTATTACGCCCGGACGCCGGACGAGCTGAACGTCCCGGCGGCCTGGCATTCTTCCCTTCCGGAAAACGCGAAAAGCGGAGATCTTTCCCTCTGGTGGCGGCAGCTCGGCGACCCGCTCCTCTCGGCCCTCGTCGAAGATGCTCTGAAGGCCAACCCGACCATGGATTTGGCCCGCGCCCGTCTGCGCGAGGCCCGCGCCCAACGCCAGGTGACCGCGGCCGACCTGTTTCCGATCGCGCGCGCCACGGCGGGCGCGAGCAAATCCAAGACCGGCAACGCGGCGTCCCAGTCGAGCTACCAGGCCGGATTCGACGCCAGCTGGGAGCCGGACATCTTCGGGGGGAAGAGACGTTCGCTGGAGGCCTCCACCGCCGAGCTCGAATCGACGGCCGCGAGCCTTCAGGATATGCAGGTTTCGCTGGCCGCCGAAGTGGCCCTCAATTACGTTCAGGTCCGCTCGCTCCAAGCGCGGATCGCGATCGCCCGGGAGAACCTGGCCCTCCAGAAGGAAACCCGCGAGATCGCCGGCTGGCGCTACCAGGCCGGACTGGTCAGCGGCCTGGACTTCGACCAGGCTCGCGCCTCGGAAGCCCAGACGCAGTCCCAGGTCCCGGCGCTCGAAACGACCCTGGCCGAATCCAGGAACAAGATCGCGGTCCTCCTCGGAGCGGCCCCCGGATCCGTCGATGAAAGACTGGAAGCCGACGCCCCGATCCCGGCCGTTCCGGAGACAGTGATCGTCGGCATTCCCGCCGACGTCCTGCGCCAACGCCCCGATGTTCGCGCAGCCGAACGGACGCTGGCCGCGCAAACGGCGCGCGTCGGTGCGGCCGTCGCTTCCCGCTATCCCAATTTGAGTCTCAGCGGCTCACTGGGTGTCGAGGGACTCACCCTGGCCGCCTTGACCGGCGGCGCTTCCGTCATCCGCTCCCTGGCCGCCTCGATCGCCGAGACGATTTTCTCCGGCGGCCGCATCCGCAGCCAAGTCCAGGTCCAGACCGCGGTTCAGGAACAGGCCCTGGCGTCGTATAAGTCCGCGGTCCTCACCGCTTTGGAGGACGTGGAGAACGCCCTCGTCTCCCTCCGGCGCAATCGCGAGCGATACGTGTTCCTGCAGACGGCCGACGAGGCGGCCCGCAGCGCCGCGCAGCTCGTGCGCCAGCGCTATATGGCCGGACTCGTCGACTACACGAGCGTCGTGAGCACTCAACAGACTCAGCTTACGGTCTCCGAAAGCCTGAAGTCCTGCGAAGCCGACATCACGACAGCGCTCATCCAGCTCTACAAGGCGCTCGGCGGAGGCTGGTCCGTGGAAGAGCCGGAGGCCGGCGCCGCCCCGGCGGAAGGAAAGATCCGATGAACAACGATGTCAAGAATCCAGATGAGCTGATGGCCAAAGTCCTGGGCACTGATTCCTCTTCCGGACGCTCCCGCCGGCGGACGCGCCTTCTGATCGCGGCCGCCGTCGTCGTCGTCGGGCTTGTCGTTGTCGGGCTGGTATGGCTTCGCCGGAACGAAGAAAAGGTCACGTATGTCACCACCGACGTGACTCGGGGAAACATGACGGTCGCCATATCGGCCACCGGCAACCTGGCGCCGATCAACCAGGTCGACGTCGGCAGCGAAGTCTCCGGTCTGCTCGTCTCCGTCAACGTCGACGACAACGACAAGGTCGCCAAGGGGCAGGTCCTGGCCCAGATCGACCTCTCAAAGCTCAACGACCAGGTCGCCCAGTCAATGGCCGCCCTGACTTCGGCCGAGGCAAATCTCGCCCAGACCCAGGCCACCGTCGCCGAATCCCGGGCCAATATGGCCCGGTTGAACGAAGTCCTGAAGCTTTCCGACGGCAAGGTTCCGGCCAAGACGGAAATCGACGCCGCCGAGGCGAACCTCCAGCGGGCCATCGCCGAAGAAGCCAGTGCGAAAGGAACCGTCGAAAATGCCCGGGCCGCGGTGAGCGTCAACCAGACGAACATCAAAAAGGCGACCATCACCTCGCCCGTGGACGGCGTCGTCCTGGAGCGGAAAGTCGAGCCGGGACAGACAATCCAGGCTTCGTTCTCCGCTCCGGTGCTGTTCACCATCGCCGAGAACCTGGCCCAGATGAAGCTCGAGGTCGACGTCGACGAAGCCGATGTGGGCGAAGTTCGCGATGGCCAGGCCGCCACGTTCACCGTCGACGCCTACCCGAACCGCACTTACCATGCGACCGTGCAGCGCGTCCGTCTGGGTTCGACGATAACGTCGGGAATCGTCTCCTACCAAGCGGTCCTGACCTTCAACAACGACGACTTGAGCCTTCGCCCCGGCATGACCGGAAACGCCCAAATCACCACGCTCGAACGGGAAAACGTGATCCTCGTCCCAACCGCGGCCTTCCGCTGGTCGCCGCCGGTCAGTGCGGGAGTGCCCTCGAACGGGAGCGTTTTAAACAGCCTGATGCCGAGACGTCCGGGCCAGGACCAGAAAAAGGTCGCCGGCGACGCATCCACGACGGGGACGCAGCAGACGGTCTGGGTGCTCCGCGACGGGAAACCGGCCGCCCTGAGCGTCATGGTCGGCGCGTCGAACGGCCGGCAGGCCGAAGTCACCTCCGGAAACCTCGAGCCGGGGACGAAGGTGATCACGGAGACGGCAACCGCCGTGAAATGACCGGGACATTCCGATGACGAACAACCGTCCGCCGCTGATTGAGCTGGTGGGGCTGACAAAGTCCTACGGCGAGGGTGTGGCCGAAATTTGGGCCCTCAACGGGGTCGATTTGCGAATCGACGAGGGGGACTTTGTCGCCATCATGGGGCCCAGCGGTTCGGGAAAATCGACGGTCATGAACATCCTCGGCTGCCTTGACACGCCGACCAGCGGCGCCTACCTGTTCCGCGGAACCCATGTCGAGACGCTCTCCGGCCGGCAGAGAACGCTGTTGCGGCGATACTTCCTGGGTTTCGTCTTCCAGGGATTCAATCTTCTGGCGCGGACGACGGCCGTAGAAAATGTTGAGCTGCCCTTGCTCTATCGCGGTGTCCCGAAGCCGGAGCGGCGCGCGGCGGCCATAGCCGCGCTCGATCAGGTCGGGCTGCGGGGCTGGGAAAAACACATGCCGGGGGAGCTTTCCGGCGGACAGCAGCAGCGCGTGGCGATCGCCCGCGCCCTGGTGACGAATCCCGCGCTTCTCCTGGCCGACGAGCCCACCGGCAACCTTGACACCAAGCGCGGCCGGGAGATCATGGAGCTTCTCACCACGCTCAACCGCGATCGCGGCATCACCGTGTTGATGGTGACGCACGATCACGACCTGGCTGCGTACGCGCGACGCCAGGTCCACTTCGTGGACGGAGTTGTCGAAAACAACGCGGCCAACGGGGAGAAACGCGGATGATCTGGAACACGATCTGGCTAGCCCTCCAGGCGATCCGGCGGAACCTGCTGCGGTCGTTTCTGACCGTTCTGGGCATCGTCATCGGCGTCGCCGCCGTCATCACCATGGTGACGCTGGGCAACGGAGCCACCCAGTCCATTTCCAACCAGATTGCCAACCTGGGCAGCAATCTGCTTCTGGTCATGCCCCGACGGGAGATGCGGCCCGGGGCCGTCAGCGCCAAACCGTTTGACATCCGCGACGTCGAGGCCATCCAGGACCAGATTAGCGCGCTCAAGGCCGTCGCCCCGCTCGTCGAGGGCAGCGTGACCGCGGTTTACGGTCCGAAGAATTGGTCCACCTCCGTCGTCGGCACGACGAACGATTACTTCATCACCGCGAACTGGAAGTTCGCTTTGGGCCGCTCCTTCAGCGAATCCGAGCTGCGCAGCGGCAAGTCGGTCTGCGTCATCGGCGACACGATCCGCCGCGAGCTGTTCGCCGGGAAGGACCCGGTCGGCAGCTCCCTGAGGATCAAAAACTTTTCCGGGGAGATCGTCGGCGTTCTCCGGGGCAAAGGGCAGGGGGGAATGGGCCGCGACCAGGACGACACGATCGTCATGCCGCTGCGCACGGTCCAGCGGCGGGTCACCGGGAACCAGGACATCAATATGATGATGCTCTCGGTCAAGGACGGGGTTCTTTCCGAAGACGTCGTTAAACAGCTCAATCTGCTCCTGCGGGAACGGCGCCGGATCGTCGCGGGCAAGAACGACGACTTCGACGTCCTCGACACCAAGGAGATCGCTCAAACCCTCTCGGGCGCGACCAAGACGCTGACCGGCCTGCTCGGCGCGGTGGCCGCGGTCAGCCTGCTCGTCGGCGGCATCGGCATCATGAACATCATGCTGGTCTCGGTTACCGAACGAACCCGGGAGATCGGCACCCGCCTGGCCGTCGGCGCCCTGGAGAACGAAGTGCTTCTTCAATTCATGGTCGAGGCCGTTACTCTGGCCAGTGTCGGCGGCCTCATCGGCATCGCCTTGGCGACCGCCCTTTCCCTGATGTTGACCAAGATGATGAACGTGCCCTATGCCTTCAACTTGGGCATCAACCTCCTGTCATTCTTCTTCTCGGCCGCCATCGGCATCATCTTCGGCTTCATGCCGGCCCGGCGGGCGGCGAAGCTCAACCCGATCGACGCTTTGCGGCACGAATAAGGGCGGCCGGGCCGTCGGCAGGTAAGCCGGGATCGCCGGTCGCAAACGGCTTTCCTCATTCAAGAAACAGATCCGGTAATTCACCCGGGCATACAGGTTGATGGTCAGGATCGGCCGGTGCCCCTCGAAGAGATTCCTGATCTGGCGGAAAAAGGATCGGACGTTTTTTAAATCCCAAGAGTTGCTCCGGCCAGACCTTGGATAATGGGTCCGGGAGGATTACCGGCAGAAGATCAGGTGGAACGACAAACCCTCATGGCCAAGAAAAAAAGCCGTCGGCTGCGGGGCGGAAGAGCGGTTCGCCTTCAGTGAAGAATGCGGACGAGAAGCAGGATGATCACCATAAGGACGAGAACGATCAAGGCTCCCAAAAAGACGGAGCGCTTCGGATTCGTATAACCCGGGCGCATCTGGTCGGGGGACGGGGCTGCGGCCCGGGGCCTCGTTTCGGTTTCGGCCGTTTTCAGCGCCTGCTCGTAGAGCATGCGCACGACCGGAGGCATCGCTTCGACACTCTCGTATTCCACGCCGTTCATGGTAATCTTTGTCCGCGGGGCTCCCGGCTGCGGCGGCGGGCCGCCGTGTTCCGCGGAGACCAGCGCCTTCTGGAACGCCTCCCGATATTCCATCGGAACGTCCTCTATCGATTCGTATTCCTGTCCGTTGACCTTGAATTTTTTCTTGATGTTGACGTTGACGTTCAGGCCCATGGCTTTCACTCTTTAA
>Ga0209777_10009040_pt1 | contig 10794 bp, 10 predicted proteins | sample FrelakmetHBP12HB_FD_187147 | JGI IMG/M metagenome (GOLD analysis project Ga0209777, IMG submission 187147) | Freshwater lake sediment microbial communities from the University of Notre Dame, USA, for methane emissions studies -HBP12 HB (SPAdes)... | ecosystem: Environmental > Aquatic >... | reverse complement strand
TAGGGGCGCTAATCTCCCTTGCCGTCCTAATTCTGGGGGCGGCATTGGTGCAGGGCGCAGCAGAGAGCGGTATCGCCATAACAAATGCCAATTTTGCGGCCCCAAGCCCGGAGAAAGAGAACTTGGATGAGGAATGGGTGGAGATATCCAATCTGGGCACCGCGGATGTCAGCCTGGCCGGATGGACTCTGGAGGATGCACAGAATCACACCTACAAGTTCCCGGATTTTAGCCTGAAGGCCAGTGGTGTCGTCAAGATTCGCACGGGAATGGGAAATGACACATCCGAAGATCTCTTCTGGAACCGCAGCTCATCCATCTGGAACAATGATGGCGATGTGGCTACCTTAACGGATGCTTCCGGCAGCATAGTCTCTCGCTATCCTGAGGAGGCAAAGGCAGCTTAAATATTTTTTTTTTTGGGCTCGTTGCTATTTTCAGGGCAAATCTCAAGTTACTATGTTTTTCCAGTTGTTAGTTAGTCGCTCTGTGCGTCCTTCTGTGAACTGTGGTGTCTCTGTGGTGGAAACGTCGTTAGCCCCTGGTTATTATTAAGTGGCTGACGATACTACCACAACCGATCATTTTTCGCGGGAAGAGCGCAAGTGTGAAATGCCATCTACCCCTATTATTATGCGGTGTATTGATATGAATCTTGAAGAAATGTCGGATATATTGAAGTCCTCCTTAGGAATTCGCGACAATATCGTGGGCGTAAGACTGTTTAAAAGCGAAGCGGAAATTCCCAAAGATCTCGAATCCGTGGAGAAGCCCTTCCATTATTGCGGCATGATCCAGGGGGCGCGACAAGAAGGGAAAAGCTTCCTGGCGCGGGCCGACTATCACGGATGCAAGGGCGGAGCCTCGGGCCTGGGGATTGTGCAGTGCCCGGAGAACATCGCCTCAGGATCTTTGTACTTCGACAAGCTGCATAAGTGTGAGACCAAGGATATAGGCATCAGCATCGCCTCCAATATGCCGCGCCTCCTTCCCGGCAGCACAGTTGCCACTTACGTTGCCCCTCTGGACAAGATGGTCATGAACCCGGATGTGGTGATATTTGTAGGCAATCCGCTTAACGCCCGGCGCATTGTGCAGGCGGTCATGTTCAAAGAGGGAGGCAGGACCAGCTTCAACACGGCGGGAATCCAGTCTTTTTGCGTGGATGCCACCGCTTCGCCCTACCTGAAAGGAGAGGTGAACATCTCTTTAGGCTGCGACGGATCTGCGAAAAACTCCGGCCTGAAAGATGAGGATGTAGTGGTGGGCATACCCTATGCGATGATGGAGAGTATCTGCACCGTCCTCAAGACGCAATACCAGGGCTGGGATAAGTTCATGAGAGGCTAGGAATCATGTTTGAAAGGATCTTGATTGCAACCGACGGCTCCCAGCATAGCGAGAGGGCCGCAGAAGCAGGAATAGAAATGGCCAAGCTCTACGGCTCAGCCGTCACCGCTCTTTTTGTTGTCGATATCGGCAAGGAGTATGGCCCCCTGGGAGACCTGATCTCAAAGGTTGCCGACGACCTGATCGCAGGCATAAGAAGCAATCTGCAAAATCAGGGCGTTGAAGCCACAAAAAGAGTAGAAGTGATGGCAGAGAAGGCGGGCATTGCCGTGACCAGAAAGATCACGGAGGGCTATCCGGCTGAGGACATCATTGCAATCGCAAAAGAAGGCGATATGAACCTCATCGTCATGGGCGGAATCGGTGTCACTGGCCTGGAAAGGTTCCTCCTGGGCAGCGTGGCCGATAAAGTGGTCAGAAGCTCCAATATTCCCGTGCTGGTGGTGAGAAAGGAGTAGGATCGCTTGGCAGGCTCCACTTGATAAGCACTCCCTCGTCTAACCGCTGCACGTCGCGAAGGGTCAGCCTGGGAAAATGCTCTTTGAACCCCGGCCCGTCCACCAGGGTGGGTGCCTTCTCTCCGCCGATGAGCATCGCCCCCATGTAGACATAAAGCTCATCCACCAGGCCGAGCTTGAGAAGCGACCAGTTGAGCGTAGCTCCGCCCTCCACCATGAGGCGCTTGACGCCCCTATCAAAAAGCCGGGAAAACAGCTCTGTCAGATCGACCCGCTCTTTTCCGCATACTATTATCTCACAATTTGAGGCGAGCCTATCCAGTCGTTCCTGCGGCGCAGAGTCGGTAGCTGCCACGATGCACCCTGGTCCCAGTATCTTGGCATAGGACGGCGTTCTTGCCCGGCTGTCGGCAATAATGCGAAGCGGGTCTTCCGGCCAACCTTTCGCCCGTCTGGCCTCGCGAGAGCTTAACGACTTCACCCTCAGGCTGGGATCGTCTGCCAGCACCGTTCCCACTCCTACCATGACAGCGTCGCTCTCCGTCCGGAGAAGATCGACCCGGGCCTTGTCCATCTGACCGGAGATCCTCACCTGGCAGCGCTCAAAAGAACTGATCTTGCCGTCGGCGCTCATGGCGCTATTGATGAATACGAAGGGCCTGTTCAATGCTTCTGCCATCTTTGTTTTATGCACAAGGGTCTAATTAGCCAAGAGGTGCTAAATAGCTTGCCTGCCCATTTCATGACATGCCTCAAGCACGCGAGATTCTGCTGCAAGGAACCATAATCTATGGAGATGATATCCAAGCAGAGGATGGCTACATCTGCATCCGGGACGGCATCATCCGGGAGTTTGGCTTTGAGCATGTAGACGCCGACTATGAGGGCATTGTCAGCCCGTGCTTCGTGAACGCACACGTCCATGCAGGAGACTCTGCCTTTAAGGACCCACCTTTTCTGCCGCTCTCTCTGCTGGTCGGCCCGCATGGACTGAAGGCACGAATGCTGGCCCAAATGCCGCGCTCTGTCCTCGTAGAGGGCATGAGAAGAAGCCTGCAACAGATGGCGGCGTCGGGTACGTGTGCTTTTGCCGATTTTCGGGAGGGAGGGGCAGATGGTGTAAGCATGCTGGAAGAGGCCATGCAGGGCCTGCCCCTTCTTGCCAGAATCCTGGGACGGCCAAGCCAGGGCCAGATAAATATCCCGGAGAGCTGCTGGGGCCTGGGGATAAGCAGCACCCGAGACCATGATCAGGGCCAACTCCTAGCGGCAGTGGCGGCAGCCAGAAAGGGGGGCCAGGCGGTGGGAGCGCACGCCGGAGAAGCGGGTAATGACGATATCAGAGACGCTCTTGCCCTTCATCCGGATTTCCTGGTGCACATGAACCGGGCAAACGAGGCGGATCTGAGGGATGTGGCCCACGCCGGCATTCCGGTCGTGGTCTGTCCCAGATCCAATCTGGTGACGAACGTTGGTCTGCCCAATTTGAAAAGAATGGTAGAATTGGGCATTACAATTGCCGTTGGAACAGATAACGTCATGATGAACTCGCCGGACATCTTTGAGGAGATGCATTTCCTTGCCAGGGCTCTGCTGCATGACGATAGACAGGTATTTAAGATGTGCACGCTAAATGGTGCTAAAATAGCAGGGCTTGATCAGAGGCTGGGGTCCATTAGGGAAGGAAAAGAGGCAAGAGTGATGGTTATAGATAAAAAATCGAATAATATGTGGGGGTCGATGGCCCCTCTTTCCAGCATTGTGAGACGGGCCGGGCAGTCTGACATAATAGCTATCTTTTAGAGGTTAATCATGTTTGAGAAGATTCTAGTTGCAACCGACGGATCAGAGCACGGATACAGAGCGGCCAAGGTGGCATTGGAGCTGGGAAAGATATCTGGTGGAAAGGTCACTGCGATCTATGTGGCCGACACCAACAGGACGAGTCATCTGCCGGATGATATGTTACTATTCAGCATCCGAGAGCTTCTGCTCAAAGAAGGAAAAGAGGCCTTGAAACAGGTGGAAACGCTGGCCAAGGATATGGGCGTTGCCTTTACGAGCCTTGTGGCTGAGGGCAATCCCGGCAGCGAGATCATCAGCTATGCAGAGTCAAAAGGCATGGATATTATCATCCTGGGAGCTGTGGGGCGCACCGGTCTCGATAAGTTCCTGCTGGGCAGTGTGGCTGAAAAGGTGGTAAGAAGCTCCAAGATTCCTGTACTGACCATTCCGAGGGAAAAGACGTGAGCATTCTCGTCAGGGACGTAATGGTCCGGGATGTGGCTCATGTCGCCATCCCCGGCAGCAGGGACGATGTCTTGAAGACGCTGCAGGACCACAAGGTCTCCGGTGTTCCCGTAATAAAGAAGGGCGAGGTCGTGGGCATGATAACCAGGACCGACCTGCTCCGCAATCGCGATGAGGACCAGACGGCCCTGCTCATGACTCGTGATCCTGTCGTGATAGACCCGGACAAGAGCATAGTAGAGGCAGCAAGGCTGCTGATCAAGCACGACATCCGGAGGCTTCCGGTTGTAAAAGGGAAAGCGCTGGTAGGCATAATCACCGTTGCCGATATCGTCCGGGTGGCCGCGGACCTGGGCATAAAAGAGAGCATTGAGCCCTATTTAGAGAAGGAGACAGTGGTTCTCTGGAGCGAGATGCCCCTGGCGGTAGCCGGATCGATTATGGAGTTTGCCGCAGTGGAGGCCTGCCCCGTCATCGATAGCAGCCTCAAGCTGGTGGGCATGATCTCGGACCGCGATCTCATCAAGACCAGTGTCATCGAGGATACGGTTGAGAAGACGGATATGTCCGCCAATGATGGAGAGGACACCTGGATGTGGGACCGGGTTATGCAAACCATAAGCAAGTATTACACAGTTTCGCGAATCAAGCTGAAAAATATTCTTGTTCGCGAGGCTATGGTGCCGCCCATCATGGCCTATAAAAAGGATGAGGCAGGCAAATGCGCGGCGAAGATGCACAAGAATAGAATCGACCAGATGCCTGTGGTCACGTCCAGCGGAAGGCTGATGGGAATGCTCAAGGACAAGGACATCCTGATGGCGCTGGTGGACTATAGCCAGAGGGCAACAGTGTGATAGGGGTCTTCTAGATGGCTAGGTGGATTACAGCCGGAATAAATTGGTGTTGAGATCTATTTTATTTACTGCCAGACATCCGGCATCATCCATTGGGCGTTATCTTCCTCTTTTTCCATAATCGCCCCTGCAGAGAAGCTCGTTTCGCGAAGATTGTAGCGAACTTTTTATTAATATTTAGCAAATTTTATAGGAGGTTATGTTGACACATTGGCGGAAAACTCACGAAACATTGATATACTTCAGTCTCATACAATTGTAAATTAGTTCTGCAAATTAATGGGAGCGAGGAAACCAATCATGCAATTGAATGTAATAATATTAATCGGACTAATTCTGATATCTTCCTGTGCATCTGCATTAAAATTTGATGAAAAAATTAAAGTGGATGGTGGTGGATATATGTTTTCCCAGACTAACACAGAACAGTCCTCAGAGCTAGCGGAAGGGCATGGGGCGCAGACCTACCACAGAAGTCTCTCCTCGCAATTAGGTGTTTCAAGTTTAGCATCCGAATATAATCTCAAGAGCGACGATCTCGAGAATTATCGATACTCAATCGCCGTCAACAAGATGGGCATCGACAATAAAAGTTATGTGACCTATAATGTCTTAAATCCTTCATATGCCCCCAATCGTTATCAGATCAGCATGAATAGCCCGTCCGGTTTGCATCATGCGATTTTCGTAAATGGGCTGGAGGGGAGTGACACTGGAAACCTGATCTCCGCCAGCAGCATCACCTTCAAACCGACAGTCTCCCCTCCATCGATTCTGCCAACCTCCCAGTATACCGTGTCCACCTCGTATTCCATAGATGGAAACGGAAGCGTAACTGAGGTAGTTACCGACTCTAGCCTTGGCCGGCATGCATCCGACATAGCTGAGACTACAATCTTCGGAAATTTCAGTATGAATTCGAGGTTGACTGATTCGATGATCCTGCCGGCAAGCAGCGAAGTAGAGTCTCAGTCAGCTAAAGCGGACAGTGTGAGGCAGGTTACTGATTTGCCCCAGAAAAGCGAATCATCCCTCCGGGTCGCAGATCTGGAAAGCATGCTACTCGACGGTTTGATAACTCAGGATGATTATTCAAATAAAATACAGGACTTGCTGAAAAAAGAGTCCATTTCTGCAGATCAATATGCAACAAGTTTGACATATGCATTTGACAGTAATCTCATCACATTAAGCTATGAAAATTACAGCTTACTGTTGCATAAGGCGGCATCTGGCACTCTGGATGAACTCAATGAGATGGTGAATGATACTTTAATTTCACCTGACGAATATTTGCCCAAATTAGGGCAGTTGCTAAGCTCCAATCGCATTACTGAAGCGGAATACTTGGAGGCGATAAGAAAGACCAGAGCGGCAACCAGTGTCTCCGATCGCCAGTATTTGGCATTTAAATCGGAGGCCTTTGACGAGATGGAGAGCAAATATACCCGTGGAGCAATCGGCTGGCCTACATATCTAGGCAAGCTGAATGCGATGCTCAAATTGGACGTGATCGATCAAGCTGATTATGACGGCCAAATTCAGAGAATATCATTTGCTGCGATCTCAGAGCTCGAGGATTTGCTGAACTTGGGGCTCACAAAACCCGAATTCGCGGCTAAATTATTGGAGATGAAGGTTAACGGGCGCATTAGTGAAGAGCTGTATAATCAGGAGCTAACCAAATTTAATATTACGGATTAAATATTACCAATTTTTTTATACAAAGTATATGTTTAAGGATGAAAAGGTGAAGGAAATGGTCTTAAAGAACTTGCAGTGCTTCCATTGTAAAACGCTTAATTGCGTAGATGTGAGCGAACAAAATCCGGAGGCAGTTTTTTATTGCAAAAACTGCGGATTTGCCTTCAATCCGGATCCTGAGATGTTGAAGAAATTAAACGACCCCAATCCCGGTAATTTCCTCCCCTGTATACCCCTAAAGGGTGTTGTTGCTCGCGAGCCTTTGGGCGAGGTACCGGACGGTTATACTGATCCTGTAATGGGTGGAGCAAAACCTCATTCCCGCCAGGAATATATGGATATGTTTTTTATCGATCCGGCAATCTATTTGGATTGGGTAAGGGTCAGAAAAAGCCCCCGCAATGTGCCCGGTTTCGAATGCAAAGAGCTGGCACCTTCAGTGCCGCAACCCTGTCCGACTGGGGACGATCCCGCGAAGCTGAAGCAGGAGCAGATGGCAGGCAAGATCACACGGAAGGTCTACCTGGAAAAGCTGATGAGCCTGCTGAAAAGCGACAAAGTAACTCAGGCATACTTCGATCAGGAGAAAAAGAGGATTATTGCAGAGATTTAGAAGCACAAAATCCTCTTTTTAAATGCCTGTGGGATGTGGGATGGCTCGCGGCCCATTGAGCACGGTCGTCATGAACACTATCTTCCAAAAGGCAAATAAACCTGGCTAGCCTTCCCCTGTCGCATGTCTCGCTTTCTCGTGGTTCTCGGCACCACTTCCCATTCCGGCAAGAGCACTCTTGTTGCCGCCCTCTGCCGCCTGCTCTCCGATCGAGGGCTTAGGGTCGCGCCCTTCAAGTCCCAGAATATGAGCCTCAACTCCTGGGTCACCCAAAACGGCTCGGAGATCGGCATCGCTCAGGCGGTGCAGGCCTGGGCGGCCCGGGCGGAGCCCAGCGAGTTCATGAATCCCATCCTGCTCAAGCCAAAAGGGGACCGCACCTCTCAGGTCATCGTCCTGGGCAGGCCCGTGGCTGACAAATCGGCAGAGGAGTACTATCGTGAGATCGATGGGCTCAAGGGGGTGGTGGATCGATCCCTGCAGGAGCTGGAGAAGGACTACGACTACATAGTAGTAGAAGGCGCGGGCGGAGCGGCAGAGATCAACCTCTACGATCGGGATATCGCCAATATCTACGTGGCCCGCTACCTGCAGGCTTCAATAATCCTGGTCGGGGATATAGAGAGAGGTGGCGTCTTCGCCAGCCTTTTCGGCACGGTGCAGCTTTTTCCCGAGGACATTCGGCCACTGGTTAGGGGCCTGGTTATCAACAAATTCCGGGGCGATCCAGCCATCTTGGGCAGCGGCCTGAAGACGCTGGAAGAACTCACCGATGTTCCCGTGCTGGGCGTCCTGCCCTACCTGGACCTGGACATCCCCTCCGAGGACTCTGTCTCTTTAGGCGACAAAAAGAACGGTCCGGCGGGCGAGCAGGTTGATATCGCGGTGATAAGGCTGCCGCGCATCAGCAACTTCACCGACTTCGAGCCCTTGGAACGGCTGGTGCACGTTCGCTACGTTGGCCTCTCGGAAGAGCTGGGCTGCCCGGATGCGGTGATCATTCCCGGCACCAAGAACACCGTCTCTGACCTCTTAGAGATGCAGGAAAAGGGCATGGCCGATCAGATAAAATCCCTGCCGGACACTCCGGTCTTGGGCATCTGCGGAGGCTACCAGATGCTGGGCCGGGAGATCATCGACTGCGGCATTGAGGAGACCGTGGGAACAATCCCCGGCCTGGGTCTGCTGGATGCCGTGACCCGCTTCGACCTTTATGAGAAGAGGACAGTGCAGGTGAAAAAGACAGTTACGGGCAGCGGCCCCATCCTGGAGCCGATCCGCGGCCAAATCGTCACAGGCTACGAGATTCACATGGGTGTGACCCGACCCAAGGGGGAGACAGCATTCGGAGACGACGGCGCTGTATCGGAAAGTGGAATGGTGATCGGCACCTACCTGCATGGCCTTTTCGAAAACGAGAACTTTTGCAACGCTTTTCTCGATTTCCTGCGCCGCCGCAAAAATCCCGGCCAGGACCAAAAATTGTTGCCCAAGACTGAAATGGGGACGAAGGCTGCGAAGGGAGATGGCTTTGCGAAGCTTGCCGCGGCGGTAGAGGCAAACTTGGATATGGAGAAGATCTGGCGAATGATTGACCTGGATTCGCCTTGTGCACCGTAAGACATGATGAAACTGGGCGTGCTCTTCTCAGGTGGCAAGGACTCGGTCTTTGCCTGCCGCCTGGCCATGGAAAAGAACCAGGTAGCCTGCCTGATAACTCTGGTCTCGGAGAACCCGGACAGCTACATGTTCCACACGCCCAACATTCGCCGCACCGACCTGCAAGCGAAGGCCATGGGCATTCCCCTGCTCACCTGGCCCACGTACGGCATCAAAGAGGAGGAGCTGGCGGACCTGGCGGCGGCCATTGCCGCCGCCCGGGAGAGCTACGGCATCAGGGGAATCGTCACCGGAGCCATTGAGTCCGTCTACCAGGCGGCGCGTGTACAGAGGATCTGTCGCGACCAGGATCTCTGGTGCTATAATCCTCTCTGGCAGACAAATCAGATCGATTACCTCCGCAGACTTTTAACGGAAGACTTTTCCGTCATCATCTCCGGAGTCTATGCCTATCCCTTCGATGCCTCATGGTTGGGTGCAGAGTTGACAGAGGAGCGCATACAAATTCTGGAGAGTCTATCGCAAAAATACAAGATAAATCCCTCCGGCGAAGGCGGGGAACTGGAGACCTATGTCCTGGACGGCCCCATTTTCCAGAAGAGAATCGAGATCCAGAAGGCATCCCAGAGCTATGCCAACTATAGTGGGCAGTTTGTCATAGAAGATATGCAACTGGTGGAGAAACCGGGGAAGGCAATAAGTTCGGAAATGGACAGGAAAATTCCGTATGACGAAGGACAAATTCCAACGGAGATGATGCATAAGAGGTCGTGCATCCTCCTGGTTGACCTGTGCTATGAAAAAGACTCTTTATCCCTGTACGAATTTGTCCATCCCATTAGAGATACGCTGCAAAAATTGGGCTTTCTCTGCAATATTTTGCATTATACCGAGGTCAAGCCGCTGGATCTTGCCAACCGCGATAAAATTATCCTCTGCGGAACAGGACTGTTGGACAATGTTTATGCCGGGCATTTAGAGCTCTTCTCCTGGATAAAGGATTGCAAAAAGCCCATTTTAGGAATCTGCGCCGGCATGCAGGTCATCAGCGCCGTTTATGGCGGATCGATTGTCCCAAATCAAGCAATCGGCCTGGAAGAGATAGAGGTCGTCAGGGATTCATCGCTGCTGGGCGAGCCGCGGCAGATAGATGGCTATCATCTTCATAACTATGCAGTGACATTGCCGAGAGGATTCCTGCAGCTGGCCGGAAGAATTGGTGCAGTCGAGGCTTTCAGGCACCGCTTTCATCCCACTTACGGTATTATATTTCATCCTGAAGTGCGAAACCGCTGGATATTGGAGCGTTTTGCCAATCTCTAAAATTGCCGGAAACCCCTTTCCTTCGAAACCGATTTATGTAATGAATTATCACTATTAGCGCGCTATGCAAGACTACTCTCTCAATCAATTCTTGGCCCCAGCCAAGACACCACCCCTGGACATCGAGATATGCGATGTAACCCTTCGCGACGGTGAGCAGATGCCGGGAGTAGTCTTTCGCGCCGATGAGAAATTGGATATAGCTCTGCGGCTGGACGAGATCGGTGTCGAGGTTATAGAAGCCGGTTTTCCGGTCGTCTCCGCGGCAGAGATGAATGCCGTAAAAGAGGTCTGCAATCTGGGACTTGATGCCAAGATCTCAGCGCTTTGCCGGTCCGTCAAGAAGGACGTCGATGCGGCCATTGAATGCGGTGCCGACATGGTCAGCGTCTTCATCGCTACCTCTGATCTTCATCTCAAGTACAAACTGCACATGAGCTGTCCCGAGGCGATTTCCTGCGCGCTGCAGACTGTGGAGTACGCCAAGGATCATGGCCTGATCGTGCGCTTCTCAGCCGAGGATGCCACGCGCACCGATTTCGAGATTTTAAAGAAGCTTTACAAGAAGGCAGAGGAGTACCATGCCGATTACATCAGCGTTGCCGACACTGTTGGTGTC
>Ga0209777_10009039_pt1 | contig 10794 bp, 13 predicted proteins | sample FrelakmetHBP12HB_FD_187147 | JGI IMG/M metagenome (GOLD analysis project Ga0209777, IMG submission 187147) | Freshwater lake sediment microbial communities from the University of Notre Dame, USA, for methane emissions studies -HBP12 HB (SPAdes)... | ecosystem: Environmental > Aquatic >... | reverse complement strand
CAGTTACTTAGCTTTTGCTGCGTGTATGGCGGAGGTAAAAACCTGAGTAACTGCACTAACAGCCGTCCCAACTATTCCACCGATGTAAGGAATTAATCCCGCTGCCGATGAACCAATTGCCCCTCCTGCATTTCCTATAGCTGAAAACGGATCGCCAGAACTCAATGAAGTTCCTATGCCCATAATACTTTGGTTAATACCTGTTTCGCCTACACCTACAACCCTGCGACCTGCACGTTTTAAAGTCTTTTCAAATTTTTCTCTATCGTTTTGTTTTTCGAGTTCAACTTTTCGCGCTAGGATAACTTCTTTTTTAGCATTATCCTCTAATATTTTTTGTTCTTCTTTTGCAGTTTTCTCTTTATCTTTTAGTTTCTCTTTATCATATCTTTGTCTGTCAAGTTTTGTTTTTTCTAATACTTTTTTCTGTAAATTTTCATCTTTTTGATAATCCTTATCTTTCTCTTTATTTTCATTTGCGGATTCAGCATATTTTTTTCTAACATTTGCAATAGCTTTTATTAACTTATCTTCTGCATCTATTTGTTTTTCTACATTCTTAATTCCTTGTTTTGTAACTTCATCAGCCGTTTGTTGAACTTTTTTGATTGGTTCGCTTGCTTGATCTTTTGCGTAAATAATAACTTCTTTCATAATAGATGTTTAATTTAAATTAACTGTATTAAATAAAAAAGGGAGTAATTACACTCCCCTATTTAATAATGCGTCTGCAATCTCTTTTTCACGTTTTTCTTTTCGTTTGTCAAGATCGTTATCTTCTTTTATTTTATTCATTTTTAAAGTTTCTCGATACCAACAAAGTTCACTGAACAATGATATTTTAAGATGTTTTTTTGAAAATATTGGAATGTTATATTTATCTCTATAATAATAATCAAAAGGGAAAATATTATTCCAATTATCTACAAATTCATCATATTTATTGTAAAAATCGTTATCAGTTTTTTTATAACAAAGCGGTTTTATCCTCTGTTTTTTCCGGTTTGATTTCATTAAAGTAGGGAAACCCATCAGCATCAATGCCAATCCTCTCTTTCATTTGTTTATCGTAGAATTCTTTATTTTGAATTAATTCAATAGCTATTTTTCTATCAACAGTTCCTTGTTTGAAAATCTCCTTTGATTTCATTAGATTAAAAATTTCGTCACTCGCAAAATCTTTGCTCCAATAAATTTGGCTAATTTCTTTATAAGTTAAAGACCAAAAAAAAGCAATTGATTTAACCAATTTAATTGAAAAATCGTAGAACTTATCATTTTGGCCACTAGAATCATTCCAATAACTTGACGCATCATTTGAGAAAAGAGCGAGTTTGTTATTATAATCTAGGATTGTGGCCGGGTCATCGGCAATTTTTACTGATTGTTTTTTGCCATTAAATGTTAAAATAATTTCATTCATTTTTTTTGTGTTTTTTGTTTAAAGATAAGTAAAATAAAAAATGTTTAAAGATGTAATAGAACTTTTATATTTTACTTACAAGTTCCTTAACACCAATAAACACAAAGAAAAATATTAAATAGCTGTTAAAGCTGTATGATTTAATATAGGGTCAGTTGTTACGAAACTAGAGGACATTGTAATTAGTTGCCCTTGTTGAATTCTAATACTTTCCGATTGTATCATAAGATTATCAATTTTGAAAAGCAAAGAATTACCAATTGCCTGTTCTGATTTTTTCAACCAATCTGCATAATTACTTGTATCATCCGCATAAATAGCGATATTAAATTTATTTGCACCAGCTTTTAGAAAATTTTCAAAACCTATTTTAGTTGTGAAATCATATCTATTTGCAGTAGAAATAATATTCCCATGAGCATCTTTTTCAGTGAATCTATGATTAATTAGGGTATCTAAAAAGAATTCAGCGTTAACAGTTGCTTTATAGGACATTGTATGCTGTTCAATCGGAAACATACTTCCAAGTTGATTCGCATCTACAATATTATATGTAGCATCAATTGTTAATGAAGTTATGTAACCAATCACAGAATCCCCCATTTTTACTTTTGCTCTAGTACCGTCTTTTAAGACTAATTGTTGTGTTGCCATATCTTAAATATTTTTTATATTGTTGCTGAATAAGTAAAAAATGCTTTTTCAATAGTTGTAGGTTCTTTATATTCTCCAAAAAAGAAATATGCAGTACCTTTCTGAACAATTGATAAATTTCTAAAAGAGACTATTAATCCATCTAAAACACGGTCTGACATAAAAGTTGCATACATTGTTAAAAGAGCAGATATTGTTATTTCATTTGATCTTTTGCCGATTATTTTAGGCTTGAAATAATTTATCGTTTGTCTAATTAAATCCTGTTTAATTTGCATAGAATTACTTTGATAACTTATTGCATTGTCTGAGGAATCAACAGTTTGATAAACTTTATTTTGGTCCCCTTGCAAAGAATTTATATCAAGATCAATAACATTTCCTATACCATCAACTTCGCGCATGAAAATAACGCCTAATTGAATTAAATCCTCTCTGCCTATATTACCGTCAGCATCAATATTTTTGTTATTGATAATGTCTTGAGGTTTATAAGATTTAATAGTTTTGTAGGTTAAAGAATCCATAGGTTGTAATCCAGCTCGGCGACCTGTACATTTTGCAGCTAAATAAATAGCAGAAAGAGGTCTTAAAACTAAGGGGTTTACAACATCAACAGCATTATCACCTCCATGATAAATTTCTGCATATACTGAATTATGTTTAATCGCTATACCTGTTGAAGTTGTACTGTCAGAACTTAGCGAATTACCACGTAAATCTTTTGTATCATGACCACCAATTTGCAAAAATGGTTTTGCTCCAATCCTGGTGTTTGTTATATAATCAACTATTGAGATATTTTCCGTTGCCCAACCATTATCGCCTGATTTCGTTGATAATATAAAAGTATAATCATATTCAACTAATTCAGATAACATAATTGAAAGAGCATTTGAAGAGTAACTTTCAGTGCCTCCAACAAAAACATTCATCCCTGCAAAACGAGTCACATCAGCTGAAACAATTGTTCCACCTAGCATGTCTGTTTTTGTTATATCAATCTCAAAATAAGCTTTAAAAGCTGAACTAGTTACAGACCAATTGATAAAATCAACAAAATTTATAAATTCGATAGATTCAAATAATAATTTAGGTGCATCCGAAGCCGCTGATTGTGTGCGTGCATCATATTGATACCCATTTGAATCAGTTCCCTTGTATGAACCTAAATAAAATTGAATTTTAAACTTAGTAATATCTTTTGTTCCAGTAACTAATTTCCATCCATAACCTTTATAAAGTTTTAGAGAATCTAACTGACCATTTCCGATTACCCCCTCATCAAAAGTTTTAATAGTAAGGCATTTGCCATTTGCGAAAAACATAGAGCTTGTTGCCTGAGAACCTTCAATCGGTTTTATAAATATTGTACGATTTGCACCTTGTACGCCGTCAGTCGGATTATATAAATAATTAGCCAAATCCCACATTATACCACCTTTCAAAAATGTTTGTAAGGTTTGTAGGTCGTCAAAATTATAAATAAAATCTTGTAACATTCTTGAATTACCTGTCGAACTCATACCTATATAGGTTGCGGCTGTCCATCCTAATGTGCCCAGCGCATTTACACTCCCAGTTGTAATTATCATGCTTGCGCCTGTTCCGCCTATAATAGTTCTAATCCCAATATGATTTGAACCAGCATCAAAAGCATAGGCAGTTAAAATTCCTGCTGCATATAACCGTGTATTTACGTGAGCTATAACAGCTACTAAAGTTCCACAATTTGCAGTTAATGTAATATTTAAAACACCTGCACCATTTACATTAATATTAAAATCTTGTGCATTTGTTGAGCTCCAGTCATGCCCCGCTGACAGATTTGCTGTTCCTGAATGAGTTGCTTGGGTATTCGTAACAGGGATAGTTCCTTTCCCACCACCCCATGTTGCACCTTCACCTAAATCGGGGAATAAAATACGTCCATAAGTGCTTTGAGACTGAATAGGAATTCCATTTTTTATTGCAGCCTCAATAGTAGGTTCAATATATCTTTTCCCATTAAATTCGCTTTCAATTGCCATATTATTAAAGTTTTATATAGTTTGCCCAGTCGGAAAAAGTTTTAGTAAGATTTGTTTTGTATTGCATCTTTAAAACTCTTTTTTGGTTTATGTTAATTTGTAGTGTATCAATGTAATCGTTCAAAGTGATTAAATGCTCAAAATCTTTTTTCTTTGCCATTGTTTATTTTTTTTTATAAATTAACTGTTTTATTAATCACTGTTTTAATTATCTTTGTCATAAAAAAATGGAAATAAAAATATCTAAAATTACAGATAAGAATATTTTAAATAAAAGTTTAGAATATTCTCTCCCCGCTGATAAATTAAAAACAATAAATTGCAACTTAACAGCAATTTATAAAACTGAGCACTCCCCTATTTATACTCAAATATTTATAATAGAATTAATCCAAATTCCATATTTTGTGCATGTTCATTTAAGAACACACAAAAAAGAATTTATTTTTGAATCTGCCAGAACTTTTAGGAGCGACAAAACAAGCGTTGTGCAGGATAGAAATACACTTACAGATATGATAATTATCTGTAATGCAAAAAAAATAATAGATATTTGTTTAAAAAGGTTGTGTTTTAAAACTTCAAAGGAAACAAAAGAAGTTGTTGAAGGTATTGTAAATGAGTTAAAAGAAGTGGATAAAGAATTGGTACAGTTTTGCGTTCCAAAATGTATTTATAGAAATGGTTTTTGTAATGAATTTAAAAGTTGTGGATATATTAATACTCAGGAATTCGATACTAAATTAGTTAATTATAGCAGGAACTTTATTCTTACAAAAAAAAGGACTGATTAATTAGTCAGTCCTTTTTCTTGTAAGAATTATAAAAAGTTTTTATTTTCTTGAAAATGGGATATGAGCATTTACTTTTTTCCATGTGTCATAAATTTCTTCAAGTTCATCCCTTTTTTTATATTGAGGAATTTGATCTTCAATCAATTTTAAAGGAGAATATTTATTATTACCAATTGAAATATCCCAAGGTCCTTCAAATAAAATGCCTTTTTGTCCATTTTCATTATTCCAAACATCATTTAATTCGTAATGAGTATTGCAAAAAAATCATGAAATGTTTAAATTCTTTGAAGTCTTCAAATATTTTTGTGTCCATAGTTTTTATTTTAAAGATTTATATTCACTAATAATTTTATAGAAGCCAAAAATAAAAAACAAAAACCCAATAAAATAAAAAATATATGAGTTTGAAAAATATTTATAATTAGCTCCTAATAATGTTAATACAATTAAATCGCTAATCAAAAGAATTATCAAAAATGCTTTCATCTAAAATTTCAATTTTATTTTTTATTAATTGGTTTATACTATTGTTTTCTCCAAATCTTTTTTTGTACAAATCGTACATTTCAACACTTGTGTTTAATTGAGCGATTGATTCACACGAATTTATGGTTCTTTCTACTTTAGCAAAAAAAACTTTTTCTGCTTCCAATGAATTTAGTTCCATGATTTTTTAAATTTATTTTAAATTAAAAAGGTAATAAATTTATTTTAATCATATAATTGCTAACAGTCATATAATCAATAGCTGATAAAGCAACCTGTAAAAATTTATCTAAAGCAATTATTTTACTATGCGTATCAATTTCATAAATATCGCTTTTAATTAATTCATTTACTTTTTGCGATATACTCGTATTACATTTAATTTTTAAAGCTTGTAATAATTCCAGCTCAATATTGAAAGTTGCAATTTTACTATTCGCGTATTTTTTTTTCCTACCTCGTTTTATCATTTTAAAAAGGATTAATGTTTAGTTCAATTGTTATTTTTTTTTCAGCTATTAATATAAGTCCTTTAAACACTCTACTTAAAATATCTAAAAAATATTCTTTGTTTGAATTTTGTTTAGATAAATGTAAAAGCAATAAATTGTTAACAAATCTACAATCATTTTTTAACAAAAATTCCGATAGCTTTTCAACAGAAAAATGAGTATTTTGTATTCTTAATGCTAATGATTTATTTACGTTTCCATTATTTACATTTTCGAGTAATTTTTTTTCTGAATTATTACACTCGACAAGGATATGATTAATATTTTCAAATTTATATGGTAAAAAAGCAGTATCGGTTGCAAAAACTATGTTTCCACTTTCAGAGTGGTTAATATAAAATCCAATCGGTTCATTGCAATCGTGAAAAGTTTCAAATCTATTAATGGTAAAATTACCTAATTTTATACTTTCTGGCAATATTTTAAGCAATTCATGATCTAATTTCAAAGCGTTTTTTGTACCTTGTGACATGTAAACAATAATACCATTAAATAAATAATCTTTTACGTATTTGGAATGATCCCCATGTTCGTGTGTAATAAACGCGCCTAACATATTTACTTCTTTAAATTTAATATGTTTTTTTACACCGTCTTTAAATTTACATCCAGCTTCTAAAAGAAGACAGTCGCCGTGACTGTCTTCTAAAAGATAAGAATTACCTGTTGAATCTGAGTTGATTATGTGTAATTGCATTATTTAAAAAGCTATTTCAGGTTTAATATTACTATTTTGTTGTTTAATTTCCTGTTTAATTTCTATAACTTGCGCAACAGGTGCAGCAATGATCTTTGTTTCAGGCTCAAAACGTCCAGACATTGAACTGTAATCAATAGATTCTTTGCGGTTTAAATCTCTTCCAAATAATTTCCCTAAATGATTTGCAGCATCTTTTATCGCATAACTTTTTGCGATAGGAGTTGCAAGCATTACCGAGTTACCTTTTAATTCATTATAATCTATAGCTTTCGCACCAGAATTTAACTGCAAAGGTGCTGCCCCTACTCCATCAAAATGTTGATATTTCCCCGTTAATGGATTTCTGAATAATAACCGGATTGTTACTTGAATCGAATTAGTAATTAATTGAACATCTAAAACTTCTATATTCCATTCTATAAATATTGAGTTTAATAGAAATTCAATCCTATCAATACTCATGTAATTATTTTTGTATATAGGATGCTGTTTTACCCACGCTTTAGGCGGTTCTTGATTAAGCAAAACCATTAATTCATTTTGGAGTGATTTATCTTCATCAATTGATATTAAATCAGTTAATTTAGGTAATTTTCTTATTGCTAGTTTATTAGTTTCCATGATTTTTTATTTATTTTTAATTAGTTAAATGTTAATTTGCTTTCATTAGTTACATAAAGCGGTATAACCTGAATTTCGCGCATATCAAAAAGAGTATTTACACATTCAGCATTATCTACAAAGATAGGAGCCGAAAAGTTGTAAAATTTAGCCAATACTGAAATTATTTGCATACCTATATTTATTTGATTTGCACGGTTTATTGAACTGAATCTAACCCCATTTTCTATAATATCACAGCAAGGCTCAAACTCACCATTCATAAGTCTTTTAAACATGCGAACCTCGAAACCGGAAAACAATGAATTTACTTTTGCAGAAACTATGTTTATCAAAGTTTCATTATAAGATTTGCATAAATACTCATCTTTTTCGAGTAAATTCAACTCTTTTGCTAAGTCTTTACGCTTCGTTTCAAGTCCTTTTATACGAATCTCAGCGCGTTCGATTACTTCTTTGTTAGTTAAATCTTTTTGCAATATGGTTATTTCAGTAATTAAATCTTGTTTATATCTATTTTGATCCGTTACATTTATAAGTTTAATCGCTGTTATTTGGTTTTGTAAGCTGGTTATTTCAGTATCTAAAGAATTAATTAAAAATTCATCATACTTAGTTTCTTTCAAGGTTGCAACCTGAGTATTTAATTTAAAATTTGCATCATTTATAGATGAAATTTCTTTTTCTTTAGTTGCAATTTCGCCTTTAATTGCCTGCCCTTTTAAATTAATTTCATTAAGTTTTAAAACCCTATTATCTGAAAAATCTTTTTGAGATTCCACAATCTCAGATTCTTTAGAAATAATTTCATCTTTTATTTCCTGTATTTTTTCCGCAATTGTGTTAATTTTAGCCGTTTTATCATTCTGCCAATGTTCAATTTTGTTATTTAACTGTTCATTGGTAAATTTCTGGCCACAGGTAGGGCAATTTTCAGAATCTTTATATTGTTCTGATTTTAAAATCTCTAATTTATAATTATTGATGTCTAAATCAGATTTTAATTTAATTATTTGATCTAATAATCTTTGTGGAGCTTGCCATATTTCTGATTGAGCGGCTTTGAATTTAATCAAAAGATTATTTCTTTCATCAGTTAAAAATAAAATATCCTGATTTATTTCAATAATTTGATCGTTGTTATTATTAATTTTTGTTTCTAATGTTTCAATTTCATTAGCAAGTTGCATTTTTGCCATATCTAAATTGCTTTTTTCTTTTTGTATCTGTGATTGCTTTTCGTAAATAGTTTTATGAATTTCGTTTTTAGTTTTTTGCTCGGTTTCTGCACCCGAATTTAAGGCCGAAATTTCGGCGTCAATAGCTTCGATCGCCTGTTTTTTGGTTGCGATTAAACCCTCAATTCCTGACCAAATTAAAGGTTGTGGCATACCTTTAATAACTTCATCTATTCTAATAGGTATTAATTCCATCTCGGATTTAACCTTTTTAATTTTTGCCTGAATGGATTTATTAAATTGGTCAATGCTTGCCGATTTAAGAATTTCAGAGAAAATACTTAAATCGGGATTTTTAGAAATTAATTCCTGTTCGGTAGGTTCACCGGCTAACTTAATAAGAATTTCGCACCTTTGTTTCCATCCAAAGTTTTCAGAATTAAAATACAATGGATTAGTAAGGAGTTTAAAAATATCAATAGGCACTAAACTATCAACAAACTTTTTATAGTCGCCTACTTTAGTATCTGCTAAACCGTTAATACTGCAAATTGTGGTATAACCAGTTAAATAACCGTCTTTATTTATATCCTCTCTTAATCCACGCATTAAGGAGAATGTACGATTATTATTTTTGAAGTTTGCAGAAACACTAACTTCTATATTGCAAACTCCAAATTCATTCATTAATGTTTTTGGAAAAACATCAAAATCCTTGCTATCGGAGCTGTCTTTTCCAAACAATAAAAATGCAACGGCATCATAAACTGATGTTTTCCCTGTCGCATTTTGGCCCGAAATTGATTTTATCGGGAATTTTATTTTAAGGTCCTTTATACCTTTAAAATAACTTATTTCCAAACTTAGTATTTCCATATCCAGTTTTTTATATTTTGTTTCTACAAAGGTAAAACTATTTTTTTAATTAGTTATTAAGAAATTAAATAATTAATTAATAATAAATTTAAATAGCTGATTTATAGAAATAAAAAAGCCTTAATTATTAGTTAAGGCTAAAAGTTAATAAAATTGAAAAAATATATTTTCTATTCCGTAACAGTATAATTAAAATTATTAGTAGCAATTATATTATTTTCATTACTAAGGTCAACTAAATTAATAGTCAGTTGATAAATGCCAGAATCTAAAAAAGTGCAAATTAAATTTATAGGTTCATTTAAATCGTTAGTACTTGCAAAATCAAAAAAAGAATTTAAATTTTGTACATTGTCAATTTGTGCATTATCAAAAATAGCATTTGCGGTGAGTTTTTCAGGCAAAATACCAGTATTAAATTTAACTATTAACTGAAAAGCTAAATTTGTATAATTCTCCTCCCCTAATTCATTTATTTTAACAGCGAAATTAAGGTTATTTAAATCATCCTTTACAAATGTAGTTGCCCAATTATAAACAGTCTTAAAACTATTCTTTTCCACCGCTGTAAAGATTATTTTTCTGGTCTCATTAAATGAAATTCCTTTATTAATTTCCACCTGTAAAAAATCAAAATCTTGTTTTGTAATAATTCTCTTCTTTACTGTTCTTTCAATCCATAATTGTACTATCCCATTTGCTGCAATTGAATCAATTTTAAAATTCTCTGCTGTTATAAAATCAATTCCAAAAGGCTGCGTAAAAACATCGTTTATAGTTTGCTCACTTTCATCAACAGCAAACTTATAAGAAGTCATCTTGTCAATTTCAAAATCCCAACTTATTCCATTCCATGTTGCTATATAATTATCTTTATTCTCCCAATCTCCTACTGAATTAATCGGGACTATGTATTTTTGGTTCACTGTTGGCGCTGGATTAAGCAAATCAGGATTTAAACATTGTGGAAATGGTTGAGATATAACCTCATCAATAGATAAGGTTATATTTTTTATTTCCTTAGTCAAAGAACTATTTTTTAAATAAATACAACGATATTCAATTGAAGTTCTATTAAGCATATTTTGACTTATTGTACCAAAAAGATTGTTTAATGAATTTTTCAACAAAATAGTTGTAGCCTTGCCACCAACTGATTGACTAATATCTCTTTTAAAGATTGCATTATCTGGTTTACCAGAACTATAATATAATTGTATCATTTTTTACGGTATATAAGTGACATGAGCCCAACCCCTCGAAGAAGTTGTAGAAGTATAATTACTTGACCAAGCGCCGGAACTTGTTCGTGTTAAAATAATTTGTGTTGTAGAATAAGGATTTTCAGAAATCCCCCCATTTGAAATGCCCAAAGTATCTATACTTTTTAAATTTATCCATTGTGTGTTTATGTCATTCACTGTAATTACTTCTATATTTATTATTTTAGAAACATCTGTAATTCCTAATGAACTAATATCTAAAATACTATGTTGTGTTGAATACATATTCCACCC
>Ga0209777_10009038_pt1 | contig 10794 bp, 11 predicted proteins | sample FrelakmetHBP12HB_FD_187147 | JGI IMG/M metagenome (GOLD analysis project Ga0209777, IMG submission 187147) | Freshwater lake sediment microbial communities from the University of Notre Dame, USA, for methane emissions studies -HBP12 HB (SPAdes)... | ecosystem: Environmental > Aquatic >... | reverse complement strand
TCCACATCCCATTCAACACTTACGAGGCGTATACACATCAGCAACAGGAGGAACTGAGCTTGCAACTAGATCTATATCAAACGTCAATCCCACTAGTTTGAATATTTCTGCAAATGAGATTTTAATTAGTGGTGGGTATTATGTTTGTACTCTTACATCATTAAGATATGATCCAACAGGTGTATTTAGTGGTGGTGAGCAAGAACTTTTAACTCTCTATGGCCCTGTATTTCAACATAAATATATTACGTCTCCTTATGGCACAAGAGTAAAACTTTATACAGCAACTGGTCAGCCTTTTGTTATTCCACCAACTGCTCTAAATACACATTTTAGATGGACAGGCTCGATGATAAAAGTTCGTTCTGGAGCTGTCGAGGGATTCGATATTAACGATTTTATTATCGATTGCACAAATTCTGATAATAGTACAATTGTAGGCTCATTACCTTCAGGTCAATCTCTGTGGGTAGATATGGATTATTTAGGCGCCCCACATACTGGTGCGCAATTAAAACTCATTTATTCTGCAACTCCATATCAAGGTGCTGATGTTGGTGGTCAAGTACTTGAACTTGTAAAAAAGAGAGACAGGGGTCTTTTCTTTAATAATGGTACTGGTGGAAGTTCAATTGGAGCTTCTGGAACGTCAAATTTTGCTTATACTCCAGTGTCAACAAAATTGCCTGGTTCATTTCTTGATTATCTTAGAGATGGAACGCAAATAAGTATTCTTGGCTCAGGTAATCCTCGATTTGCATCAGATTTTTGGACTACTGCAGCTTACGATGTGTATGCAAATCTTAATGGAGGCTCTTTGTGGTCTGATTTGTTTACTATGCCTGCAGTGCCTGAAACTAATCAAAGAGGCTTTCTTGGCTCACCGATGCTTGAAGTTATTTTTGAACTTCCAGTGTTAGATGATACAAATGCTGAATTTGTTTTAGTTCTATTAGTGAAGAATGTTGTTACAAACGAATTGTTACTTTATGTTCAGACAGGAAATAAGGGAATTCAAAAGTATGCTCAAGGCTCTATGAATTTCGATATTTTTCATTTGTCTGAAAGATTAATTCAAAAATAAATTTGGAGAAGACGTGAATATTCTTGTAGTTGGTGGAGCTGGCTTTGCTGGCTCTAGCTTCACAAAGTACTTACTAGAAAAATACACAGATTACAGAATAATTAGCATTGATAAAGCAGGTAGTGAAAACTTAAATGAGGTTGAAGATAATGAACAGCATGTCTTCAACCTCATTGATATTACAGATAAAACTACTCTTCTTAGTCTTTTTAAGTATTGGTATGGATTCGATGTTGTAATTAATTTTGCTTCAGATTCAAATAATTACTTAAATACAGATATTTTTGGCACAATTAATCTTTTAGAAGCAATAAGAAAATATAAGCCAAAACGTTACATACAAATTTCTGTATCAGATGTGTATGGCTCTGTAGACACTGGAAAAGCATTAGAGTCTACATTACTGAATCCAAGTAGTTTGTGTTCATCAACAAAAGCTTCTGCTGATTTGATTTCTTTATCATATTTTAAGTCATTTAACGTTCCCGTAATAGTTTCAAGATGCTCTAATGCTTTTGGGCCCTTCCAAAACGAAAATAGATTTCTTCCAAAAATGATTATGAGCGCTTTACAAGGACAAAAAGTTAAAGTTCATAATGCTGGAAATGATATAAGAGATTTTGTTTATATTCTAGACTATTGTAGAGCGTTAGATACGTTAATTCATTATGGCAAGACTGGTGAGATATATAATATAGGTGGGTGTAATGAATACAAGAGCATTGATTTAGCAAGGTACATAATAACATATACAGGTGCAGGATCTGATATGCTAGAGATGATGCCAGATATGTCTGTGTGTGATTTGAGAATGGCTGTAAATTATTCAAAGATGGCGCAATTGGGATGGAAGCCAATGCAAGATTTTAAGTTGTGCTTAAATGAGACAATTGACTGGTTTAAAGATAAAATAAATAAAAAGGAGCAAACATGATTCTTTTCTCTGTTATTCTGAATGTTGTCTTAGCATTAGTAATTATTGCTATGTTGTGCAGATTTAGAGCTTCAAGAATTTATTTTTCTTGGAAGAATTTGTCTGGAACGTTTAAAAGAATTACTGACAACATTATAAAGGGTTGGAATGGTTCAGATTTGTGGTCTGTCGATCACTGGGTTTGCGTCAATCTTCTACCAAGACTTAAAGAGTTTCAAAAGATAGTTCATGGACATCCTGCTGAATTTTCTGATGAAAATGAAGAGCATTCAGATGGAATGCAAAAATGGAAAGATATCATTGGAAAAATGATATTTTCGTTTGAATGTATTCTTAATGACAATGAAGACATTGAATATCCATCTATAGGATTTGAGCCAGTTGAGAGAGATGGAGTCTTTTTTATGGAATATGTCGGTACACCTGAAGAAATTGCACAACACAAAATTGATTTTGATATATATTCAGAAAAATTAAAAGCAAGACAAGTTGTGATTCAAGAGGGACTTGATCTATTTGCAAAGCACTTTCAGGGTTTGTGGGATTAAAAATGGCAATTGTTTTGTTATTTTACAAAAATTGAGGATTTATGGATGTAAAAAGTAGTGAACGTTTGATAATGTCTTTTTTAAAAGATGCACAAAGAGTAGACTTAGTTAAAGAATTCAAAATCATTTTAGCTAAATCTAGATCAAGACAAGAATCAAGAATAAAAATAGAACATTTGTCATTTACTATTTTCAAGCATTTGATTTTATTGATATTATTTGAAAGGCATAAAATCTCTGTACCCTCTTCTTGGTCACACGAAATACAAGCTTATCTTGATGAAATAAATGCGATTAATTTTAAAAGAAAAGGTAAATGGTTTACTGCAAAAGAAATTTTTAAAATCTTAAATGATGATTTGAATATAAGCATAAAGAAAGTTGTTTTAAATAAGTTGCAAAGTTTTTCAAAAGCAATTCAAGAAAAAATAACAAATGATTTAGATGTGTTTTTTGAAAACCCAGATTTAAGAAAACTTAATGTAGAACTTAGATATGATGATGAAACTAGTCTTCATTGCTATGTCAATGATAAGAAAGCTTAATGTCGCATTTTACAATAGAAATTGGCAATGTTTGGTCTTCGATAGATTCAGAAGACGTCATCGATAAGAAATTAATAAGAGAAATCGAAGATGAAATGTCTTTTGTTGTGCCAATTTATAATAGATACATTAAAAAAACAATTGAAGTAAAAGAAACTCTTTTTGAAAAAGAGCAACTACGTTACCCTACAGGTTTATATTCTTTCCTTGAAAAAATCCTCACAAAAAATAAACACACATTCGATGTAATTGACAAACGAATAATTCCTGTTGAAAAAGCACAAATGACTCTTAATTCAAAGAAGCTAAGAGATTATCAAGAGCAAGTTGTTAATGATGCTCTTGATGCACAGCGTGGTGTCATAAAGATTGCAACAGGTGGTGGAAAAACTGTTATTGCTGCTGCTATTGTAGCAAGACTTAATCTTAAGACTCTTTTTATTGTTTATTCGATAGATCTATTAGAGCAGACTGCTGATGAATTCGAAAAGATGTTTCAAATAAAAGTTGGAAGAATTGGCGGTGGATTTTGTGACATAAAACAAATCAATGTATGTACAATTCAGACACTGCATAGTGCATTTGACTTGAAATGCGAATTGGAAGAAGAATTTGAAATTAAAGAAAAAACTGATAAAAAAGTTTTAGCAAGAAAACAGGAGATTAGAGCCGTAGTAGAACACGCAGAGGTGGTGATCAATGACGAGTGCCATCGGGCAACATGCAAAACCTACGTTCAGACAATGCAATTAATGACTAGAGCTCATAACATTTATGCATTAAGTGCAACACCTTACAAAGATAATACAATTGACAACGTACTTACTGCATATTCAGGAAAGCAAATTTGTAATATTACAGCTTCTGTCTTAATTGACAAGGGCTTTCTAGTGCAACCCAAAATTTATATGCTTGATCCCAATAATTTTGATAAATATCAGTTCATGAAGAAGACGTATAAAGCTGTTTACGACAAATATGTCGTTAATAACAAAAATAGAAATCAAATGATTGTAGATTGCACTCAAAGGTTACTAGACCTTTCTAGAACTGTGCTTATCACAGTTACACATATATGTCATGGTGTTATCATAAACGAAATGTTAAACAAAGCGGGCATAACTTCTGTGGCCTTTATTCAAGGTGAATGCGATAAAGTTTTAAGAAAAAAACTGTTGAATCAAATAAGAGCAAAAGAATTAAAAGTCTTAATTGGGTCTGCAGTTGCTGATGAAGGCGTTGACTTACCCGCTCTTGATTCGCTGATTTTGGCGGGTGGCGGAAAATCACTAATTAAATCATTGCAGAGAATTGGCAGAACATTAAGACCTTACCCTGGAAAGACTGAAGCAATTATTATAGATTTTTATGATAGATTACGTTATCTTTCTGGGCACTCAACTAAACGTATAAGAATTTACGAGACAGAGCCAAAGTTTCAAGTGTTCAAGGAATTTGATTTTAAAATTAAATAAAAACTGCAAAATGATATAAATGAACATGGAATCAATTCAGAAATCATTTTTGGATGAGTATCTCAAGCTATTGTGCCCTGATAGCTTTTGCACACTACTTCGATTTTATTTTTTCTATTTGTCTAATAAAGACAAAGGCTCTGATATTTCTATTCCGTCATCAGTATTTCAAAAACACATATTAGTTTCAGAAGATCAAAACAGAATTGAATTTGCTTGGGGAGAATTAAGTTATTGGAATTTAGTAAAAAGAACTTATGTTCAAAACTCCTATGAGCTTAATATAGGAAAGATTGCAAATATTAATTCAAACGAATGGTTTAAATTGACTCTTAAAGATCAGGGCTTTAAAATAAGAAAAAATAGAAGAATTGATGATTATCTTCAAAAATATATTGATAGAATTATATCTAGTTTTTCAAACACAAGATTGTCAGAAAAAGTAAATGAAGTTATTAAGGGTCACATCAAGTTTTTGCTTGATGAAAAAGGAAAAATAGAATTACAAGACATTAAATATTTAACAGATCCTTTTTTTGAATATCCTCAACTTGCTCTTGAGAAAACGTGTGATATTTACATTGCAACACACTATGCAAAAAAGCCTGCCCAGTACATTCATGGTATTTTAAAAAGAGTTCAAACAGATAGAACTGAAAAAGAAGATACGAGTCAAAAAACATTGACATTAAAGCAATATAGGCAAGAAGTTGACGAAAGTAATAAGGGTTTAGCTGTTAAAATAGCAACAGGTCAGATACAAAATAACAAATCTTATTTAGCATATTTGAAATTAAATGATATAAAAAATCTCAACAAATTGTATCAGATTGGCGTAAAATATTTACTAGAAGAAAATAGAAGTAATGAAATTGTTCGTAATTATGAATGGCTTGAAAAATGATTACTAGAAAAAAACGCGAAGGTGATTCTACAAAAGAAGTTTTTTGGAGTCATTTTCATCGTATGCTTGAAATTTCTCAATTTGGTAATGAAAAAATTGTAGAACGTTTAAGCGTATATAGTTCTATAACAAATTTCTTTGAAAAAAATTATTTGTTGAGCAATATACCAGAGAAGTATTTTAGTTTTGAATTAGAAACAATAAGAAGTAGATTAGAGATTTTAGAATCTAATATCGAAGAATTTGAGAAAGTTGAAGCATATATAAATTCAATTGAAAAAGCTGCTGAAAAAGGAATAGGACTCTATATATATGGGCCCCATGGTGTTGGGAAAACTGCTCTTGCTGCTATTTCGTTAATGACTGCAATTAAAAATTATCATTCTGCATTTTTTACTCGTTCTACAGAGATTGTTGATTTTGCTCGTTCAGGCTGGAAAAGCGATAATAAGAAAGCATATTGGACTTATGTTGTAAATAATAGTGATTTCTTTGTTATTGACGATATAGGAAGATTGTTTAGCAATGTGAGTGAAGCTGAAAGAATTCATGTTGATGAGATTTTTACAAAACGAGATGATTCTAATCTTTGTACGATTATTACTGCAAATCACTCTTTAGAAGCAAATAAAGATTTATATGGTGAAGCGCTTTATTCATCGTTTAAAGAACGATTAATTGAAATTAAATTTCTTGGTGAAGATTATAGAACAACAATTGGCGAGACATTGCTAGATAGGCTCAAATGATTTCAAGAAAAAATTCTGAAAAAGAAACAGCAATAACAACAGAGGCTGCGAAGCCATTTGTTGATGTTAGTTTAGAACTAAGAGTTTTACGACTTTTAGTTTTTGATAATGATTTTGACAACAAAAGTAATATTGATGAGATAAATTCGAATATTAGTCACATAATCTTTTTAGGTTTGTCTAAAGACATTTTTACGTCAGATTTTAAGCAATGGGTTTATGAGAAAATAATCGAAAATTTTGTTTCTTTTTCTGAGTGTATTTCAAAGAATTTTTTGTATGAAGAATTAAAAAACAAATACACGCAAATTGAGACATTTGAGCAAAAAAAGATTATTTTAGATAAGGTATTCAATAATAAATTCGAATCGAAAACTTTCAAACCAATTCTAGAAAAATTAAAAGAAAAATTTCTTTACAGAAGTATTTTAGACTTAAATGTTTCTGTAAATGAGCAACTCAAAAGAGACTTCTTAGACAACAAGCACGAAGCATTAGCAATAGCCCAGCAAGTACAAGATTCAGTAGCAAAACTCATTGTTACTTCAAATCAATTTAAAGTAATAGAAGAAGACATATTTCAAGATATCGATAGAGATGTCGCCTTACTAAAAGCTAAGAAAGAAAATCCCAATGACTTTAAGGGTATTCCAAGTGGTTTTGAAAAACTAGATAAAGCAACAGGCGGATGGAGGCCTGGTGAGTTTATTCTTGTTCTTGGAAGACCTGAGCAAGGAAAATCAATACTTTTACTGAATTTTGCTCATTATGCTTATATAATGGGTTACAACATAGTTTATGTTACTATTGAAATGCCCTTAGCACAACAGAGAAATAGATTTTTGTCGATTTCAACTAGAACATTATATCAGAAATTCAAATCTCCTCATTTGATGAGTGATGAGGAAATTATGATGGTTGAAAAAAAGATGAGGGAAATGAAATCTGAACACAAAAACTATCTTTGGTTCATTGATGCTCCACAGAATTGCAATACACAGTTCATTGACTCAAGAATTACAGCCCTTGAAAATGTTACAGGTAAAAAAATCGATATGCTAGTTGTAGATCCAGTTTATCTTATGGCTCCAAGTGACAAAAAATCACCAGATCCAGTTGGGACAATTTCTTGGGATTTAAAGCTTATTGCAAGAGCAAGAAGCGTCCCAGTAATTGGAGCTTCTCAATTCAATAGAGAATCTCATAAAAGACACCTTGGCGGAACTGATGTCGATAGCATGGATGCAGCATTTACAGATAAGTTAGGATACAATACAGATATGATGATCGGGATCACGGGTGACAAAGAAACTGCATGTTTATATTTTCCTAAATCGCGGGATAGTCAATTGAAAAAAATGTATTTTATCAAGAACTTTGATGTCATGAGATTTGAATATGACAATCGCGTTGATGAAGAAATGGCTGTTGAAAAAGACAAATAAAATAAGGAGTTTCAAATGAAATTTGAAGATTTAGCTAATGCTTTTGCTGTAGTTGAGAGAGAAGAAGTACGTGTCATTGAACTCAAAATTAATAGAAAACAACGACAGGCGTTAGTAATAGATGCAAGGCCTCATGGCTATGATTTTTCTGATAAAATGCTCTGGGGAGCAAAAATTAAAATTGACAATAGTCTTAAAAATCCGGTTATCATTGGCGAAGACGATAGAAGAGCTATTTTAGTTAATGGTAAATGGGTTTTGAGATATAAATCTAAAAAACTGGGTGGAATAAAGAAATTTCAGCTTATGCAAAAAACAACTAAAGTTGATTTTGATAAACTTGAAAGAAACGAACAGGTAAGTGAAATGAAAAAGGCTCTAACAGCTATTTTAATGGAAGATCCTGAACTATTTGTAACACAATTTGTCGATTTGTTCTGTACTGCAACAAATAAAGATAGTTTTTATAAAGAAAAACGTTTATGAAAAAGAAAACAATTATTGAAATAGAGTTTCATGAATTTGAAAAAATTGTAAAAGATGCATATAGCAAAGATTATGATTTTGTTGCTGATCAAGAAGCTTCAAATGATACTTGTCTTTCTTATAATGCTAAAAAAGAGAAATTTGATGCTTATGACAAAGACGCGCTTAATAAATTTATTAAAACAGGAAAGTCTTATAATATTGCACATATTTTGTTTTCTGACTTATGTAATAAAGACGTCTTAGAAGAAGGCGAGTACATTGTTGACATTTCTTGGTAAACATATAAAAAAAGGAAAGATTAATGGAAACTAAACTTGAGAAGATGCCGGTGTCTGTGAAAGTGATTGCTACATTGAGCACAGAGGAAATGACTGCAAGGAAAGAAGCAATCTATAATAAGAAGAAAAGTGAAATTGCAGTCCCAGGCTTTCGAAATGGCTCTGTACCCAGGGAAGTTGCTGAACAAAAAATTGACATAGAAAATTTGTATAAGCCATTGGTTGATGAGTTTTACATGGAAGTTCATGAAAAGTATGATGTAGTTTCTGCAAAGGACTTTTTATTCTTTGGTGATTTTAAGAAAGCAAGTCCTCTTACAATGGAATTTGTTGCAGAACTAAAGCCTGAAGTTAAACTTCCTAATTTTCTGACATTAGAAATAGAAAAAATGAAGAGCATAGAAATCACTGAAGAAGAAGTTTCTAACAGAATTAATTCTGAATTAAAAATGAGCGACAAAATTATTGATTCTGGTAAAGAAGTTATTGATAATTTTGATATTGCTATACTAGATTTTGAAGGAACTCTTGAAGGTGAAACTACTCCATTCAAAGGCGGCACTGCAAAGAATCACCAGTTATGCGTCAATGAGTTAATGAATGGAAAAAAGAATTTTATTGACAATTTTGAGGATCAAATTGTTGGCATGAAACTGAATGAAGAACGAGTTATTAACGTTAAGTTCCCTGATGATTATAGAGAGACAACATTGACAGGAAAAAGAGCAAATTTTAAAGTCACTCTTAAGGGAATAAAACAGAAGATCGTTCAAACATTGAATCAAGAATTTGTCACATCTAAGGGATTTGAAACAATTGATGCTTATAAGGATAATATTAAGAAACAATTGACAGATTCTATGTCAAAACAGATTCTTGATGATTTTAAAAGGGATGCTGTAAATAAAGTTGTTAATGCTTCAGATATGACACCGATACCTGAGGCTATGATAGAAAGCGAATCTTCAAAAGAATGGGCTGCATTGCTCCGCAGGATGGGACGCACTGAAGCTCAAATGAAACAGGAAAACAAGTTAACTAAAGATGTATTCTTGCAAAATAGTAGACAAAAATCTGAACAAATAGTAAAGACATCTTTAGTTTTGACTAAAGTAATTGAACATAATAAACTTGAAGCAACTGACGAAGAAATCATTAAATACGTAATGAACATTTCGAATATTTTGAATCATGATGAAGCAAAGAAAGAAAAGATCAAAAAAGATGTAGAAACTGATTCATATCAAAAAGAGCTAATGCGCAGAGCTACATTGAATGAGAAAGCAATTGAATTTATTGTTGATGCAGCAAGACATTTTGCTAAATGACAAAAGAACTAAAAGTCTCTCAATCTAGTTTTTCTATGTTTGAGAGATGTTCAATGCAATATAAGTGGCAGTTTATTGACGAAATTCCTCTTGAAGAGGGTGGTGACAATATTTATGCCATTTTTGGCTCTACGTTTCACAAGTGTATGGAATTACACGAGAGATTTAATGTTGCTAAAGAAAATATAGTTGCTGGTTGGAACGTATTATTTTTATTCTTTTTTTCTGAAGCAAAAAAGCTTTTAAAAAAAGATTACGATTTAAAAGATAGATTTTTAGCACAGGGCTATATTTATTTAGATCATGCTTTTGAAATGATTGAGCGTTGGAAACAGTTCAAGATTATAAGTTCTGAAAAATACGTAAAATTACCATTTGACAATAAGTTTTTAAAAGCATTTTTGTCAGGAAAAATCGATTTAATTCTTAAGGATGATGAAGAAGTTTATGTTTGTTTAGACTGGAAGACAAGCAAGAGTAAAGAAGAAGATATAGATGCAAACGATCAATTAACTTTTTATATTTATTTTATACACATTTTGTTTCCATTGATTAAATTAGAGAATATCCATGGTTGCCTTGCTTATCCACATGACAAAAAAATTATTTTTACGCAAAGAACAGAAAAAGATTTTGAACAATTATTTGTTAGAGTCACAAAAATGATTGAAAGAATTAGTATTTGTGATTTTAAGAAAGAGCCAAAATTGAATTTCAGACAAGACGATTGCTTTTTTTGTCCTTACAAGAAAAGATGTCAAACGCATGATAACTGAAAGCTATAAAACTCTATATTCTAGAATTTATTCGAAGGTGAATATAGAGAAAACTCTTCAATATTATAATATTGATTATAGACAGTATCATGCTAGAAATGGTAGAGAATTTTTGTCATGTTGTCCCTTTCATGACGATTTGACGCCATCGTTTTCTGTAAATGAAAAAACAGGAGTATTCAATTGTTTTGTGTGTGGTGGTGGTGATTACTTTGAGTTTATCAAGAAATTAAAAAAAT
>Ga0209777_10009037_pt1 | contig 10794 bp, 9 predicted proteins | sample FrelakmetHBP12HB_FD_187147 | JGI IMG/M metagenome (GOLD analysis project Ga0209777, IMG submission 187147) | Freshwater lake sediment microbial communities from the University of Notre Dame, USA, for methane emissions studies -HBP12 HB (SPAdes)... | ecosystem: Environmental > Aquatic >... | reverse complement strand
AAGAATAATAGCAGCGATAATTGTATCTTGAAATCGTTCGAACCCTGTCTGAGTGTTTAAGATATGATATCTTGCTGGTTGGTCACAACCGAAGAACTTGAATAGGTCTTGAGCTACGCGAACAGCTTTGCGGCTATGAGCGATAATCCCACCCTTAATCTGGTCTTCGGGTGGATGCCATTGGCCAGTACCACTGCAAGGATCTGTCCAAAATTGTGCCGGAGCTAACTCTAGGGCGCGCTTTACGAATCTCCCAATAAGAGGATTCTTAATTAAAAGCAGGGCGTCTTTGAAATCGGTTCTGATTGTTTGGTCATCCATCATAGTACCTCCTTGCTTAGTATTTTACCAAGAGCTAAAAAATTGTCAAGCTACTTGTCAAAATTTTTTCGCCTGCTAAGATGTTTATATATGATGGAATCTGCCTACGAGCCAAAAAAATACGAAGCCGAAATCTATCAGCGCTGGGAAGCGAGTGGCTTTTTTAATCCTGATAAGTTACCAGGCAAGCGTAGTAAAAAATATTCTATCGTGATTCCGCCGCCCAATGTTACGGGTTCCTTACATTTAGGACACGCGCTTAACAACACCATTCAAGACATTTTGATTCGGTTCTATCGCCTGGCTGGTTATAAAACATTGTGGCTGCCGGGTACTGACCATGCCGGCATTGCCACCCAGTTTAAGGTTGAGCAAAAATTAGCCCAGGAAGGTAAGACCCGTTTTGATTTGGGTCGAGAAAAATTTGTAGCCAAGGTTTGGGAGTGGAAAGAATTGTTTGAGAAAACTATTTTAGGGCAATTAAAAACGCTTGGCTGTTCCTGTGATTGGTCGCGCACCAGATTTACCATGGATGATGATTATTCTTTGGCTGTTTGGACCGCCTTCAAAAATTATTGGGACAAGGGCTATATTTATCAGGGCAAGAAAGTAATCAATTGGTGTCCTCGCTGTCATACTTCACTCTCTGATTTGGAATTAGAATACAAAGAAGAAAAAGCTAAATTATATTGGATTAAATATGGCCCATTTCTTTTGGCCACCACTCGTCCGGAAACCAAATTAGGCGACACGGCCGTAGCCGTGAATCCCCGTGATGAACGCTATAAAGATATGGTTGGCAAAAAATATACTATTCCCGGAGTGCTGGGTGACTTTGAAATTGTAGTGGTGGCCGACGAAGCCGTGGACAAAGATTTTGGCAGTGGAGCCGTTAAAGTAACGCCGGCTCACGATGCGGTTGACTACGAAATATCTTTGCGCCACAAACTCCCCATGAAGCAGGTGATTGATGAAAGCGGCCGCATGATGGCCAATACCGGAAAATATCAAGGCTTGACTACCCTACAAGCCAGAAAGGCGATTGTGGAAGATATGCAAAAAATGGGCCTGATTGATCACATTGACGAAAATTATATTCACAACAATGCTCATTGTTATCGCTGCGGCACGATCATTGAGCCAATACCATCCAAACAGTGGTTCGTGAGAATGGATAAATTAGCCAAACCAGCTTATGACGCGGTAGCGAAACAAAAGATTAATCTTATTCCCGAGCGTTATCAAAAAGTTTATTTAGATTGGCTGAAAAATATTAAAGACTGGTGCATCTCGCGGCAATTATGGTGGGGCCATCGCCTGCCAGTTTGGTTTTGTCAAAATCAGCCAGAAAAATTTATAGTTAATTTTGAGCGACCCGGCAAATGTTCAATTTGTGGCAATTGCACTATGCGGCAATCTGAAGATGTTTTAGACACCTGGTTCTCTTCGGCACTCTGGCCGTTTGCTACTTTAGGTTGGCCCAATAAGACCAAAGATTTGGCCGATTACTATCCGACTAGCTTATTGTCCACGGCGCGCGATATTTTATATTTGTGGGTGGCGCGGATGGTTTTCTCGGGACTGGAGTTTGTCAAAAAAATTCCCTTTCAACATGTTTATATCCATTCCACGATTTTAAATCTGGAAGGCAAACGCATGAGCAAATCTTTGGGCACTGGCGTGGATCCACTGGGATTGATTGAAAAATATGGCGCCGATGCGACACGCCTGGGTTTAATTATGCAAATCAATCGTGATCAACAGGCGATTAAATTTGATGAACGGTCAATTTTATCAGCTCGTAATTTTGTGAATAAATTATGGAATGTCAGCCGTTTCATTTCTTTACAGTATGAGAAGATTACGGATTTGGAAAAGGGCGACAGCTCGCCTCGTCCGATTACTTTGTCTGATAAATGGATTTTGAGCACTTTTAATCGGCTGATAGATGACACGGGCAAAAAAATAAAAAATTATGAATTTGGCGAAGCAGCCACGGCTTTATATGGTTTTACCTGGCACGAATTGGCTGATTGGTATTTAGAAGTAGCCAAAGGGCAAATGAATGACGAAAAATTAAAACATAACACTGCCCAGATTTTGAGATTTATTATCCAATCACTCTTGAAGATTTGGCATCCTTTCATTCCTTTTGTCACCGAAGAAACTTATCAGCAAATTGGTCTAAGCGAGAATAAAGATTTATTAATAGTTTCTGCTTGGCCCGCGGCCGACAAAAGGGCTATTAATGATAAGGCAGAAAAAATATTTAATGAAGCTAAAGATTGGACGATTTTAGCTCGCCGTTGTCGCAGTGAAGCCAAGATTGTTCCCAAAGAAGCAATTAGCTTAGATAAATTATTTGAGTTATTTAAGGCGGGCGATCAGGCGGTTTATGGCGGCCTAGTAGAAAAATATAACAAGTATAATAGCGAGCAGCAAGAAATTATTCGCCATTTAACTAAAATAAATTAATTATGTCCAGTAAAAATTTATCATATTTTTTATCGGCCACTTATGATAATTTAGTCGTGATTAATATCCGCCGAAAATTATCAGAAACGACTATTAAAAGAATCAATCGTCAGCTAGCTCGGCGATTGGTTTTGCTTTTACAAAAGAAAAAAATTTGGTTAGCCGTCATGGAGTCTTGTACTGGCGGGGCTTTAATGAATGAGATTACAAACATTTCCGGCGCTTCCAATGTCACGCAAGGCGGATTCGTGACTTATTCTGTGGCGCAGAAAATTGCTCAAGGCGTACCGGCAGCCTTAATTAAGAAACATTCGGTCTATAGTCCCGAAGTGGCTGTGGCCATGGCTTATCAAGCTCGACAAAAGATTAAAGGCAGTGACCTGGGCGTGGGCATAACCGGCATTTTGGCTTATGATAAGAAAGAAAGACAGAAAAATCCTATTGATCAAATTTATTTAGCCGTGATTTATAGAAATAAAGTTGTGGCGGTAAAAATACTTTTAGCCCCACAATCATCGCGAGCCGCAGCCAAATCTGTTATTGTTAATCAAGTTTTAAGATGCCTGAAGAAAATTATCTGTGGATAACACATCCTTGACAAAAAGCGAGAAATGTGATAGAATGAATATAGAAGTTGGAATATAGAACTAAGGATAAAGCACAGAAAAATGAACACCATAATAAATCAAAACTCCAGAGAGAGAGAGAGAGAGAGCTAAAAGCCCTCAAATTTGTATGTATTTCACAGCCAGCAGTCGTGGCTGTTTTTTATTTTTTAATTAAAAGTTAAATAAAATTTATGGCAAAAGAAAAATTACAACCTTATTCAGAAGAAGAAGCCCAGGAAGAAGCTTCTAAATTAAAAGAAAAAATTACAAAGGGTGATGCAAAAGACTACCAAGAAGCAGCCGAGATGTTGGCAAAAGAAGCCCTCGGAAGGTTTACAGCTAAGCTTGAATATTATGGAGGACCAAAGGCCAGAGAAAAATTTTTAGAAGGCAATCCATATTGGGAGAGACTGTGGAACAAAGGAGAGAAAAAAGAGTGGCAGGACAAAGATGACAAGGCCAAGGTTAATGAAGAGGTTTTACATCTCGTTGAACTCATGCCACGAGAAGTCGAACGAGCCATAGAAACGTTGCCATTTGAACAGGCGCTTATAGAAACACAAAAAATTATAGACATGGCTGATGCGATCAATCAAGAAAGAAAAGTTGTTAGCAAAGAAACGTTGGCGTATATCTTTTTTCGATTAAAAGTAACCCCAGAGATGATAGATAGATTTTTGGAATCTCCCTTGGAAGGATATGTTTCTCCTGACACGATTTTAGAAGGTATGAATAAACAAAGCGCCTCGCCGGAGATTAGAAAGAAAATTATTGAAAAATATAAAGATCGAATAAGTTTTGGAGACCATCCTATTTTTGGAGAAGAAAGCGTCTTCGCTGGACTTGAAGATCGGGCAGAAAGAGAGAAAGAAGCAGTAGGCAAAGTTTTAACGAAAAGAATATCCTCAATTCACGGAAAGAAGACAGCACGCGTTGGTGTGCATAGTTATGAGGAAGAAAACGCGGATCCTTTTGATATCCAGCGAGCCATTGAATTTTTTGAACAAGCAACCAAAAATGGTGTCATTGTTCCCGATTATGAAAAGAAAATTCAGGATATTAGTAGAGAATTCGGGTACATTGATTCTTATTTTAGTGATACTTTTATAGGTTCACTTAGAGAAAGATTGTCAGCATTGGAAGCGTTAATAGAAAAGAAGTTGGGGAAAAAACCTGAAGGAGTAACTGGAAAGGGATTAGAGTTCGGTGTGTCAAAATCTGGTGCGAGACAAATTTATTTAGATGGCGAGATGATTGGCAGCGCTGCCAATGCTAAGTTTAGCGAAAAAGCAACCAATGGTGAGGTGGTGGCCTGGGTCACCACTGAAGTCATTGATCGGGATACGATTACCGGAACTCAAACTCGTGATAATGTTTATGCTTGGAAAAAGGGCTGGTCAGAGCCAAAAAGAATTTTTGAAGACCACGCTTGGTCCTCGCAAAGATATTTTAGAGTATTCGCCCCTGAGGTTATGCCAGATGGTAGTGTGGAGATTAAAAGAATAGACGGAAAGGAGAACAAAGAAGAAATTATTAAGGTCTAAACCACAAATTTTTGTTTTAGGGTGGATTAAATGTATAGTTAATATTTATTGATATGTCAGAGAACAGTCCCCAAATATCACCTATTGATTCTGGTCAACTAGAGAAAGAGAGGAAGATTAAGATTTGGATGATTGACGATGACGACGCAATGTTTGCCTCAATGTCTCGTAACCTGAGAAGTAGGATTGATAATTTAATTTTTGTCAATTTTCCTGATGGAGAGTCGGCACTCGCTGCTATCGCAACGGAGCAGCCAGATATTATCTTGGTTGATGGTGACTTAGGTGAGGGACACAAAAAAGGAAGTGAGATTGTTACCGAGTTAAAGTTATTGGGAGTTAGGGCAAAAATCGTAGCCTTTAGCACCACCAAAGATTCTAATCAAGCGATGATGGCCAGTGGAGCTGATTTGACGATCAAAAAAGATTATTCTGGCCTAAAAGATATACAGGAATTAACAAAAGAGATAACGTAAAAATGTTATTTTGAAGGACTGGGCAACAAGTATTTAATGTTTTGATTAAATATTGTATATATACAAAAAAGTCAAGTAAGTGCTTGGCTTTTTTGTATTTTTTGCTACAATGATTTTATGACTAAAGCCGAAGCTAAAAAACGCCTCGACCAATTAACTCGCGAAATCCAATACCACGACGAGCTTTATTATGTTTTCGACAAACCGATTCTTTCTGATGATGCCTATGATTCATTGAAAAAGCAATTAATTGCCCTAGAGCAGCAATATCCCGACTTGGCTTGGCCTGATTCGCCAACCAAAAGAGTGGGCGGCAAGGCTTTGTCAAAATTTGATAAAGTGCGCCACGCCACGCCGATGTTGTCGATTCAAGATGCGCGCGAAGAAAAAGAAGTGGAGGACTGGGGCGCGAGGATTAAAAAATTATTGCCGCACGAAACGGTAAATTATTTTGCTGAATTAAAAATGGACGGCCTGGCCATGTCTTTGATTTATCGTGGTGGACTTCTTTGGCGGGCCGCTACGCGCGGCGATGGAGTAGTTGGTGAAGACGTGACCGAGAATGTCAAAACCATTCACACCATTCCTTTGCGCTTAAAAATAGAAAATTTACCCCAAAATATTCAGGCCTTAGCCAACAAAGAAGTAGAGGTTCGCGGCGAAGTTTTTCTGGATGAAAAAAGCTTTATTCGTTTAAATAAACAACAAGCCTTAAATAAAGAAGCGCCCTTCGCTAATCCTCGCAACGCCGCCGCTGGTTCAGTGCGGCAGTTAGATCCCAAAATTACTGCGGCCCGACGCTTAAATTTTTACGGCTATCAATTAATGACTGATTTAAAACAAACCACTCATCAAGAAGTTCATCAGCTTTTAGCGATCTTGGGTTTTCGCAAAAGCGAATATAATCAACTTTGTCATAGTTTAAATGAAGGCATCACCTTTTTTCGTCAGATAAAAAAAATTAGAGACCATTTACCTTATGAAATTGACGGCATTGTTTTGACGGTTAATTCTAACCACCAGTTTGATGAATTGGGCACGACCGGTCGTGCTCCACGTGGCGTCTTGGCGGTTAAGTTTCCAGCTCAAGAAGGCGTGACTAAAGTGAAAGATATTATTGTTCAGGTGGGTCGCACTGGTCGCTTAACTCCAGTGGCCGTGCTGGATCCGGTAAAGGTGGCTGGAGTCACTATTTCTCATGCTACGCTTCATAATGCCGATGAAATCAAGCGTTTAGGGATCAAAATCGGCGATATGGCCGTGATTAAGCGGGCCGGCGACGTGATTCCCGACGTAGTGTCGGTTCTGACCAATTTGCGCACTGGGCACGAAAAGTCTTTTGTCATGCCGAAAAAATGTCCGATCTGCGGTTCGCCGGTAGTGCGTAAAGTCGGTGAAGTTGATTATTATTGCTCCAGCCGCAAATGCTTTGAAACCTTGCGTCACCAGATTCGCCATTTCGCCTCTAAAGATGCCTTTGATATTAATCACTTGGGGCCGAAAATTATTTTACAATTGCTTAATGCCGGATTAATCAGCGATGAAGCCGATATTTTTTCTTTAATTAAACCGGACTTAATGTCTTTAGAGCGCTTTGCCGAAAAATCAGCCAGTAATCTTTTGACGGCGATTGAAACAAGCAAACAAATTACTCTAGCCAGATTTATTTATGCTTTGGGTATTCGCCACGTTGGTGAAGAAACTGCTATTTTATTGGTCCAGGAAGTCGTCCGCCAGCACGTTCAAATTCATTCTATTTCTGATTTAATCAATTTTTGTCAGCATCAATCTAAGGAATTTTGGCAAAATATTTATTCCGTTGGCCCAGTGGTAGGAGAAAGTTTCTATAAATGGTTTTCGCGAACCGACAATGTCAATTTGTTAAAAAAATTAGAAAAATTAGGCGTGCATCTGAAATATGAAGTTCAATCGAGCAACAAAAAATTGGCCGGTAAAAAATTTGTTTTAACTGGTTCGCTTAATTCATTCAGCCGTGATGCCGCCAAAGCTAAAATCAGAGAATTGGGCGGTGACGTCAGCGAGGGCGTTAGCAAAAAAACTAACTTTGTGGTGGTTGGCGCTGAGCCGGGGGAGAAATATGACCAGGCGCAAAAACTTGGCGTTAAAATTATTCACGAAAAAGAATTTTTAGATCTGATAAAATAATCTCTCGGACGATTTTTATAGAATAGGTATTGCCGTAAAATGCCCGTTTTATTATTTGTTAATCATTTTGCACAGATTATACACCATCCTCTTGATAAAAACCAAAAAAGTGCTATAATATAAATATAATAAGTTGGTTCTTTTTATGAGGGAGAGACTAATCACAACCTTGACCTGGCCACGGCTTGAGAGAAGTCCGACCGTAGAGGCAAGAGAGGCGCTAGATAGGTTGTATGAACTGAAGAACCTCTTGGAAGAGGCGCAAGGTGAATTAGATTGTCTCCTGACTGAACCTGTCACTTCATGTGATTGGGCCAAAATCGCTGCCCTGAAAATTAAAAAGGCGCGTCTGATGGCGGCAATTATTGAACAGCAGGCCCGAGCCCGTGATTTAGAACAGGCAGCCTAGTGGGAGGACAAATTACTTATGACTGAAACGTGCGACAACGAAGCTCACGGCCACCAACTGAGCCAGGGCTAACTCATTAAGCCCATTTCAACCCAATGGGAAGAGCTTAGTTTAGGCTCTTTTTTATTTCCGACGAAAACTGGACTTGCCAAAAAAGATCAGCCGATTATAATTAAAAGATAACCCCAACCTTAAATCACCACAATGATCACTAAAGAACAATTAAAACATTTGGCTCGCTTGGCCCGCTTGCAGTTGACCGACGAGGAGCTAAATAAATATGCGCCGCAGCTGGATGAGATCGTGGCTTTTGTCGGACAATTACAAAAAGTTTCTTTGTCCAAAACTAATCAGGATTCATCGGCTGACGTAGCTCCACTTAGAACTGATCAAGGCGTTTTGCGTAGTCAAGATGAGCAAGAAGATTTGCTAAGTCGGGCGCCGGTGCGCGAAGGCAATTTTATTAAAACCCAAGGAGTTTTTGAAGATTAACTATGAACCTAAAAGAATTAACCATCTCCACCGCCCATCAGGGTCTAAAAAATCGCGATTTTTCGGCCCTAGATTTAACTAAGGCCTATTTGAAAGAAATTGATCAACAAAATTCGTCGCTTAATGCTTTTATTACTGTGACGGAAAAAGAAGCGCTGGTCCAAGCCAAGACGATTGATAAAAAAATCAGCCAAAAGCAATTTGGTAAAAATTTATTAGAAGGTGTTCCGCTGGCCATCAAAGATAATATTTTAATTAAAGACATTCGCTGCACAGCCGGGTCCAAGATTTTGTCTAATTATCAGGCTAGTTATGATGCCGCGGTGATTAACAAATTAAAAAATGCCGGCGTGATTTTCTTAGGCAAAACCAACCTGGATGAATTTGCCATGGGCGCTTCTAATGAAACTTCGGCTTTTGGTCCAGTGAAAAATCCGCGCGATTTAACTCGGGTGCCCGGTGGTTCATCGGGCGGTTCAGCCGCGGCTGTGGCAGCTAGTTTATCTTTGGCGGCCTTGGGTTCAGACACTGGCGGTTCGGTGCGCCAGCCGGCTAGTTTTTGCGGCGTGGTGGGATTAAAACCAACCTATGGTCGCGTCTCGCGTTATGGTTTAATTGCCATGGCCTCTTCTTTAGATCAAATTGGATCTTTAACAAAAAATATTGATGACGCGGCGATTTTACTTGGGGGCATTGAAGGCCGCGACGAGAAGGATTCTACTGGCCGCGATTTTGATTTTCCCAGCGAATTACCGCGTCCAGCCAGTTGGCAAAATCTAAAGATTGGTTTGCCCAAAGAATTTTTTGGTCATGGCTTGGACAGCCGTATTAAAGAAAAAATTAATACTTTAATTAAACGCATTGAAAAGGAGGGCGCTAGGGTAGTAGAAGTGAACTTATCTAATTTAGATTATGCTTTGGCCGCTTATTATATTTTAATGCCAGCCGAAGTCTCGGCTAACTTGGCCCGCTATGATGGCGTGAAATATGGTCTGGCTAAACCAGGTAAAAACCTGCTGGAAACCTATCTTCGTTCCCGCACCCAAGGTTTTGGCGACGAAGCGCGGCGTCGTATTATTCTCGGTACTTTTGTCTTGTCAGCTGGTTATTATGAGGCCTATTATGCCAAGGCCCAAGCCGTGCGGCAGCTGATTCGCCAGGATTTTAAAAATATTTTTGCTCAAGTTGATTGTCTTTTAACGCCAACCACTCCGACCACTGCCTTTAAGCTAGGCGAAAAAACCAACAATCCTCTGGCTATGTATTTATCCGATATTTATACTGTGCCGGTTAATTTAGCCGGTTTGCCGGCCCTGTCTATGCCCATTGGCGAAGTTGATAATTTACCGGTTGGCCTACAAATCATCGGTAATCATTGGCAGGAGAATAAGATTTTGTCGGTCGGCAAAGCGATTGAACAATTCACATATTGCTCTTGACATTATTATTATGTGCTAAGCTTCTGATAAAGGAGGTAGCGCACTATGCCAGAAACGCGCGTAGTTTGTCTTGCTCCGATTGATCAGAAAAGGTATCCAGGCACCATAGTAGAGAGATTTGAACGCCTTTTTGATGGCACAAGCCTTCTTGACGTAAGGGGGCAATTATTTTTGAAAGATGTTTTTCAAGATTTAATTAACCGCATCGTTGTTGGTGAAGGACTACGAGGTATGAAAATCAGAATTCAGTTTATGGTGACCGTAGGCCTATCGAGCGACAGAAGACTGCTTACCATTTATTTGATATGTGAGGATGTTAGTCCGAAGCAAAGACGAACGGTGGCGCTTTGGGCGAAAAATTACCTATTGGAAGATAGAACTTGGCTGGATGGTTATTGCAAGGGTCGTGGTTGGTTGCTACATTCGATTTATCTGTTAAGTCTTCATCGTGGCATAAGCGTGGTGTGATAAGTAAAAAAACTAGGCTCGCCTCTGACGAGCCTTTTCTTTTCCATTAAAAACCTCTTGACATTTTTTCTTAATTTGTTATAATAAAAATTAAAGGAGGTTAGCTTGAGCAGACTAGAGAATGAAGTGACGAGCTTTATTGAAGGACTTCTGACTAAGTTGTTGTCGTTGGATAATGGACCGAGCTCACATCATTTTTTAACGGCAGTAATGATTAGTGAATCTTCCAAGCAGATTTATATTACAATAGTGATTGGATCAGATGAGGCACAAAAGGCCTGGCGAAAATTAGATAATTTTCGGCCCGTGATTAGAGAAGACAGTTCATGGGAGCAAACAAATCATCGCCTTGATTGGGATTTGTTTGTTATCTTGGCTGCTTGGGCAAAACAGCGA
>Ga0209777_10009036_pt1 | contig 10796 bp, 12 predicted proteins | sample FrelakmetHBP12HB_FD_187147 | JGI IMG/M metagenome (GOLD analysis project Ga0209777, IMG submission 187147) | Freshwater lake sediment microbial communities from the University of Notre Dame, USA, for methane emissions studies -HBP12 HB (SPAdes)... | ecosystem: Environmental > Aquatic >... | reverse complement strand
TTGGCCTGTTTCTATCATCGACAGCGCATGGTCAATAGCCTCGATCTCTTCTCTCTCCTGGTCATCCAGGAGCTCCAGGAAGTCGGCTGAGGACTCTTTCTGGGCTGTTTCTTCGGGCTCGATATCATGCTCGGCCAGGATATGCTGCGTTTCTTCAGCATTTCTGTGCATTTCAACAAGTTCGTCGCGTCTTTTGATCAATCGACCACGAAGGCGTCTCATCTCTTCCGTTCTTACCATAAGGACCTCCTGTCTGCAGGTTTATAAAGTCTTCCCATTGTGTCTTAACTAATATAAATCAGATGGTCAGATTTTAAAAGGGCTATCCGCAGAGAAAATATCCCGACCTTTGCCCCTCAGCGCCCTATCCCCTACAGCTTAAGCTGCCTCTGAAATTGGTGATATTCAGCCAGTTTCGAGAGGACGAGGAAGGCCCGGGGAAGACCCTCATAAACGGGGACGCCGGCTTTCAGCAGAATTTGTTCCAAAATGATGCGGGATTGCCTTATATCCGGGTCAGGCTGATATTGCCTCCAGACAACAACCAGGGGCAGGTTGTGTGTACGTTTCCGAGCCTCCCCGGCAATATAATGGGCTATCTTTTCAACCTGCTTTCCTGTTCCATTTTCAGAAAACCAGTCAAGATGAAGGGCCAGAACAAACATATCAATAGTTGACCCGGTGGACAGAAGGTCCAGTGATTGTCCGAGGAGATCCAATTCGAGAAACACGATATGGGCATCAATCGGATTGCGGATCATGTTCCCGGCCGGGGGTATGAACTCACGCAGTTTATTCATGGTCGCGCCGGGCAGCGCCGGCAGATCTAATCCTACTTTGGCACAACCATCCGCTGCGGCCACACCGATCCCTCCCCCAGTGCCAATGACGGCCACCCGCTGCCCGCGGGATTCTCCAAGATTGAGAAAGGCTAGGGTAACATCGGTCATCTCTTCCAAAGAATCCACCTGCACCGCACCGCTCTGCCTGAAAAAGGCCTTCCAGATTTTCTCACCGCCGGCCAGGGAACCCGTGTGAGAGGCCACTGCTCTCGCACCGGAGGCCGTCAACCCGCCCTTTAAGATGATCACCGGCTTCGTACGGTTGATCTCAGTGATCTGCCGGAGGAGCCTTTGTCCATTCTTGACCCCTTCCAGGTACATAGCGATGATCCGGGTCTGATCATCGTGAGATAAATACTCAAGAAAATCCGTACTGTCCAAAGTCAAGGCATTTCCGTAACTGAAGACCTTGCTGAAATAAATACCGAACCGGCTGGCCGCATAACTTGTAAAATCTCCGGCATTGCCTCCACTTTGACTGACAAAGGCCACGGGTCCCTTCTCCACGGAAGCTCCCGCCCAAGTCACCATCCTTGACTCCGGAACATAAAGTCCCATACAATTGGGGCCGAGGACTCGCAACCCCCCCTCCCGGGCGATCTTTTCAATTTCAGCCTGAAGTCGATTGCCTTCTTCTTCCCCAGTTTCCTTGAAACCGGAGGTGAAGATATGGACGTTTTTGTTGCCCGAGGCGATGCAATCCTTCAAGGCCTCAGGTACCATCGGTGCCGGTACGGAAATGATGACCAGATCCATTGGTTCTGGCAAAGAAACGAGGTCGGGAAAGGTCTTATAACCATCAATTTCCTCGGTGTTCGGGTTGATGGGATATAGCCTTCCCGGAAAACCAAAAGCACTGACGTTCGCGAACATACCGGAAAAACCTTGAACCCGTGAGCGTGTTGCGCCGACCACGGCAATAGATTTGGCGTGGGCCATCACCTCCAGGGCCGAATTGATCGCCTCCATCTCTTCCCTGGTCGGTTCCTTTCTCGAAGGATCGTCCTTAGCCGATGATTCAATCGGGCTGATAACCACCAGGGCATCCACCGCGGTCACCTCACCTCTGGGAGTGATGAGCAAGGGATTGATGTCCACCTCCATGATCTCCGGATGTTCCATCCCCAATCTCGATAAACCGATCAAGACCCGGATCATGGCCTCCTTATCCACCGCCGACTCACCGCGAAAATCATCCAGCAATATCCGGGATGAAAGCTCCTCCATCATTCTCCGTGCCTGAATCTCTGTTAGCGGGGCTATCCGAAAGACCACATCCTTGATCACCTCCGTAAATACACCCCCCAATCCGAACATCACTACCAGACCGAACTGGGAATCCCGGAATAAACCGGCCACAAACTCCCGCCGGCCCAAAACCAGCGGCTGCAGTAAACAACCTTCCAAGTCCGCTCCGGCGGAGGCCTGAATCTCATGGTAAGCACGATGTACGTCTTCAACCGACCATAAGTTCAACTTGACCAGCCCCCGTTCCGTCTTGTGGGTTAATTTCGATCCTAAACCTTTCAATACCACAGGAAATCCCATTACCTGGGCTTGAGCAACCGCTGCTTCTTCACTGACAACAACCGTCTCCTCAACTATCGGAAGGCCATATTGGCTCAATAATGTCTTGGACTCGGCCTCATTCAAGGATAACCTTCCCTCCTTAATGGCCTGCCCTATTAACTCAATGGGTTTTATCATTTGTACCTCTCATTATATGTATTTTAAGTATGGCCTGATACCCTTTGTCTTTCCAGATCGGCCCCGAAAAAACCATGGGGGCGATGAAGCTCATAGCCATAACGATCATTGCCTCTTTAATAGAAAAAGAAAATAAACCAAAATGGAGGGCAAGGAGAAAAAAGGGGTTTGATACCAGGAATCAGGGCACCATGATTTTCTTTTTGGGGTAGACTCCGGGAAAGGTTACTATTTAAATTGAAAAAAATTTACTGAAGGGCGGTGCGGGACCTGAACTCACAACCTTTGCTTCCAGAGACTCTTCCACTGCATCAGACCATATAAAGGAAGTAACAAAAAAGCAAGGGAATTTTACTTCTTAATATGGGGATAAAATTCTCTCCGGCTCCCGCCACCGCTTGACACCCAGGCAGGGTCGGGATATTATCAATGCCAGAAAATGGGAGAGGCTATGAAAGAGAAATGCAGCTTTGATGAGATCGAAATCGGTATGGAAATGGGGCCGCTCGAGTTTGACGTCAGTCCTGAGGCCATCAAAGAGTACCGTAACTGGGCCCGGTGGGAGGTCGGGGGCGGCGACAATCCAGCCAACGCCTTGCCCGGAATCTTCCTCATCAACCACGTACGCATGCTGACTACAACCCTGGGCGGCGCAGGCAGCCGGATATGGGCCAAGAGCCAGCATGAGTTCCTCAACCCTATACGAGTCGACAGTAAGCTGGTGAAACGCGGCAAGATAGTCGAAAAATATCTGAAACGCGGGAAGCAGTACCTCATCTACGAGATAGAGACCCGGGATCAGGATGGCAGGCTCATAATGCGTAGCCGCGAGACCTCCTTTTTTGGGGAAAGCAAGGAGGGGAGCTAGGTAGAACATGAAGGCCGATAAAAATGTAGAAGTGGGTTGGGAAATACCGTCCCTGGGAAAAACGGCCTACTCGCCGAAGGTTGACTTCGAGGTTACGCAGATTCACGATGATGAATACGCTAAGACACGCGGTTTCCGGGGAGACTTGGTCGGGGGCAACTTCCTGACCGGCTACGTGCTGGAAATGCTCTACCGCTACTTTGGCGACCACTGGTGGAAACACGGCCGGATAGCCGCCACTTTCATCGGTGGGGGCGCGGTAACCGGCGACGAGTTGGTAGCCAAGGGCGTGGTCACCTCGAAGCAGGCTGAGGACTCCGGGGTTAGACTCTTCCTCGACATCCGGCTGGAAAATCACACCACCGGCAACAAGATACTCGTCGGCACGGCCAGTTGCCGTGTGCCTTGAATTTTCTGGCTAAATTGAAAATTAAATGGGGTCGGGCCAATCTATGTAACTAGCCCGACCCCTTAATAATTTATAAATGGGAACCTGAACCCCTACTTTGCCTTGTATTGCGTCGGGCGCTTCTGCGCGAAGGCGCGTGCGCCTTCCATGAAGTCTTCGGTAGTCCGGATATGAGTGGCCAGTTGTTTCTCCAGCGCCAGCCCCTCTTCCAGAGTCATGCTGTAGCCGCGGATCATAGCTTCCTTGGTGGCTCTGACACCCAGCGGTCCGCGAGTGATAATGGTATTGGCGATTTCCTTGGCGGTGTCCATCAGCTTGTCACGCGGCACCACCCGGCTCACCAAACCGACGCGGAGAGCCTCAGTGGCGTTGATCCTGTTGCCGGTGAGAAGGATCTCGGCGGCTATAGCCCTGGGGATGAAACGGGGCATCCTGATCGTGCCGCCGCCACCGGGCATAAAGCCGATGTTGACCTCGGGCTGCCCGAATTGAGCATTGTCCGCAGCGATTCGGATATCGCAGGTCATCGCCAGTTCGCAGCCGCCGCCGAGGCAATAGCCGTGGATAGCGGCAATGAATGGCTTCCAGATAGTATCGGGACGAAGGGGTTTTTCAGGAACCTTGCCGGCCGCGGCCTCCTCGCCGGTGGCTGGGCGGAAGCCCTTGATGTCGGCGCCTGCACTGAACGCCCTGTCGCCGGCGCCCGTGACGATCGCCACCCAGAGATCGTTATTGCCCTGGAAATCCTTATAGGCTTCTTGAAGCCCGTCCCGCACCTCGACACTTAGAGAATTCATCGCTTCAGGACGGTTAATGGTGATGTAAGCAATTCTACCTTCTTTAACATATTCGACAGCAGCCATTTTTATCCTCCTATTTTTGGTTGTTTAACTTGCTCCATCCGTTATATTGCCTGACTGATAGTAGCATAGTGGAAACCCAGATGTTTGGCAATTTTTTTCAATAGGCTATTGCAAAACCTTACCCCAACTATTTTGTTTCAGATTCCAGAAGAAAACTGATGAGATATGCCAAAGCGGTCTTGATCGCCGAAGATACCTTTAAGAATATGAAACTGATCGGTGAATGAACTTCTCAGCCAGTTCGGGTAAATGAAATAAATCAACAGAATCACAAATACACTACCGTCATACTCAATTTACCCGAACTTATCGAGAAACCGGAGATGCCCCGGTCCTACCCTCATTCCACAAAAAAAGAATTTACTTTCTCCACCAGATCTTTGGGGTTAATGGGTTTTTCAAGAAACATGCTCACGGGAATCCAGGAATCATCGAGATCTTCGTCAGAAAATTTCCCCATATAAATCCCTCTTTCATTAATGGCCGATAGCATAATAATGGGGATCATGGAGAACTCTTTATTGGCTTTAATTTTTCTGGCGATTTCAAATCCTGCCGATGAATCTTCCGGGAACATAACATCAAGGATAATAAGATCCGGTTTGAATTGTTTTAGATTGTTGTCAATGTTGGTTTCATCATACTGAGCACCGACTTCATAGTTGTTTTTTTTCAAAGCAATCGATATCGATTCTACGATATCCCGGTCATCATCAATAACGTATACTTTGCGCATCGATACCTCCTGATTAAAAGATTAACCCATCCAGCCGTTTCTCTCATCTGTATTGTGACAAATTAAATACCAAAAATCAATTAGACTTATTAAATACAATTGAAAAGGTCGAACCTTCGTTGATTTTACTATTTACATCAATATGCGTATGATGGATCTTGGCAATTTGAGAAGCTACGGCCAAACCCAGACCGGTTCCATTGGGCATGAAGCTGACGGCATTGTTCGTTCTGAAATATTCTTCAAAGATCCTGTCCTGAACATTCTCCGCCATGCCAATCCCTTGATCTCTGATCTCAAAATAAATTCTGTCATTGGCCATTTCGACTAATTCAATATCTATGGTGGTATTGTCCGGGGAATAATTTAAAGCATTTTCAATCAATATCGAAAAAAGAGCATTGATTTGTTTTTTGTCGCAAAAGACCGGTAAGGGGGCTTCGGGTTTTTGAAAGTTTATCGTTATATTCTTCGATTTAGCAACAACGGCAAAATGCTCAATCACGTAAGAAAGGATATCGGAGAGGTCGTTACTCTCCATGGAAATATCCTCTTTGGAAAAGGTTTTTAATTTAGCCAGTTCAAGCATTTCATTGATAACGGTGGTGAGTAGCTTGGATCTTGTGTTGATTTTTACCAGGATATTTTTGGTTTCTTCATTGATTTCACCGGCATATCCTTCCAGGATAATATCAAGAAAACTCTGTATTGCGGCAAAAGGAGCTTTCAATTGGTGGGTGGCGTGGAGAAGGTATTTTGTTTTTTCTTCACTAATTTCTTGCTGTCTTAAATATAACTTGTCGGCAATATCTTTCTCTTTTTGAAGCTCAAGATTGGCGGCTTCCAGTTCTTCGGTTCTTTCAATAATTCTTTTTTCAAGGTTGAGCTTATACGATCTCAGATTCTTGTTCACTTCATCATAGGAGTCAATAAAACTAAATATCGCTTTGGTTCCTTTCGAGCCGACCAGACTGGTTTCAGGAGACTTTTTTTGCTGTAATTCCTGGAAAACAGACTTTCTGCCCGTGGCTTCAAAAATCAATGTAACTTCATGGTCATTGAGGATTGGGGCCATACTCGTTACGCATTTGATATGGTGTTCAGCAGCATACATCATCCCCGGTGAATTGGGGTTTACGTCGCAAATATATTTGATATTTATATCGGGGATATTTAAAAGAACTCTTAGAAAAGCCAAGCCCCCTTTGCCGGCTCCAACGATGGCGATTCCCTCATTGTCCATAGCAACTCCTTATATAAAATTTAGTCTTTCTTTTTCCTGAAGGAAGTCTCTCTCGGCCTAATAAGCCCATTTAAAAGAGATTATATTTTTTTCAAGGAGGGACTTCCTATTCATACCTGCTCCATCCGTTTATCGCCCGACTCATAGTAGCCTAATGGAAACCCGGATGTTCGGCAATTTCCTTCAATAGGCTTTTGCAAAATCTGTCCCCAACATCCAACGCCATCTATATTTTGACTTTTTACGAACCCGACAGCCTTATTTACCACAGCATTTTTTATATTTTTTTCCGCTTCCACAGGGGCAGAGCACGTTGCGTCCAACTTTTTTTTCGGCTGTCGTTGGTTTTAATGGACTCATCAATCTTTCTAAATCGGTAATATCCTCCGGTTGATCCGGTTCCAATCCAATGGTATATTTCCAATTGTTTTCTTCAAATAGGGTTGTTACTTCTTTCATTTTTTCTTCTGTTTGTACACGAACAACAGCCGGATTCTTTTCAGTCCCTAATTTTGCCGTTTTTTTAACGGCAAACATTCTTGCCCTCTTTTCCCCATCAAAAGTAGTTGCTTTCTTTGTACCATCAACAAATATTCTCCCCATCTTTTCACCTTTAAAAGTATTATAGGATTCAACTACCGCCTGACCTCAATCGGCCGGAGCACAACTTGACGTCGACTGCAAGGCCTGGGCGGTCACCCCGCACTGTTTTCTGTCAAGGTTTTCTTTTCGGTTGCTTGGCCAGCTTATTTTTTGCTTTTTGGTCCTGTTTGTTGGTCCTCTGTTTCTGACCCTTGTCCTTATCCTTCTTGCCTTTGTCTCCCATCGTAGTATCTCCTTTCCCGGTTGTCCCTCTTTTTTCACCGCCAAGGCCCGGCGGTATTTGCCGCGTTCCTCTTGAGTGAGTCATAAAAAGAGGGCAGTATTTGCATCTTCCATAGATTTTCATTCACTTTGCCCCCTGAGTCAAGGGCAATATTTCTTCCATCTCATTTATTTTGAAGATCTAGAGAGGATAAAAGTCTGCATGATCGAGAAGGGTGGGCCGGAACCCATGGGAAGGCCTATCATTTATTTGGTATTATATCTCCCGATAGTACCGATCCTTCCTTGGCGAAAGAGCGGCATTCTAACGAAGATGAAGGATGGGGGCTTTGAGAACCGGCTCGAATTGTACGCTTTCTGCTGAAAATTTTGTAAGGCCACTTGCACCAGGGGTCCCGCTGATGAACAACGGCGGGGGCGAACTCCACCCTGGAGTTACCTTTACTATTCTACCCTTTGTGTCTGGGCCGGTAATTTCTAACTTCTTCCAACCATCCATTCCATTATTGTAGAAAAAATCTACCGTTGACCCGTCATAGACCAATCCAAGCTGACCGGAAGTAACGTCGGTGAAAATATACCAGACGTGAAGAGACGTACCATCGTAATAATTCGCCTCAAAGTAACCCCATCGCTCAGACACCACCCTGCCCCGCAACATCCTTACATATTTGGTCCTCGTTCCGAGACCTATAGCGGCAAATGAACCCAGACCCTGATTGCTGGGTGAACGGTTCGTAGATGAAAATTTGCTAAAGTTCAGGCTGAAAAAACCCGTTGTAAAAGACCTGGTCGATATAAGGCTCCCTCCGGGGGCCGGAGTAAGGCCTGAGCTATTGTCGCTATAGAAATGAAGGTGACCATCCCCGGGTTGGGAAAAGAGGTCTTTGGGATCGGATATGGCCCATTTGCCGGTATCAATACCTTTGCCACTAAAATCATCATAGATATCGGCCTTTGCGGTAGCGCCTAACAACAAGGATAAAGCAGCAAACACCGGAAACAGGCAGATGAATACTTTTTCAGATGAGCGCCCAAAGTAACAATTCATCCTCTCCTTCTCCTCGGTGTGAGCTTTATCATTGGCGGACCTGCTGTCATACCCGAATTCCACAAAGAATAGAGTGTAAAATCTTCTGCGAAGAGGGTCAGGCCTTTAATGTTTCACACTCTCTATCCTTAACCAAATCGTTTAGACCTTTGCTTAGATTTGTAAAGTGAAATTACAGAAAGTCTGAAAGATTGTCCCAAGGATCACCTGCTCTTGGAATAGCCTGACTTAAAGTCCAAGATTATAGACCCGACCCCAGACCTGCTTGGGGAAACCTCCGTTTTTCCCCTTGACATTACTTATCGTGGATGTCCCTTGATTTGAGCTTTCTCCGATAGATTTTTTAGGTGGGCTCATTTATCGTAGCTCATGCCCCCCAGCAATTTCCAACGAGCACCCTCTTTCACCCACGTATGGGTTATCCGAGATGATTGTGTTTTCCCCACACCGGCAGTGTCACCGCAATTGACCTGAAGGGTGTATTGAGTCAGTGCGACCTCTCCCAGCAACCGGATACCAGCTCGTTCAATCTTGAGAGTGCATGAAGTGGGCGTGGGGACTAATTGCTTCATGAAACGAGCACTTTCTTCTCCGTCAATCGGTTGCGGCAATGCGCCCGGCCACCCAAGGAATTGACTATGCACAATGGCAAGTACCCCCTCATAATTTGCCTGATAGAGGTTTGTAAAGTACGCCTCTTCCAATGCCCACATCTCCTCTTCCACCGTGTTCCTCCTATTGACCCTGTCTGTTGTAGCTGAATCCGCCTGTGAATAGGCGGGAAGAATAAATACCAAAATGATTGTCCACAACAGAACTGTGTTCTTCATCGAAGGATCCTCCTCTTTTCCAGATTTTTCGGGCCATTCTTGTCTTGTGGGGCAGAGGGACGTATTTGAAAATCAACACTTGTTCTCCGCTCCTTCTATGTTCTGAACGGCTTTAACAATTGCTGAAGTACATACCCCTAATTGCCCTACAGGGTTTATTATAATTGCCCCTCATTAGTCTCAACCATAATTCAAATGTCAAGGGCTGACCCTCCTCTCCTTAACAAGGTCATGACGCTGAGGCTTTTCGAACAGTGATTAGCGTTGCGCTCCTCACAGTGACACTCATGGCAAGGCGAAGTTTTTGAAGAAGGCCCAAATAACTTCCGCGCCATCGATGTCGCGATTCTGCGGACCCAGCAGCATATTGACCAAACGGACGAAGCGGGCATCGGCAAACGATCCCGGCATGCGATGGCCGCCGCCATTGATGCGGTAGAGCACGACGTCGGCGCCTTGCGGACAGCGCGACTCGATCCGGGTCACGGTCGAGTCATCATCCTGGTTGATGTTGGGAAGATCGATCGACGCACTATTTCCAGTATCGCAGCCGTTGGCGCGCCGCCAGAACTCCATTGTCTTGGCAGTCGACATGACGTCGGGAACCGCGAACCGGCTGACGCCGCGTCCGCCGAGGTAGGCGACGAGCGGATCGGCGGTGCCATTCATCATCAGGAATGGAACCGGACGTGAGGGCTTGCAGGCCGCGGTCATGGTGCTGGTGAGGTTCATGATCACACTTCCAGCGGCGGCGAACATGTCCGCGTGAGCACAGACCAGCGTCATGGTCATTGCACCACCATTCGAGACGCCGGTGACATAGATATGTTTAGGGTCGGCGATGCCGTCCTTGATCAGCTTGGCGATCAGCGCGGTCAGAAATGCGGTGTCGTCGGTTCCTTTTGGAGGCACACGTCCGGCGCGATTCGAGTCGCCACGAAGATCGGCCCAGGCGCGATTGAGTCCGTCGGGAAATACCGCGGCAATCTGTTCTCGTTTCACGACCGCAGGCCATGATGTCCGCGTGATCATGTCGGTGCCCTGCTGGCCGTTACCATGCAGGACCAGAACAAGCGGCGCAGGCGTCTTCGCCGGACGCATCAGCGTGTAAGTCCTGTTAACCCCGCCGAAAGCGAAGGTCTCGGCGCGGGCGAGCCCGGCCGCCAGTAGCATGGCCAGCGCGAACGGAATGGAGCGGATCATGGAACTCACCTTAGGCTCCTTATGATCAGGTAGATATTTGGGCCATCAACTTGACCCTTTGCCCGTCTATCTCAATTGTTGTCTTGGAGTAGGTCATTTTTTTACTAATCTTTCCATCCTTGAAATGAATGATATCGAGTCCGCGTCTTCTTTCCGGCTTTCCCTCATACCCCTTTTCCGTGGAAGGCCATTCAAGCTCCCAGGTGACGGTTAATTTTT
>Ga0209777_10009035_pt1 | contig 10797 bp, 7 predicted proteins | sample FrelakmetHBP12HB_FD_187147 | JGI IMG/M metagenome (GOLD analysis project Ga0209777, IMG submission 187147) | Freshwater lake sediment microbial communities from the University of Notre Dame, USA, for methane emissions studies -HBP12 HB (SPAdes)... | ecosystem: Environmental > Aquatic >... | reverse complement strand
CCTCCGCGGTGGAGATGATCTGCACCAACGGCCCCGGCGTCAACTGCCTCGCCGAGTAAAGCAGGCGTGTGACATTGCCCGTGGGGCCAAAAGCTACTTGCACCTGCGCCCCAGGGCCAACCAGGGGATAGCCACCCGGAAGGGAAAACTGATAGCTGACCAGCGTGTCCAGATACTGAGTGTTCGAGATGACGGTGCCGGTGTCGTTGGTATAAAATGCAGTAAACCTGGTGTGGCCGACGACTGGAGTTCCGAATTGGGGGGTGAGCCCGGACAGGCTGAGGGCGTTGGAGACGGAACCCAACGCCGAGTTGTCATCCAGGACGGGCAAGTTGGCCAAAGCGGCGAAATCGATAGCTTGAAACTGGATGGGAATGTTCGGGTACAGGTTCCGGGTCGCGGAGAGCAGGTTGCTAATGATGATTGGGTCGGTGACCGGAGCGCTGGGGACGGCCAAGTGATTAGTGGGATCAACAAAAGCCACCCAACCGTTGGTTTGCGCGACCATGTTTGTGGGTATATTCAGATAATTGGCCAGGGTCGTACCTTGCAAGCCCGTGGCCCCGGCTTGCGTAACTTGGTAAACCGGCAAAGAAGGATTCGATTGAGCTGCTACATCGGCGGGAGTCGTCCCGATCCGAACCTCATCCGCCAGGAACCCCGGCAAAAACGCTGTCGAGAGGGGAGCCCACACCATCGAATTAGGCGGGGCATAGTGCACGTGTTGGAATCTTGGAGTCTGGCTAGCGGGAGTTAGCTGCAGATCTCGACTTCGTCAACCCGAACGAAGCACAAGAGCCGAACGCAATGTTCAGACTATGCTGGCGTCCGCTCTAGGACGGTTGCTGTCAAGCCGCCTGACGCAGGTAAAGATGATGGAGACCGCCGACCATGGGCAATTCGATGACTTTGCCGCAGTCGGGTGATTGGACCGGCCGTGGCACGGGACTATCGTGGTCGAGAGGGATCGATGGGGCCGTACGTTGTGATAATATTGAATGTAGGATTCGAGAATGCGCCTTAGCTGTCGCTCATGGAACACGATCACTCGATCCAGGCATTCTCGCCGAATTGAGCCCACGAGCCGCTCGACGAATGGGTTCTGCCAAGGCGATCTGGGGGAGATTAACTTCTGCTGGATTCCCATGCCCGCAACCCGCTGCACGAAGATCGAGCCGTAAATCGAATCCCGGTCCCGCAACAGATACTTGGGTGCTGTTTCGTACGGGAAAGCATTGACGACCTGTTGCGCGCTCCACTCCGCCGTCGGGGCTTCGGTGATGTTGAAATGAATGACTTTGCGCCGCTCATGCGCGATCACGATCAAGACGTAGAGCAGGCGACACGTCACTGTGGGAACCACGAAGAAGTCGATCGCGGCGATCGCACCCGCATGGTTCTGGAGAAAGGTCCGCCAACTTTGTGACGGTCGGCGTCCGCACTTGGGGCGGTACTTCCGGATCGTGGCTGTCGAGGCCTCCAGACCCAGTTTCGCCAGTTCGTCGCGAATGCGCGGACTGCCCCAGGTCGGGTTGACGGCCCACATCCGGCGAATCAACTCAATCAGCGCGGCATCCTTTCGGGGTCGTCCACCGCGCTGCCGGGACTTCCAGCGCCAGAACATCCTGAACCCGGCTCGTTGCCAACGAATGACGGTCTCGGGTTGAACAAGTACCAACGCGGCACGCCAGTTTGGCCACCATCCTTTCAAGACCACCCAGAACAATCGGTCTGTGCCCTGGAGTCTAGGCTTGTGTGCCGGCCGCTTGAGCACCGCGATCTGGTGCCGGAGGGCCAAATTCTCCAGGGCCAGTTCGTGTTTGGGACGGAGCCAGGAAAACGCGTAGCCCAGGAGCGCCGAGACAATCGCCAACATGGCTGATTAGCTTGGCGACAAACCTAGCAGAATCAACGACTTCGTTTCCTGACGAGGTTTCTGCCACCCACAGGAGCAGTGAACACGAATTCGCCACCCACAGCCGCTGCTCCGTGATGCTGTCTCCGAGAAACACCACGCGGTCCCCGTCGCGAATCAGAAAGCCGCCGCCGAGGGCGCTTGTTGCGAGCAATAAACCGGCGAATAGCGTGGTTGTGCTTTTTCTGGTCATAGGTTTCATAAAGTCATGCTAAGGTTGACATTTCTTAAAATGCAAGCGGGTTCGCCCAAACAGCATCTGCCCTTTCACATTTCGCTGTCGTTGAACATCATCGTGCGGCGCGCAGTGCGCGTTTCAACACCGGCTCTATCGCATCTGACATCCGCATGAACCCCAAGTCCGTCGGATGCACCCGATCCACCGTCCCTTGCCCATCGTCGCCCAGCAGCGTGGCGCCGGGTATGTAAAATAGCTTTCGGTCACCTGCCTTGGAGCGTTGCTCGAAAATCCGGCGCAGCTCGGCGTTGGATTTGCCATAGCCGGCGCGGCGCGATCGCACTACCTCCGCGTCACCGAGTTCGATATGTTCCACCAAGACGACGGGCGTTTTGGGGTGAGCTTCACGGAGCCTCGCGATTAATGCCGGTAGGCGCTCGGCGACCATCTCCGGCGACATGTTGGGCAAGGGGTCGAGAACGTAAACCGCCGGATCGAGCTCGGCCAGAAGGCCAGCCACCTCTGGCTCGCAGTGGGCATTGCCGGAGAACCCGAGGTTGATGGTGGTCCAGTCCAGACGCCGGCCGAGGATGGCCGGGTAAGCCATGCCCGGTCGCGACGCAGCAGCCCCCTGCACGATCGACGTCCCGTAGAACACTATCGGTTTCATCGGCCCAGGTCGGGCCGGTGGAAGTTCGCACGTTGCCTCGGGCGGCACGCCAATTTCGAGCTTTGCCACTCCATTGTAGAGCGGGAGATAAAGCAGGCATTCGCGCCGCTCCGGCGTCATGCCGATCGTGAGCCGTTTCTCGGTGGTCACCGACGCATCCGGCCGCGCCGCCCCCAGCCAGCGCCATTTGCCCTGATAACGCACATACAAATCCACGCCGCTCACGCCGCTCGCCGGCATGTGAGTTCTGGCCAGCGCTTCCTTGCGCACCATCCAGCGAGCCGACAGCGCAGTGGCATCGGTCACGAAGCGCACGGCGATCCCGGCGGAATCTTCACCCAGCTTCCAAACCGCATCGCGGACGAGGCCTTCCGCCTTCGCCGGCAGGCGATCATAGAAACTCCTGGTTGCGGACCAACCCTTGCCCTCAACGCCAAGCGACTGCGCGTCGAACCACCGCAACTTTGGCTCGGTGTTATTTGTTTGCGCGTCCGCTGCGAGGGCGAAGCCAACCAGGATCACTGCCTGCGCCCAGCGCCTCGCCAGCCGCGCGGGTCGCTTCTCAAGCCGGTCCGTTTCCAGGAGCTTTCGGGTCATTGTCAGCGTCGGTAAAACACTTTTCTTTCTCCCCAACATTAAGTTCCGGGCTAAGGAGGCGCAATGTCCAACCCCTGCGGCGGGCCAAAATAGCTCCGAAGAACTATATCCGCGAGCGACCGCGGGCGATACTCTGGACCCTGCTGAGCTAACGGAGTGGATCCATTTCTCAGGCACAGCACGTTCAAATGAAAACACTGTCTCTATTCACGCTGGTTTGTTTTGCCACTATGACCGTCTTGCCCGAAGGTCGCGCCGAGGATAAACCCATCAAGGTCATGGTCATCGGCGGCCAGAACAACCACGATTGGAAGAAATCCACGCCGTTGTTGAAGGAGATGCTCGATAAGGACGGGCATTTCCAGGCGGTGATTAACAACCCGCCGCCAAACGGCGCCCCGCGGGAGGCTTGGGACGCCTGGCAGCCCAAGTTCGCCGAAGTTGGTTGTGTGCTGTTGAATTACAACGGGGAGATGTGGCCCGACCGTGTCAAAAAGGACTTTGTGGATTATGTTGCCGGCGGTGGCGGGGTGGTTCTGATTCATGCTTCCAATAACTCCTTCAGCGGTTGGAAGGAGTTTGAGCAAATGGTGGGCCTCCTGTGGCGGCCCAAGGATTTCGGCTATAGCGTTTATTTCGATGACCAGGGGCAGATTGTTCGCGAGAACCCGGGCGAGGGCCGGGGAATGGGGCACGGAGCCCAGTATGATTGGGTCATGACCACTCGCGATCCGAACCATTCGATCACCTGGGGGTTGCCTCTCCATTGGATGCACAAACACGACGAGTTATATCATGGCCAGCGCGGTCCGGCTCAGAATGTTCACATTCTCCTCACTGCCTATTCAGACCCGGCACCGGGCCGCAACGGAACGGGGAAGGGCGAGCCAATCGTCTGGTGGGTGCCTTATGGCAAAGGGAAAGTCGTCGTCAATCTGATGGGCCACGTCGGCGAAGTGGATTGCCTGCAGTGCGTAGGGTTCCAGACGGTCACCTGCCGCGCCTGTGAATGGGTCGCCACCGGTCACTGTCCCACCCCGGTACCGGATGACTTTCCCACCGCCGAAAAGGTGAGCTGCCGCCAGTAGTTCGAGACCTCAGGGCACAAAGATTTCATCACAATGGGGACATTCTGCCGCGGTTTGCTTGTGGTGACGATGATCGGCTGGTTTGGCGACCCGGCCCAGGCGGAATGGCAAAACGCGCTTAAACCACAGGAAAGCCCGGCGGGGCAAGTGACCGTGGCCAGCTCGGGTCAGCCTCAGGCCTGGATTCAGATCCCTGGCCAACCCACACCGCAAGAAACGAATGCCGCCGCTGAACTTCGGCACTGGTTAAGGGAAATGACGGGCGCAACCCTTGAAATAACGTCCGCCCAGGCGCCCGGGAATTATATTGGCATCCGCAACCTGTGGGTGGCGAATTAGCATTCAAGCGGCGATAGGCAACTCGAATAACCCGCCGCAGTGGCCTTGCCATCGGTAATGATCGAAACTGGCAGCTACGGTGCCTGCGTGTCCGTTCTTTTCAGCTGTCGTGGCTCCTGCCAAGGATTGGTGAACGCGGAAGTCGTTGTAGTAGATCTCGAACTGTTCGAGCTTTCGTTCCAGGTCCGTCCCGTTCCAGAAAAACAGCCGATCCAAGTATTCCCGCCGTACCGTTCCGATTAACCTTTCCACAAAGCCATGCGACGCCGGGGCGTAGGGCACACTTCGTACGGACTCAATACCCAGAACCCGCAGATTGGCTCGCCAGCGGTGGAACTCGAAGAGCGGATCATGATCGAAGCTCAGGCGCACGAGGCAGCTTTGGCCCGCGATGGCTTGGTTGAACATCCGACAGAGGTTCGGTCCATCCACGGCGCTGGTCTGCACTCCAAAGCCAATGATACGCCGGCTGTAGACGTCCATCACCAGCAAAACCCAGTGTGTCTTGAGCAGGATCGACTCGGCCCGAAACAAGTCGACGCTCCACAATGAATCCTTCGCGTGCCCGAGCAAGGTGAGCCAAGAAGGGCCGCTGTCCTGCCCTCCTCCGCATCGGTAATGCTTGCCCAGCACCCGTCGGACTGTGTCTTTATCCGGTTCGATACCGAAGGTCTTGCCCAGTTGCTGGGCAATCTTCGGGCAGCCCAGATGCGGGTTGCGCCGTTTGAACTCGACGATGGCATGGATCAGTTCGGGTCCCGGTCCTTTGGGACCAGGTTTGCGTTTCTGGCTAGAGGAATAGAGCCATCTTAGTTTCAGTCGCGTAAGTGCTCGATGGCAGCGCAAGAGGGTGGAAGGTCTGACCATCAGAGCGGCTCGCGCCAGCCGGCGTGGACTCAGGAAAAGCGAGCCCAATCCGAAGAGCACACGATGGGAGGAGCGGAGATTGGAGGCGCGGCGGCGAGAGCGGCGCAGGATCAGGAGTTGGTGTTGCAGCAAAAGATTCTCAGCCACGAGGGCCTTGGCTCCGCCGGGCCTCAGGAGCCTGCCTAGGCTGCTCGACAGGTGAAGCAGGATTACGAGTATGTGCTGCATGGGAGCACCCTGGGATCAATCGTTGGGCTCGACAAGGCGGCAGGTGCGCTCTTCGACCGCTCAATTTATGAATTCGCCACCCACAGGATTTCGCCCGTGGTCCCGATGATGATTTCGATGGTTCGGTTCATGATTACACCCCCATGAGCACGAGTTTGATGGCCCCGTTTGGTTGATGGCGACGAAGAACTGACAACCCCTTCTTTCTGGCTTCGATTGTGGCTTTGTGCACGCCGTAGAGTTGGAGGAGTTTGCCGTATCCTTGGCCGACCTCATTCTCGACGTGACCTTGCCAGAGATCAGCAGTGAGGCCAAAGGTTCCGTCTGCTTGTTTGTTCAAGGCGATGTCATACGGACCTTTGAGCTGGATGACGTAATCGCCTTTGGTCTTGTTTTCGTAATATCCCCGGGCTTCAGCGGCTTGGAGCAGGGTCAAGCCCAGCTCCCCACACGCCAAACGCAGGGCTTCGATGTCTTTGATTTGCGTTTTGATTTCGGTGAAGTGGGACATGTGTTTTTCCTTTCGTGTTGATGGTTGAAAAGTGAAGGGCCTGGGCAGCGAAGACCGAGTTGAGACTGTTTCTGGACTGTATCGCTGCGTAGGTTTGGAAAAGCCTCGTCTTTAGAAAAGGGCTTACCCATAATTCTGGCACTGGAAACAAGTATGGACAGGAACCAAGCTGACCCAGAATGGCGACCGAAGTTGCTCGATCTCAGCCAAGTCCCCGGTGCTTTCTCCGATCAGGGAGGTTTCTCCCGGCCCAACTGGACAATCATCAGGAAAGCCATTGAGGAAAACGTCTCGCCAGAGGACCTTGGCGATGCGTGGACTGAAGCCGCGATGCAATGGATGCTGCAAGTGCGAGCCGATTTGGGGGAGCAGTATCGTGTGAGGTGCTCCAAGGAATTCATCCTGCTGTCAGATCTGGATTCTGCTGCCGGTGACCAAATTCTGGCCTTTGCAGAAAAGACATTGGAACACATCTACAGTGCGCTCAAAGACGCCGCGTGGGAATGGGGTTACGGCAAGCATGTGATCTTGTTGTTTTCCGATGACGATGACTACTACCAATACGTGTCCTTTTACTATCCGGAGGGAAATCACCCGACCACCGGAGGCTGCCTGATACACAGGGATTACGTTCACGTCGCCCTACCGGTAGTAAAGAACGTTGCCATGAAACCCTTCGATGTTGTCCCCGGAATGCAACAGGCCAACGGGATGCCACCGGCCGAGAGTCCATCTCAACGCCGACGAGCTTTCCTTTCAGCAAAAGGCCGAATCGGCCCGTGCTTGTTGGCCGCATCCTGGCTCGCACTCCTCTCACCTGGGTGCGGCGCCGTAAACGGCGCTGACGCCGCGCTCGACCATGTTGGGAAACACATCGCCGTTTTCGCCGAGCCGCCGACCCATGTCCCCACGCAGGGCATGCCGGACGGGCCTCTGTTGGGCAATGGCGACGTGGGGGTAGCGCTGGCTGGCCCGCCGGAGGCGCAGCGGTTTTATGTCGGGAAGAACGATTTCTGGCGTAGGAACCATGCCGATGCCAGCATCGTGGCGGTGGGCGTTGTGAGCCTTTCGATTCCGGCGTTGCGAGGGGCTACGTATCGTCAGGAGCAGGATCTTGCCCGTGCCGAGGTGCGCGGAACCTTCGCCAAGGACGGCGTCACTTTGCGCACGCGTTCCTGGGTGGACGCGAACAAAAACCTTGTCGTCACGTCCCTGCAATGCGAAGGGAACATACCGCTCGCGCTCTCGGTCCGGCAGACACCAGGAGCGCAAGCCGCGGCGCCGGCGCAAACCGCCGACAACGGCCAGCGCTTGGAAGAGGGAGGCGGCAACGTGGAGGGGCGACTCGGAACATGCTGGTTTACCCACAAAGCCGACGCGCTGCCCGGACGGGGCCGCGAGGTGGCCGTGGTCACACGCATTTTGGCAGCCACCGCTCGTGCCGATGACGAGGGCGGATTGCTCGTGACGCTGCGGCCTGGTGAAAGCATCGCCGTGGTGTCAGCCGTGCTGAGCGATCTGGACGCGCCGGAGTTCTTGGAGGCGAGCAAGCAGCTGGTGGCCACCCTGCAGCCGAAGGACTTGGTGACGCTTTCTGCGCGGCACCAGAAATGGTGGGCCGACTTCTGGGCGAGGTCCTTTATCGAGATTCCGGACCAGGAAATCGAAAAGCGCTGGTATGGCGCGCTCTACGTTATGGGCTCCTGCAGCCGCGCGGGCAAGGTGGCGCCCGGTCTCTGGGGTAACTGGATCACCACGGACCGCCCGAATTGGCACGGCGATTTTCACCTGAACTACAATTTCCAGGCGCCCTACTACATTGTCTATTCCGCAAATCACGCCGACCTGTCGCCACCGTTTTACCAGGCAATTTGGGAATCCGTGCCCAACGGCCGTGCGATGGCCCAACGGCACGGCTGGAAAGGGGTACATTTCCCCGTCTGCATCGGCCCGTGGGGATTGTTCCCGGAGAATCCTGACGGTGATTGGGGCCAGCGATCCGACGCGGCGTTCGCGGCGCTGAACTTCATCTGGCAGTATCAATACACCCGGGACAGTGACTTTCTTCGGACCAATGCGTATCCCTATCTGTGGGAAGTGGCCGGCTTCTGGGAGGACTACCTCAAGCTCGAAGATGGCCGCTATGTGATCCACAACGACTCGATTCACGAAGGGTCCGGCCCGGACATAAACCCGCTCCTTTCGCTCGGCCTGATGCGGACGCTCTTCAAGAATCTGCTCACCATGAGTGAGGATCTCGGCGTGGACGCAGAGCGGCGGGTGAAGTGGCAGGACATCTGTGCCCGGATCAGCGCGTTTCCGCTTCAGGAACGCGGCGGCAAGACGGTTTTCCGCTATAGCGAGAAAGGCACGGCCTGGGTGGACGGAAACACACTCGGCATCCAGCACATTTTCCCCGCCGGCGCCCTGGGTCTCGACAGTGACCCGAAATTGCTGCAAATCTCCCACAACACCATCGCCGCCATGAGCCGCTGGCACGACGACAACGGCTTCTCCTCCTGGTATACGGCCTGCGCCCGTGTTGGCTACGACCCACAAACCATCCTCGCTAACCTGCGCAAGGAATGCGACCACCGGTCTTATCCAAACCTCATTCTCTATTATGGCGGCGGCGGCATCGAGAACGTCGCCGGCTTCCTCGCGGTGAACGAAATGCTGATGCAGAGCCACGAGGGAGTGATCCATTTTTTTCCGGTTTGGCCAAAAAACCAAAACGCCCGGTTTGGAAGCCTGCGCGCGGCCGGCGCGTTCTTCGTCTCAGCGGAACTTCAAGAAGGCGAGGTGGGCGGCGTGAAGATTCAGAGTGAAAAAGGGCGCCCCTGCACGGTGCAGAATCCCTGGCCCGGACGGAAGGTGCTTCTGACTCGCAATGGAAAAGCTGCGGAATCGGCTGGCGGCGACCGTTTCACCTTCCCGACCGCTTCAGGGGAGAGCATTGTGTTGCAGCCGAAAAACTGAACCGAAGTGCAAACGGAGAAACTGTGGAAGCCGGGTGCGTTGATCCTGGTCGTGCCCAAGCGCGGCTGGTTCCTGGTCGTCGACGAGCTCAAACGCCCGGTGGCACCCGACACCCAAAGCCCCGACCTAATTCCAAAGAAATGAAGACGCAACCACGAATAACCACGAAGGGGAAAACCATCGGCCATTCCGTGGCCGTTCTCATAGCTACGGTGTGTCTGACCTTACACTGGTCTGACATTTGGGCTGCCCAACCGGCGGGGGTGAAGCTGGCGCGCCCCACACCGGAACAGGCGGCTTGGCAGGACCTGGAATTGGGCCTGTTCATCCACTACGACATCCCCGTGTTCAAGCCGGGCTGGGACCATCGCCAGTATGAGAAGCGGCCGGAGCCGGGCCTCTTTAATCCCAGGAAACTCAACACCGACCAGTGGATGGAAGCGGCCAAAGCCATTGGGGCGAAGTACGCCGTCCTGGTCGCCAAGCACGGCAGTGGGTTCCTGTGCTGGCAGAGCGATCTTTACCCTTACGGTATGAAACAGTCGCCCTACAAAAATGGGCAGGGCGACATTGTACGCGATTTCGTAAACTCGTGCCGGAAGTATGGCATCCAGCCCGGCATCTACGCCCATATGGGGTGCAACGGTTACTTGGAAGTGGACAATCCCGGCCTGGTCAACCGCGGCAAGGGCGGAGACCCGGACAAACAGGCGCGTTATGCCAGGATCTGCGAAGGCATGCTCACCGAGTTGTGGGGAAATTACGGCGCGTTATCGGAGATCTGGTTCGACGGTGGCGTGCTGGACCCGGATAAGGGCGGACCTGACATGCTGCCGATCCTGCACCGGCTGCAGCCCAAGGCGATCGTTTTCCAGGGACCGGCGGCCTCAATCCGCTGGATCGGCAACGAGGACGGAGTGGCGCCGTATCCTTGCTGGGCCACCGTGCCCGAAGTTCGCGACTACAACGGACCGGGGACTGCGGACGGCTCGAAATGGCTGCCGGGAGAGTGCGATGTGCCGCTCCGCCAGGGAGTCTGGCTGTGGGAACCCGGCACCGAGGGCCGCCTCTTTTCCGTTGATCAACTGATGGACCGCTATTACCGGTCGGTGGGGCACAATTGTAATCTGCTCCTCAACGCCAATCCCGACCCGGACGGGCTGATTCCTGAGCCCGACATGAAGCATTACCAGGAGTTCGGCGACGAGATCCGACGACGGTTCGGCCAGAGTGTTGCGGAGACGAACGGCACGGGAGAGGTGGTGGAGCTGGCACTGACTGAACCTACCCGCATCGACCATGTGATCACGATGGAGAACATCCTCGAAGGCGAGCGCGTGCGGGAATACGCCGTCGAAGGGTTCGTGGGTGACCGGTGGCAGGAACTTTGTCGCGGCACCGCGATCGGGCACAAAAAGATCGACC
>Ga0209777_10009034_pt1 | contig 10798 bp, 5 predicted proteins | sample FrelakmetHBP12HB_FD_187147 | JGI IMG/M metagenome (GOLD analysis project Ga0209777, IMG submission 187147) | Freshwater lake sediment microbial communities from the University of Notre Dame, USA, for methane emissions studies -HBP12 HB (SPAdes)... | ecosystem: Environmental > Aquatic >... | reverse complement strand
CATGCTTTCGCAACGGCGCGAAAGCATGGCACCCGGTCGGCGCTCACGGGTCGAAGCAGTGCCTTTTCCTGATCGTCGCGCTGGCCCTGGCCGCCGGCCCCGCCTTCGGTGCCGCGCCGGAGACGAAGCCGCCCGCGCCGAAGCCCGCCGAGACCAAGGCCACCGACACGAAGCCCGCCGAGAAGAAGCCGGCCGACACGAAGCCTGCCGAGCCGAAACCGGCCGAGAGCAAGCCTGTTGAGAAGAAGCCGGCCGACACGAAGCCCGCCGCGCCGGTCGATCCCGTGGCCGCCGCCTTCGGCGCGCCGCCGGCCCTGGAGCCTCTCCCGCCGTTCACCGCGGCCCCCGTGCCCGCCGGCGCGGGCGTGCTGGTGCCGGTGCCGAAGCGGTCCTGGCTGCCGCCCGCCGACGGGCACATGCAGCCGCTCACTCTGTCCGGCGCGCGGCAGAACCCGATCCGTTCGCGTCCGACGTCGGACCTTCCTCCGCTGGCCTCGGAGTCGAACCCGGTGGCGCCGGTGCGTCAGCCGCTCCCTTCGGCGCCCCTGGCTTGGGCCCCGTCACCGGACCTGGATGCGTTGCCGATGAAGCCGAGCGAAGGCCGTCCCTTCACGGACCGGCCGACGTCGGCGACCGATCCCACAATCGAGCCGTCGCGCGTCGTCGTCTTGTCGGCGTTGCTGCCCGTCCGCCAGGGCCCCGGCCCGTTCCTACGCCTCGTGATCCCCGACCCGTTCGAATGGGTCGCCCCGCTCGCCTTCCGCCGCGCGGTGCCCGACGACGATCCGGCCGTGCCGTCGAGCCCGCCGCCCCGGCCGAAGCTGCCCGTCAAACAGTAAGAAACTGTCAATACCCCGGCCAGGGGGTCAGGAGCCCTATGTGTAAGGCTCCTGACCCCTTCGCTTTCGGTTACGAAGCAGGCTCCAAACGGTTGCGCCCCCGCGGCGCCGAGTCGCGCCCGCGCCACTCCGGCGCACGATCGCCGCCCCTCGTGCCATCCGCACTTCGGCTTGCCTCTGGCCGCCCTTCGCCGGCGTCGTATGCTCAGGGTGGAGGATGAACCCAAGGCAAGAAGGAGGGCGGCCCATGGTGGTGAAGGCTGCTACGAAGAAGAAGCAGTACGTGATGTTCCAGAACGCCGAGGCGGCCGATTTCTACGCCCTGTACCTGGTCGGTTTCACCGACAAGGGCGGAGAGTCCGACAAAATCGGCATGTTCGGCTCGGGGTTCAAGTTCGCCGTCCCGGCGGCCCTGCGGCTCGGCATCGACGTCATCGCGTACCTGGGGCGGGAGAAGCTCACCTTCCGGACCACGAAGATCCGCGTCAAGAACGAGGACGCCGAGCAGATCGTGTTCGTCCGCGAACTCGAGGACGGCGCCGTCGAAGAGCACCGCACGAACCTCGGCCTCAGCTTCGGGGCCAAGGACTGGAAGAAGCCCTGGGTGGTCTTCCGCGAGGTCCTCCAGAACTGCCGCGATGCCGACCCGCGCGGCTACGAGGTGGTGGCCGGCGTCGAGCCGAAGGGGCGGGAGGGCTTCACGCGCGTCTTCGTCGAGGCCACCGACGAGATCCTCGACATCTACCGCAACCTCGACTCCTATTTCAAGGAGGAGCGGAACGCGTGCTTCTCCTGCGACGACGGCCGCGTCTACCCGAAAGGCGCGCCGGAGGGCCACACCTATTTCTATTGCAAAGGCATGTATGTCCTGACGACCCACGACACCAGCCTCTACGACCTCGACCTGTTCAACATGCCGATCAACGAGTCGCGCGACGCGAGCACCGAGAACCTCCTGTCGCACGTCCTCTTCCTGTACGATTCGTGCCCGCCCGAGATCAAGACGGAGATCATGCGGTTCGCCGTCGAACAGAGCCAGGAGGGGATCCACACGCTCGAGAGCACGCTCTACTGGACGCAGACCCGCCGCCCGGACTCCTGGGTCGACGCCTTCCGCCGCGCGTTCCCCGACCACGTCCTGTGCAGCTTCAGCGACGTCGAGTACCAGAACATGATCCGCCTCGGCCGCAAGGCCGTCCGGGCGACGCGCGACCTGTACCGCCTGCTGAGCGCCCACGGGGTCCTTACGGCCGAGCGGGTCCTCCGCGACGAGCAGGAAGGGCAGCGCGAGGTCTTCCAGCCCGAAGGGTACCTGAAGGAGACCTACGACCGCGCGTTCGCCAAGGTGGCCGGCCGCCTGCCGGAAGTGAACCGCCTGAGCATCGGCTTCGTCAAGCTGCCGGTGTCGGAGCGGAACGTGTCGTTCATCACGTGCAGCCGCGCGCGCGGCGAATACCAGTTCTCGGAGACGCTCCTGAGGAGCGGCCCGAAGGCCGTCTCGCTGGCGATCGTCGATGCCCTCGCCCAGACCAAGAGCGTCTCCGGCAAGTGCGACCTCGACTACGAGAACGAGCTCATGGCGCTGGTCTTGGAGTGCATCGGCGAGTGACCTCTCCTTTGAGGGAGACGAACCAACCGCATAGCGGGTCCGGCCGTCCGGTCGGGCCCTAGGGGGATGGCCCAGGGGGGAACTGGCGGCCATCCCCCGACTGTTTGTCGCGACATGCTGCATTCAACCGTTGCGTGACTTGGCTCGGGCGCGATAAGATGCGTCCCGCCCGTCAGGCCGGATGGGGGAACCCGCATGAAAGCCTTCTTCGTCGCCATTGCCACGACGCTGCCGCCCGAGCGCCTGGCCGCCGGTCGCCGGCAACTCGCGCGGCTCCTGGCGCAGCGCGGCATCGACCTCGTGACCCTGAAGGCCGGCCGCGCGGCCAAGTCGGTCGTCTCGCGGCTGGCTTCCGAAGCGCGGGGCGCGCCCGTCGTGGCCATCGACGATTCGAACCCGTTTCCCGACAAGGCCCGGTGGCTGGCCGAACTGACGGGAGTCGTCCTCGGCTTTCCGCCGCCGGACCGACCCCAACTCGTGTACGTGACGCACCGGCTCAGCGCCGAGACGGTCAAGCAGGCCGGGGCGCACCCGGTGGTCCGCTTTCCCGTGGCGCGCGACGACCGCCGCCAGTGGGTCCGCGACGCCGCCGAGGCCGTCTTCACCCTGGCCGCGCAACTCAAGGCACGGATGCCGGCCCCACCGCCGGCGCCGCCATCGGCCGGGCCCGAGATCATCGGCACGAGCCCCTGTTTCCGCGAGGCCGTCGACGGCCTCGGCCAGGTTCTCCGCTCGCCGTACGGTTTCGTGACGGGCGAGGCCGGCGTCGGCAAGCTGTTCCTGATCCGGGCGGTCTGGCGGCAGCTCAAGCCGAAGGGCCGCCTGTTCCTCCTGCCGTGCGGATCGTTCTTCAAGGACTACTACGTGGCGGGGTTCAAGCGCCGCGTTGGAGGCGGGCGCGCCGCCTCCGAGCAACTCTGGAAGTTCATCGACGAGGCCGAGGGGAACCTCCTCGTCCTGCACCACGTCGAGAAGCTGCCGACGTCGCTTCAGGAGGAGCTGGAGGCCCATCTCGACGCGTCCGTCGACCCCGAGACGCAGATGCTCCAGGTGCTCGGCGTGGACGCCGACGGGATCGTCGAGCGCGCGGTCAGGATCGTCGCGACCTCCACGCACACGCCGGAATATCTCGAAGCGACCGGCCTCCTCATCCGCCCCCTGGCGCTCTTCCTGAAGCGGCGACACGTGCGGATTCCGACGCTGGCCGAGCGCGGCCCGCAGGACGTCCGCCTGCTGTGCGAGAACCTGATGGCGGGCATTGCCGAGCGGCAGGGCCTGGCCTCGCCCCCGCGCCTCGAGAGGGCGGTCGTCCGGGCCCTCGACCATGCCGCATGGCCGAACAACACGGCCGACCTCGTGCGCGTGATGGAGTACGCCATCCGCCAGGCGAAGGGCGGCACGATCCGCGCGAACCATCTGCCGAAGACCCTTGCCGACGGCGCCTCCGCCGGGGGCGTGCCGACCCTGGACGAGGTCCTCGATCGGGCCCGGCGGTGCGCGATCGAGAACGCTCTGGAACTGACCGGCGGCGATGTGCCGCGCGCCGCCAAAATGCTCGGCCGTAACCGGCACGCGCTGTACCGCCTGATGGCGCGGCTCAAGATGGGCACCAAGCAGGAGCGGCGCGGGGCGAGGTACGCGGAGTAAGGTCACTTATCGCGGCTTCGCCAGGACTTCATCAAGGGAGCCTCACCCGATGGCCGACGGTACAGCACGCTCGACTTTCCGGTGCTCGCGCGGCCGCCTGGCGTCGCTCGGGCGCTGGGCGTGGCCGTGGCCGGTCATCGTGGCCCTGGCGGCGCTGGCGCTCGGGCTCGGGTACGCGGGCTTCCGGAAGTACATGGCGTCGCGCGGCCAGGCGGCGACGGTCCTCGACCTCGTGTACCTGGACCTCCAGCTCTTCGTGCTCCAGTCGGGCGTAGTCGAGGGCGCCGTGCCATGGGAGCTGGAGGTGTCGCGGTTCCTGGCGCCCGTCGTGCCGGCGTGGACGGTGCTCCAGGCCCTGGCGGTCCTGTTTCGCGACCAGCTCCAGGCCCTGCGGCTTCGCCGGCTGAGCGGCCACGTCGTGATCTGCGGCCTCGGCCGCAAGGGGATGCAGCTTGTGCGCGACTTCCGCGCCTGTGGCGATGACGTGGTCGTGATCGAGCGCGACGAGCGGAGCGACTTTCTCGCCGGGTGCCGCGACCTCGGCGCGCTCGTCCTCGTGGGCGACGCCACGGACCGGCTGGTCCTGCGGCGGGCCGGGGCCGATCGCGCGCGGCACGTCGTGGCCATCGCGGGCGAAGACGGCGTCAACGCGGAGATCGCCGTTCGCACGTACCAGCTCGTCCGCGAGAGGCCCCCCGCCGAGGGCATCGTCCGATGCTGGGTCCACATCGTCGACCTGAAGCTCTGCACGCTCCTGGAGCGCCACCGCATCCTCACCGACACGGCCGACCCGTTTGAGGCCCGGATCTTCAACTTCTACCAGACGAGCGCGCGGCTCCTGTTCGAGACGCATCCGCTGGACTATCTGCCGATGGCCGACGGCCGCGCGGCCCACCTCGTGGTTGTGGGCCTCGGGCAACTCGGGGAGAGCGTCGTCCTTCAGGCGGCGAAGATCGGCCACTATGCCGGCGGGGGGCGGCTGCGCGTGACAGTCATCGACCGCGCGGCCAGTGCGCGGCGGCGGGGGTTCGACAGTCGCTGGCCGCAGTTCGGCCGCATCGCGGACGCCGAGTTCCTCGACGGCGACCTTGACGATCCCGAGATGCTCGGCCGCCTGGCACGATGGGCGGACGACCCGGCCACGCTCCTCAGCGTCGTCGTCTGCCTGGACGGCGACGCGCGGAGCCTGTCGTGCGCCCTGAGCGCCCTGGCGCGGTTGCAGCCGCGCCGCGTCCCCATCATCGTCCGCATGGCCGAGGAGGCCGGGCTGGCGTCGCTGCTGGAGAGTGACGAAGGGCGGGCCGACCGTCTCGGCGCGGTCCACGCCTTCGGCATCACCGACGTCGTGTGCACGCGCGAGGCGCTCCTGGACGAGCAGCGGGACCTCCTCTCGCGCGCGATCCACCAGGACTTCGTCGAGAAACGCCGCCGCGAAGGCCGGCCCGAGACCGATCCGACCATGCAGCCGTGGGACCGCCTCGACCTTCACCTGAAGGACTCCAACCGCCAGCAGGCCGACCATATCCCCGTGAAGCTTCGGGCGATCGGATACGTGAGCGACGAGCCGCGCGGCGGCGAGCCGGCCGTGACGGCGTTCACCGATGCCGAAGTCGAGGTCCTCGCACAGATGGAGCACGCCCGATGGGAAGCCGAGCGGTTCCTCGCCGGCTGGACGCAAGGCCCGCGCGATCCCGCGGCGAAGCAGAGCCCGTACCTGGTGGACTGGAAGGACCTCGCCGAGGAGATCCGCAAGTACGACCGCGAAGCCGTGCGGAACCTGCCGCACCTGGTGGCCTTCGTCGGACGGAGGATCTATCGGCAGGAGCGAAGGGGTCAGGAGCCCTATGTGTCAGGCTCCTGACCCCTTGCGCCGCGACGCACCAAGGCGCATCTGCGCGCTGCAACGCGAAGGGAAACGGGCGTCAGGAGCTTAACGGATAGAGCTCCTGACCCCGGCCCGTTGGCTAATGAAGCAGCGCCTTGGCGGCCTCGTACCGCGCGTTGAGTTTGTCATCGGCCGGCACGTCTTTCCCGAGCGGAATCACGAGCGCGTCGCCGTCGGCCGTCTTCACCGACTTGAGCTTCCCGTCGAGCGCCTGGCCGTTCAGGCGGACGACCGCGTCCTTCATGCCCAACAGGAGCAGCGCCGCGGCCATCTCTTCCTTGCCCGCGTCCGTCGGGCGGACCGCGTAATCCACCGTGACGTGCCGCTCCTTGGGCTGGACGGTCACGTGGGCCATGCCGACCTTGCCATCGGCGCTCACGCGGATGCCGCCGGGGACTTCGAGCTCCCACGCCGTCGGATCGGGCAGGGGATTGTAGCCCGCGAAGACGCCGGCGGGCGGCCACGCCTGGAGATACGCCATGCGGCCCGGCTCCGAGCGGAGAAGCGCGCCGTTCTTTGCCAGGCGGCCGGTCGTGCCCTGCTGGGCAAAGCTGGAATCGCGCTCGATCCCCTTCGGCAGGTACGGCCACTGGCCGTTCACGCGCCGGTAGGCGAAGCACTTATCGAGCTTGTCCCCTTCCTTGTAGGTCGTGTAGGCGCCGACTTCCAGCGTGTCTTTTCCGCTCGCGTATTTCACCTCGGCAAGGGCCTTGTCGGCATCGACCTTCGCCTCGAGCGTGGCCGCGGCGATGTGCTTCTGGAACTCGTCGAACGTCGGATATTCCGTGGCGTCGGCCATCTCGACGACGAATCCGCCGTACGCGCGGTCGATCGGCTTCTGGTCCGTTCCCTCCGGCAGCGCGGCGTCTTTCTTCAGATTGTAGTTGTCGATCACCAGGGCGGCCTTGTAGGTCCGGTGCTCGAACTCCTGCGTGTCTCCTTCGGAGAGGACGACCTCGGCGTCGCGGCCCAGGTCGGTCGCGGGCAGCGGAAGGACGCCCAGGTACGAGACGCCGTCGTGGATCGTGATTCGCGCGGAGGCATTGGCCTTGACCGGCAGGGCCCCGGCGGGCCTTCCGTCGATGAAGATCTCCCATGTCGGCTTGGGCGACTCGAAGTTGTAGAGCGCGATCGTGCTCTGGAGGCTCTTGACGCCTTTCTTCAAGTCCAGCCACGCGTGGGGGCTCGTGACCACGATCATCTTCCCCTGGTGCTGGAGCGTTGATTGATCGCCATAGGTGGCCATCCAGCCCGGGGCGTCGTTGACGAGCCGCGTCGTGTTCACGCCGTACCGCACGAGCATCGTCCCCACGTCCTGCATGTGCGCGGCGGGCTTGTCGGTGTGGCGCCACTGGCCGAGGATCGGCACGATGCCCATCTGGGCGTCGCTCGAGTAGAGGCCGTAATGCCGGCCCATGTACGTGCGGCGCATGATCGGAATTTCGACGTGGCCGCCCCACTGCTTGAACGTGCAGGTCATCTCCCAGGGCAGGGGCTTCGAGTCGACGAGCGTGCTCTCCCACTCCGGCGCCCACGGGCCCTGGAGGGTCTGGCGGCCGACGTGGTCGGGTGCGAGCTCCTGGCCGATCACGGGCAGGCCGCCCGGCGCGTCCTTCGTGTCGAGGTCGCGGAGCACGCCCTCCCGGCTGAGCGTGTGGAGGATGTGGTATACGCCGTCCTGCGTCACGAGGAGGTGGTTCGGCGCCGTGCGGCACGATCCCGAGACAAAGCGGTGCAGGCCGGGGTGGTACGCCCCGATCAGTTCGTCCATGGTCTTGAGGAGGATCGACCGCCCCATGAGCCGGTCGAACGGCGTCGGGCCGTAGTCGGCGATCATCTTCTGGGCGGTCAGGGTGATCGACAGATAGTAGTGGTCGATCGACTCCTGCGTCGTGCCGTCGAACCAGCACCACAGGCGCAAGGGATAGTTCTCGATGCCGTACCGCCCGTCGGCCATGGCGGCGTCGGAGCCGATCAGGGCCCCGCCGAGGAGCGCGCCCATGGCGCTCGTGTGATTGAAGTTCATCGTACTCATCGTGTAGCAGAAGCCCGAGCGGTAGAAGCTCTTGTTGCCGCGCCAGTCGCCGGTCTTATTAAAATACGTATCGCCGCCGCTGAAGCTCGTCGTCGCCTGGACCTTCTTGAGCTGGTCGACCATCGGGTGGACGAGCGTCCCGTCGAGCCAGTCCGGGTCCTGGTGCTTCTCGCGGGGCGCGGTCGCGCGGTCGGGCATGAGCCACGCCGTCCAGTATTCCAGGTACGTGTCCCGCGCCGGGCCGGGCAGGGCGTCGCGGTAGAGCTGGTATGGCAGGAGCACCTCGGACGCCTCGAAGCCGTTCCAGCCGCGCGGGGCCCGGGCGAGCATCGAGTCGACCATCACGTCGTAGGCGATCTCGCCGCGTGAGCGCGCCGGCCTGGACTTGTCGGCCGACTCCGCCCCGACGCGGCGGTCCACGAGGTATCTCGGGGCGAACGGCATCCAGAACGGCTCGTCGACGGCCTTGTCGCCGCGCTCGACCGTGAGGAGCGTCTTCACGCGCTCCCACTGCCAGGCGGGCATCCAGTCGGGCCTGGCGAAGGCGTAGCGTTTCGCGAGGGCCTCGAGCTCGGCGCTCGTCGGCATCACGGCCGAGGGCTTGCCGCCCTGCTTCAAGGCTGCCGCCAGTGCCTTCGGGTCCGCGGCGGGGGGCAGGTCGACCTTCTCGGCCGCGCCCTTCTTCAGCGTCACGACGAGTTTCGGCGCGTCGATGACGATCGCGCGGCCACCGGTCGCGGTGGCCCATTCGTAGCACCCATTATAGTAGCGATGATCATAGGTCTCCCATTTCTGGAGGACGAAGCCCGCGTCCGCGAGAACCCGCAGCCGGTCGCCGAGGGTCTTTCCGAACGCGGCGTCGGTCACCAGGGAGGTCACGTCCATCCGCCCCTCGGGCGACTTGTAGTTCACGGGCGTCGGGCCGAACGCCTTCGGGAACCGGTCCTCGTCGGTGTCTTGGGCGCCGTACTTTTTCCAGTAGCCCGCACCGTTGAGCCAGGCATTGAACGTTGGCCCGGCCTCGGCGCCGGCCGCCCACGGCTTCCGCAGGGCCCAGGCCATCGCGTGCCAGGTCGGCCGATGCTGGCGATAGAGCGTGTCAACGCCCCAGTTGGCGCGGTACTCGTACCCGCCCTCGGGCCCGACGCCTCCGCCCGAAGACCCCTCCGGCCAGAGCTCCTCGTCCCTAAAGGGCAGGACGAGTTCGACCTTCTCGATCACGTTTCCCTCGGCAAGCTTTGCCGCAATCTTCTCGGCCGCGCCGGGGAACCGCACGAGGAGAAGCCGGCGCAGGGCGTCGAAGGCGAGGGCGCCCGGCTTCGTCCCCTTGTCGCGTGCGCCCGTCCACCAGTCGGCCGTGCCGCCGCGATCCTTGATGACGTCGTCCTTCACGATCCGCACGCCATCGGCCGCCGTCACGATGGGCACGTCCCACATCGCCCGGAAGCCGCAGATGCCGGCCGTCTCGGGCTTGTCGAGAAGGAGGGTCGAGGACTCGTCGGCGAAGGTTGGGGAAAAGAGCAAGGTGCCGATGAGGATGGACAGCAGAAGGGCAGCGCGCATGTCGCCTCCGTAAGGAAGATAAGGAAGCCGCGGCACGCCGCGGCCTACACAATTACCTAGCCGGGAAGCCCATGCCTGCCAGGGCCTGCACCGAGGTCATGTACGCGCGGACTTCGTCGGCCGTGAGCGCGCCGTCGAGGATCAGCACCTCGGCGAGCGTCATCGGGTGGCCCGCGCCGTCCGGCCCGAGAGCGATCGACTTCACGACGTCCTCCGGGCCGAACAGGCGGCCGTTGACGTTCGTGCGGCTGCGGCGGACGCCGTCCCAGTAGATCGAGATCTCGGACCCGCCCGCCACCGTGATGGCCGAGTGATGCCACACGTTCTCCTTCGCCCAGCCGTCGCCGTCCCAGATGCCGTTCACGTTTGAGACGCCGGGGAACGAGTAGCATTGCGTGACGAAGGTCGGCCGCGCGAGGCCGCACCACGGGCCCTTGCCGGCGATGAAGTTCGAGATGTAGCCCCGCGCGGCATGGAGGCCGATGAGGGGGTAGCCGGTCGTCTCCTTCATCGGCGCGTCGAGCCGCCACCACAGCGAGATCGTGACGGGCTTATTGAGCGCGAGCGTTAGGTCGCGCAACTGGAGGCCCGCGCGCTTCGTCTGTCCGTCGGATGCCCGGAAGCCCGGGCCTGTGAGGCCGGGCGCGGCCGCGCCTTCCGGGGCCACGACCTTCGCGCCCAGGAGGTTGATCTCGGGCTTGTCCGGCCCCTGCGCGAACGTGTGGTAGAAGACCACGTGATCGGCCATCCAGGGGGGAATGTAGAGGTACGGGTCGGCCGGAGAAGCGGCGAGGGCCGGCGCCGCCAGCATGAGCGCGGCCAGAATCGCCGATGGCGCCACGTTAGCCGCCCTGCTTGCAGGGCGCGTTTTCATTTCCCGCCCCCCGGCGTAATTCGCAAGACCTTGATATCATGCTTCTTCAGCGCAAACTCGCTGCCCGCCTGGTCCGTCTCGACGTTGGTGACCGTGCAGCCGGCCTCGAAGCCCAGGGCCTTCGCGTCGATCTTGAGCGTCACCGCCGCGTCCTCCTTCGCGTAGCTCACGACGGCGATCACGGCCTCCCGGCCGGGGACGCTGTAGACGATCGTCGGCACGTCGGGGTTGCCGGTGGTGACGGGTTGCGGCCGCTCGTCCCAGTAGCGGTAGACCACGAGGCCCGGCGTGTCGAGAAGGTCGAGGATCGGCCGCGCGAGCTTCGCGGCGGCCTTGTTGCTCGCCT
>Ga0209777_10009033_pt1 | contig 10799 bp, 5 predicted proteins | sample FrelakmetHBP12HB_FD_187147 | JGI IMG/M metagenome (GOLD analysis project Ga0209777, IMG submission 187147) | Freshwater lake sediment microbial communities from the University of Notre Dame, USA, for methane emissions studies -HBP12 HB (SPAdes)... | ecosystem: Environmental > Aquatic >... | reverse complement strand
TATTTCCCTTGCGCCTTATGCCCTATGCCATGAGCCTTTTGACAGGATTCATTTTAAACTTTGTATCTTAAAATTAAAACTTAAAACCTGTTGAGGAATTTCTTGTGGACATCCACAGTCAAAAGGTCCTTGTTTTAGATTTTGGCTCTCAGACGACCCAGCTCATTGCTCGCAGGGTTCGAGAGGCGAGGGTCTATTGTGAGATCCATCCTTTTAATTGGCCCTTGGAAGAAATCAAGGGCTTCGATCCCAAGGGAATTATTCTTTCCGGAAGTCCGGCCAGCGTCTATGATCCCAAGGCCCCGATCTCGGATCCGAAAATTTTGGATTTAGGGGTCCCTATATTGGGTATCTGTTACGGCATGCAATTGATTTCCCATCAATCGGGCGGCCGGGTAGGTCGTTCGTCCAGAAGGGAATACGGCCGGGTGGAGCTTACCTTCCAGAATTTTCAGGACCTTTTCTATGGCCTCGACAGAAGGATAAATAAACAGGGCCAGATTGTCTGGATGAGCCATGGTGATCGAATTGAACGTCTTCCCAAGGGTTTTATAGCCATTGCTCGAAGTCATAATGCCCCGATAGCAGCCATGTGTAACCAGGCCCGGACTGTTTTTGGTGTCCAGTTTCACCCCGAAGTGGTCCATACCCCGGCCGGGCATCGCATACTGAAGAATTTTCTCTTTAAGGTCTGTTGTCTGAAACCTTTGTGGACACCCAGTTCCTTTATTAGACACACCATCTCCGCCGTTCAAAAGCAGGTAGGAAAAGAGAAGGTCATCTGTGGTCTTTCCGGAGGAGTGGATTCCTCGGTAGTGGCGGTTCTCCTTTATCAGGCCATTGGAAAAAAATTGACCTGTATTTTTGTCAACAATGGGGTGCTGCGAAGCGGGGAGGCCGAAAAGGTTATCCGCATCTTCCGGGGCCATTACCATATTCCCCTGGTATATGTAGATGCCAGCCGGTCATTCCTTAAAAAATTGAAGGGAGTTGTCGATCCGGAAAAGAAACGGACCATCATTGGTCATGAATTTATTCGAATCTTTGAAGCCGAAGCCAAAAAGATCGGTCCGGTGCGTTTTCTGGCCCAGGGTACCCTCTATCCGGATGTCATCGAATCAGTATCTTTTAAAGGCCCTTCGGCCATTATCAAGACCCACCATAATGTCGGCGGCCTTCCGGTCCGAATGAAATTGACCCTCATAGAACCCTTGAGGGAATTATTTAAAGATGAAGTTCGTGAAGTTGGTCGCAACCTCGGCTTGCCCGAAGAGATCGTCAACAGGCAGCCTTTTCCCGGTCCAGGGCTGGCTATCCGCATCTTGGGGGAGGTCACCAAGGCCCGTTTGGCTATCCTTCGCCAGGCCGATACCATTGTTTGGGAGGAGATGAGAAAGGCCAATTTTTATGCCAAGGTCTGGCAGTCTTTTGCCGTGTTGCTGCCGATCAAGACCGTCGGCGTGATGGGGGATGAGCGGACATATGAACATGTGATTGCCCTGCGTATCGTCAACAGCCTGGATGCTATGACTGCCGACTGGAGCCGGATCCCTTATGCCCTTTTAGGCCATATATCCAACCGGATCATCAATGAAGTTAAAGGGGTCAATCGTGTCGTGTTTGATGTCTCTTCCAAACCTCCCAGCACCATCGAATGGGAATAAGGAAGGTGCAAGGTACAAGGCACAAGGTTAAAGAGTTAAGGGAGTAGGGGGCAAGTGATGTCGATGCCGATACTCGATGCTGGAGATTGTATGGATAGAATTAATGCTGATATTTAAATTTCAAATTGGCTCAATGTTCGAAACTGAAAGCCAGAGGCAAATATTTTTCCTTTCAGCCTTGAACCTTGAACCTTGAACCAAGATTTATTTATGCCTCACGCCCATTTTGTTCATCTCCATTTGCATACCCAGTATAGTTTATTGGATGGAGAGATCCGTCTCAAAGGATTGTTTGAAAAGGCCCAGGCCTTCAGACTACCGGCCATTACCATGACCGATCACGGCAATCTTTTTGGAATGGTTGAATTTTATAAGCAAGCCCAGAAATATGGGCTGAAACCCATTATCGGTTGCGAAGTCTATGTGGCCCCGCAAAGCCGCTGGCAAAAAGAGGCCAATCCCCATCAGGAAAATGCCTACCACTTGGTTTTGCTCTGTAAGAACGAAAAGGGATATCGAAACTTAGTCAAATTAGTCACTCAAGCCTATTTTGAAGGTTTTTATTACAAACCCAGGATCGACCGGGAACTTTTGAGGGAACATCATAAGGGATTGATTGCCCTGTCCGCTTGTCTGCATGGAGAGATCCCCTATTATCTGCTTAAAAGTGACTTTAGTCGGGCCTTGAAAACCGCCAAGGAATTAGCCGAGATCTTCGATCAGGATCGTTTTTATCTCGAACTGCAAAAAAATAATATTCCTGAACAGGAAGTCGTCAACCAGGGCCTGATTGAGATCCATCGTCAATTGGGCCTACCCGTTGTGGCCACCAATGACTGCCATTATCTGACCCAGGAAGAGGCTAAGGCACACGATGTTTTACTTTGTATTCAGACCGGAAAGACCGTAGACGATCCTAATCGTTTGCGCTTTTCAACTAATCAGCTCTATTTTAAATCCCCGGAAGAAATGACGGCCCTCTTTTCTGATTTGCCGGAGGCCATTGAAAATACCTTGCGCATCGCCGATCGATGCAATCTGGAATTGACCTTCGGCCAAGCATATCTCCCTCGCTATCCTTTGCCTCCTGAAGAAACCATGGATACCCGGCTCAGAAATGAAGCTCGGTCCGGCCTGGAGCAACGGTTGGCTGTCAAGGAACGACTGGATCCTGCCTTTTCTCCGTCTCGTCAAAAAGAATACAAGGACCGATTGGAAAAAGAACTGACGATAATTGTCTCCACAGGATTTTCCGGATATTTTCTGGTAGTGGCCGATTATGTCCGCTTTGCCAAAGGAAAAGGGATCCCGGTTGGACCCGGCCGGGGTTCCGGGGCCGGGAGTTTAGTGGCATTTGCCCTAAAGATCACCGATATTGATCCCCTGGATTACGGTTTGATTTTTGAACGATTTCTGAATATGGAGCGGAAGGAGTTACCTGATATTGATGTGGATTTCTGTGTAGAAGGCAGGGATGAGGTCTTAAAATATATCGCCGAGAAATATGGTCAGGAGTATGTGGCCCAGATCATTACTTTTGGTAAAATGCAGGCCCGAGCAGTGATTCGAGATGTGGGGCGTGCCCTTAATATCCCTTATGGGGAAGTGGATCGGATCGCCAAATTGATCCCGTCCGTCCTGAACATTACTCTGAACGAGGCCTTTAAGATGGAGCCCCGGCTCAAGGAACTCAAGGAGTCCGATCCGACCATAAAAGAACTGCTGACCATAGCCGAGGCCCTGGAAGGCCTGCCCCGCCACGCCTCTACCCATGCCGCCGGAGTAGTTATTTCACCTCATCCGATTACTGATCTCGTTCCTTTATATAAAGGCCCCAAGGGAGAAACCTTGACCCAGTATGAAATGAAATCGGTCCAGGAAATGGGGCTGATTAAGTTCGATCTCCTTGGCCTGAACAACCTGACCATCATTCAATATGCTTTGAAAATGATAGAACGGACTCACGGTACACTCATTGACCTGTATCGGATCCCTTTGGATGATCCGGCCACTTATGAATTATTAGGCCGGGGTGATACTACCGGTGTGTTTCAATTGGAAAGCTCGGGCATGAAAGACTTACTGATTAAGAGCAAGCCTAGAAATTTTGAAGACCTCATTGCCCTCAATGCCCTTTACCGGCCTGGGCCTTTGAAGAGCGGCATGGTGGATGATTATATAAAAAGAAAACACGGGATAGTACCCGTTGAATATCCCCATCCGCTACTGGAAGGGGTCCTTAAAGAAACCTTGGGGATCATCGTCTATCAAGAGCAGGTCATGCAAATTGCCGCCCTATTAGCCGATTATTCCATGGGAGAGGCCGACACCTTGCGGAAGGCCATGGGCAAGAAGATCTCTGAGGTCATGGCTCAGCAGCGAATCCGTTTTCTAGAAGGGACCAAAAAGAAACGGATCGATCAGAAAAAGGCCGAGAGCATTTTTGATAAAATGGAAACCTTCGGCGGCTATGGATTTAATAAATCACACAGTGCCGCCTATGCCTTGATCACCTATCAAACCGCTTTTCTAAAGGCCCATTATCCTTTGGATTTCATGGTTGCCCTGATGTCCAGTAAAATGGGGAATTCTACGGAAGTTACCAAGTGTATTGCCGAATGCCGAGAAAAAGGGATTGTTGTCTTGCCGCCTGATGTGAACCTGAGCCAATTGGATTTCACTGTTGTGGAAGATAAGATCCGTTTTGGGCTGGCAGCGGTGAAAAATGTGGGAGCCGGGGCCATAGAGTCCATATTGGAGGCCAGGAAGAAAGAGGGAGGGTTTAAATCTCTGATCGATTTTTGCCAGCGGGTAGATCTCCGCCGGGTGAACCGGAGGGTAGTAGAGAGTCTGATCAAGTGCGGAGCCTTTGATTCTTTGGGAACAGCCCGGGCCAGGCTGATGAACTTTTTAGCCGAAGCCTTGGAGATAGGACAACAGCGACAAAAAGAGCAGGCCGAAAACCAATTCAACCTTTTTACCCTGGGAGGAGATTCGGGTTTAATTCTGCCTGAAATTGAACCCCCGCTTGCCGAAGAATGGCGTGAGAGCCAAAAACTCTCCTATGAAAAAGAAATCCTCGGTTTTTATATTACCGGCCATCCCTTGACACGTTATACGGAGAGCTTACAAGACTTAAAAACAGTAGACATCCAATCCCTGTCCGAATGTGGGGATAAAGAAAATGTGCGTCTGGCCGGCATGGTGGCTGCCTTGAAAGAGATCAACAGCAAAAAAGGGGAGCGAATGGGCTTTGCCACTATTGAAGATCTAACCGGCTCCTGTGAGGTCATCATTTTTGCCGATATCTTCCGAAAAGCATCTGCAATCCTGAAAGAAGAGGGCCCCTTATGGATTAACGGGTTAACGACCAAGGATGAAAAAGGGGTTAAGGTGATTGCCAATGAGTTATTGCCCCTGGCCGAGGCCGAAGAAAAAATGGCCCAGCAGGCCGTTCTCAAGATTCCGATAGCCGGCATAGGCCGGGATCAACTCTTAGAGCTTTCCGATTTTTTAAAGGGCCATTCCGGTTCCTGCCCCCTTCAGATCTGTGCCTGCCTACCAGATGGAAATCAAGTCCTGTTGAATCTTCCGGAAACCAAAAAAATCCGGCCTTCTATTCGGTTGAGGCGCGAGTTGAAAAGACTCTCTTGTAATCCGGTTCTGGAGGTAGTTTATTCGTATGAATCCGTTCCAAACAATGGTACCTCTTCCGGTCGTTCCCGATACATTAAAAGAAATGGTGAGGTGTCGACGTAAGGATCACGGGAAGGATTAAAGTAAAATTTTCAAGGTATACGGTTTAAGGTTCAAGGTGTAAGGTTGGACAATAACCTTAGGCCTTGTACCGGGGGCCTTGCACCTATTCTTAAATCCTCGAATCCTTGGCCTCCTTTTCTATGATGGACTATCAAGAGCGATTCTACCGTAGTAAAATCAATTCCCAGGATTGGGTTTCTTTTACCATCCAGGTCAAGGAAAGCGACCTCTGGGTGCGGGCCAGGAAAGATCTTTCGGCTGAAGGTTATGAACGTGTTTTTCAATACCGCCATTCACTGGAAACCTATATCAGCCAGAGACCGGAATTCAAAGAGTCGCTGCAACCGTTGGCCTTGGATCCTTTGGCTCCGCCCATTGTCCAGGCCATGCTTCAAGCCGGTCTGATAGCCCAGGTAGGCCCCATGGCCGCGGTAGCCGGGGCCATGGCCCAATTTGTCGGGCAGGATCTGCTGGCCATATCGAAGGACATTATTATTGAAAACGGCGGAGATTTATTTATCGTTTGTAACGAATCTTTGACTATCGGAATCTATGCCGGGAAATCCCCTTTAAGTCAGCGATTAGGGATCCAGTTGGCCCCGTCTTCAACTCCGATAGGACTCTGCACTTCATCAGGTACCGTGGGGCATTCCTTAAGCTTTGGTCAGGCCGATGCAGTGACGATCTTATCCCCTTCAGCCGTCCTTTCCGATGCCGTGGCTACGGCGGTGGGCAACCGGGTCCAGACCAAAAAGGATATTCAATTGGCTTTGGATTGGGCGCAACAGATTCCCCAGGTGGAAGGGGTTTTGATCATTATTGGGGATCAGATAGGGGTGTGGGGGGGGTTAGAATTGGTGACGTTATGAAAATAAGGATACAAGATACAGGATACATGATGCAGGATAAAGATGTAAGATTAAAAAACCAGTATGTAGGATGCAAGGAAAAGGGTTTTCATCGTGCATCGTGTATCTTGCATCCTGCATCATAATAGAGGGAGGTTTGTTTTATGAAATGGAGTAAATGGATAGCAGTTGGTTTGTTATTGGCACTACTTGGCATCTGGGGCTGCGGGACTGTTCCCCCGGTCAAAGAATACAAAGGCCCGCCCAAGATCGCCCTGGTCTTAGGCGGTGGGGCGGCCCGAGGCTTTGCTCATGTGGGGGTCATCCGGATACTGGAACAGGAAAAGATCCCCATCCATATGATCGTCGGAACCAGTGTGGGCAGTTTGATCGGGGCCCTTTATGCCTCAGATCCTAACAGCTTCAACTTGGAATGGCTGGCCTTTAGCATAGAAAAGGATGACATTTTTGATTATTCGGTGATTTATTCCAAGATGGGTCCGGTGCAAGGGGAGCGGCTGGAAAAATTTATTCAGACCAAGGTAAAAGCGAAAACCATAGAGCAGATGAAGATCCCCTTTTATGCCGTAGCCACGGATCTGAATGCCGGGAACACCTGGGTTTTTGAAAGGGGTTCGGTGGCCAAGGCCGTGCGGGCCAGTAGCTCCATCCCAGGCATTTTCCAGCCCCTGGAGTTGGGCGGGAAGATGTATGTGGACGGCGGGGTGACCAATAATCTGCCGGTTGACGTGGCCCGGGCCAAAGGGGCTGATATTGTCATTGCCGTCAATATTTCGAAAAATCTACAGAACCCTCAGATCAATTCTCTGTTTGATGTCATTCTGCAGTCCATCAATATCATGGGTCGTGAACTGGTTATTTATAAGTCTCGAGGATATGATGTTCTCATTGAGCCCAATGTGGGGGACGTGGGCACGACCGATTTTACGCAAAAAAAACGCTTGATGGATGCCGGTATCCAAGCGGCCAAACAGGCCTTGCCCAGGATTAAAAAATTGATTGAAGAAAAATCGTGATAACACGTGATAACAAAGGATTCAAGGGGTCAAGGATTCAAGGATTGTTTTATTAAACACACTTCTTTCTATATCTTTCCTGCCTTGACTATTTTTCATTAGCCTTTAAGGTTTTTTAAAGGTCCAGGATATACCGGCTGTTCAATTAACCCTTTCGGGAGACCATTTTCGGATTTTCTCTGCCGGGACTAAAGACATCTTGGTCACCCCGGCGTATCAATGGCTTTCCGGCTTGCCTTAAACTTATGAGAGCATTTCAAACTCAAACAAGGCCGATCCGATATGGAAATTAAAGATCCACAAAACAAATTAACCGATCCGGAGAAAAATCTTATCCGCCAAATTCCGGGGATCGAGCAATTTGAATTCATGAGGTTGTTGAAAGGAGGCTTTTCAGGGGCCAAGGTACTGTTGGGGTGGGTTACATACCAGAACAAGATTCAAGCCCTTGAGGTTTTTAAATTTGGAGAAGAAAATGAAATACAAAGCGAAAAGGATAACTGGGAAGCCCATGTCAAAGGATTCCTGGATAGGGCCAATGTCGTTCCTGTTAATCATTTCGTTAAAGATTCCAATTCAAAGCTGGGCTTGATGGTCTATGGTTGCGCCAGTTCCAGGGAAGCCAACATACAGACTTTTGGGGAATACTGGAAATTTTATCTTAATCCGGAGAAATCGATTGAGTATATCTTTTCTCATCTCCTTAATCCTTGGTATTCAAGGTGCAGTTTTCAAACGGAAGACCTGGGTTCAGCCATAAGAGATTTCTTTAAAAAAAAGCTTGACCGCTTGAAGGAAGAAGCCAATCTTCCGCCCACAGACTATGCCTGCCCTGGTATTGAGATAACAGGGTTAGGCAGAAGATTCCCAAACCCATTATATCAAGGACATACAGATATCACGCCCCAAAATTTCATAGTCCCCATAAGTATCATCCATGGAGACTTAAAGGCGCAAAACATACTGCTTATTGACCGCAAGATCCTCATTAATAATGAGATAAGCGTAAGCGGGGCAAAAGATATTTGCCTCATAGACTATGCCCGCACCGGACCAGGGAATCTCTTAAGTGACCTAGCCGATCTTGAGGCCTCCATAAAATTTCAACTCCTGGGTCTGGAAAACATCAAGGAAGAAGAACTTTTTAAACTTGAAGAACACATCTGCAAAGATCTTAAGCCCACGGCAACCACTGATGCCGGTCATTCCCTTCAGATAAATTCCTCAGAACTTCAGAAGGGCTTGGCCTCGATATCGGCCATCCGCCATGAAGCCGCCAGGATATTTAAAAGAGAGCCCAATATGGGGCCGTTGTCCTTTTTTGTCCCCCTCTACCTACACACTTTAAAAAGCATCCTTCATCAAGACAAGACCCCCTTTCAAAAACGATATGCCTTTTTTTCTGCTGCTATCATCCTTGATAAGCAGTTGGCAAAATAAGAGGAAATAAAATGGTCCTGATCAACATTGATCGATCATTAATTAATAAAAATTATAGCCGAGTTTCACTGAAAGAAGATTTCTCCTGCAAACCCACACCCGAAGAAAAAACAAGACCCACAGCCGGAGAAAATGAAAAAGATTTCAAGGAAGCGGTGAATGAATACCTTCAAAGGTTTATAAAAGAGCGACAAGAAGAAAGGCTTAAGGAACAAGAACTCGGGAAGGAAGGAAACTATATCGAGCCGGAGCTCATGATTCGAAAAATAAAAGATGAAAAAGAACTACACAGACCAGGCAAGAAACCAGGCCCTGAAGGGCAGTATGAGTATGAGCGGATAAAACCCATAGATCTGATATCCAAGAAAGTCGCCAGGTATGTGATCGTAGCTGATTCAGGGATGGGCAAGACCACGCTTTTAAAAGAACTGGCCTTAAGGGTGGCGGAAAAACAATTCAAGGTTGACTTTGTTCCGATTTATATTCATCTGAAGGAGCTTGAAGATTGCTTTGACATTCCGGCTTTCAAGGATCGATTAGCCACCAGAACCGGAATTCCCATTGCCCATATCGATGAATTATATGGAAAAGGAAAATTTCTTTTTCTCATGGACGGTCTTGATCAGGTCTTCAAATGGGATAATTTCCGTTATATTTTCAGGGACGATTTTATAGGGAAAAATTTACTGATCACTGCCGGAAGGCCCTATGCCTATTCCATGAATCAATCCTATTTTGGGAAATACGGTTATGTTGCCATCAATAACTTTGACCGGATTCGTATCGAGAAATATCTTGGGGAGGATTACCAGAGAGAACATCTAAAATCATTCGTGAATCATAACCATTTCATTGCCGGTATCCCAATTATCTTGAGGTTAATGAAAGATATAGTCCGAAAAGGGGAATTCCCTTATCCGGCGACAAGGACCGTCCTTTATGGAAAAATTATTGAAGAGTTGTTAGCTGTTGCCGTAGAACTATCTAAACTACAAATGCCTGTCAATGAAATACCCAACAAGCAAACCATTCAAAAGAGGTTTAGTATTTTATCTTATTTTACCCTCAAACAAGGAGAAATCGGGAGATTTTCGAGAGAAAGGGTTTTCCCGGACTTTTGCCGGGCTTTGGAATTAAGCCCGGAGAAATTCGAGTATCTGACACGAATGGGGATAATTTATGATTTATTTGAGACCGGAAAAAATTCAGGGGAAATCATTTTCCGCCATCAGTCTTTCCAGGAATATTTAGCGGCCTTGGAACTGAAAGAAAAATTATTTATTGGGGATCATCTCGATCTGAACGTCTTAGAAGAACACCTGGAACACAGGTACTGGGATGAAACGATTATATTCACGGTCGGGCTTCTCGAGGGAAAAAATGCCAGGCCCTTGATAAATAAAATCAAGGAGTATGACCTCGCCTTGGCCGGCTTATGTCTTGATGAATATAAAGGCAATCGTTCAGATTTTGAAAGGCTTATTGATAGTTTATTTGAAAAAATAATGGATGAAAATATAAATATAAGGAAGGCCCTTATCAGGATCGCCGATGAAAATATAATAGAAAAATTAATTGGATTTTTGAGGAATATAGATGAGGCTGTCCGCTGGAGCGCAGCCTATGTCCTGGGAGAGATAGGCCCAGAGAAGGCCGTGGAACCTCTTGTTTCGCTATTGAAGGATGAGGATAGGGATGTCCGCTTGAGCGCTGCCAATGCACTGGGGGAAATAGGCTCAGAAAGGGCATTGGAACCCCTTATTGCGCTATTTAAGGATGAGGATGAGTTTGTCCGCGAGAGCGCAGCCTATTCCCTGGGAAAGATAGGCTCAGAGAAGGCATTGGAACTCCTCATTGCGTTATTGAAGGATGAGGATGAGGATGTCCGCTGGAGCGCTGCCGATGCACTGGGGGAGATAGGCTCAGAAAAGGCATTGGAACCCCTTATTGCGCTATTGAAGGATGAGGATGAGGATGTCCGCGATAGCGCAGCCGATGTCCTGGGAAAGATAGGCTCAGAAAAGGCATTGGAACCCCTTATTGCGCTATTG
>Ga0209777_10009032_pt1 | contig 10800 bp, 9 predicted proteins | sample FrelakmetHBP12HB_FD_187147 | JGI IMG/M metagenome (GOLD analysis project Ga0209777, IMG submission 187147) | Freshwater lake sediment microbial communities from the University of Notre Dame, USA, for methane emissions studies -HBP12 HB (SPAdes)... | ecosystem: Environmental > Aquatic >... | reverse complement strand
TTCCGCCATCTCCTCGACCAGCTGCCTCGTTCTAGACTTCTTGTCGCATCTTTTCGTGTAAGAGAGAGACAGTTTCGCCATGAGCCTGGCTCCCTCCCGAGACAATCCTCTCTCCCTGAGAGCGGTGAACGAATCTCTTTTGGGACTCGGGAGGGCGACGGTCAAGGCGCAGGCCAAATGTCCCGGATTGATACACACTTTTCCTTCCTCCGGAGACTCGGTCTCTGTAGCAGCTGTGCCCTCTTCGTTGAACAACATGTGCACCACGTGCGCTCCCTTTGGAACCGAGCCGTTGAAAGCGCAATAAACCGCTTTGCTCGCCCACATCCGCTTTTTTCCCCAAGTAAACTTTTTGTAGAGGGGAACGCATGTGCAACGATCGGGCACGGCCACTTCTCTTCCCAGTTCGTCGTCCCTCGCTGGAAGCAAAATCCAACTGGGAACGGCTTTAGTCATCCTCCGCAGGTCACGGCCACTGCCTTCCAGCGTCTCTCCGTCGATTTCGACAGGTCCGTCGGTCATCTCGTAGACCTGGTTCGGTCCGGAGGAAGAATCCTCGTCTTTTTCTTTCTCCTCACTCTCTTCTTCTCGCCAAGAGAGAGGAGAAGCGAGAGAAACATCCATCTCTCCTCTGTCGTCTTTGGGCTTTTCACCCGCAACAGGAGGATCTTCCCACGGTTCCTCTTCCTCCTCTTCTGCTTTCTCTTTCGTCGCCGTTTCCTCTGGTTTCGAGGATGAGATATCAGTCTATCACGTAGTCTCTCCCTCTTTCTTCGGAACGACGAGAAAGAACCAGAGAACGAAACACTCGGCAAGAATTAACACGGAAATCGTTAACCCTCTCCACTCTGTGTCAAACTTATGCGGGTGGAAGTTCCCAGCGATGCAGAACCAGCCGTAATAAGTAAACTTTTCGCAATGATTTCCTTTTTGACTCCGGTCGAATGAGAAGCGGGTTCTTTAGGATAAAAAAAGAGACAATGAAGAAGAAGGGAAACACGTGCACGCTGACGTTACCTGTCTCTTTCTCTCAAGACACATTCATGTCTCTCTCTCTCACTCTTAACTGGACTGACTGTTTTCGAATTCGAATTTAATAAATGGCAATCCGAAGCCTTCTGGAAGTTTATTTCCGGAAGTCCCTCTCCGACTTAACAAAGTCAAGTCTTCTGTCCTTCTTTCTTCTTCTTGCTAGGCGGTTCTGCCTCGCTACGTTTTCCTGGTTTCCTTTTCTCGTCCCGCCGCGGACCCGCACCTCCTTTTCTTTCGGCTTTGCCCGAACCTTTCTTGGGAGCTGTCATTTCCGCCATCTCTTCCGGAGACGGAATCTTTCCGATAGCTCCTGGACGAAGGTTGAACTTTTCCAGGAGCTGCTTCTTGAACTCTTCGTCAGTCAGACCGAGCTGTCTGAGCAACATCAACTCGCTCAACGTGGCTTCGGTCTGGGCCTCGAACTGCACGAAGTATCTCCTGTTGGCCTGGATCTCGGTCTTTATAGCTTTCAGCTTCTCGATCCGTCTCGCTTTTCCCCTGACTGGCTTTTTCTTTTTTTCTTTCTTCTCCTCTTCTTCTTCGTCTTCATCATCATCATCGTCTCCTTTTCCGACGGGTCCTCTTTCGTCCTCGTCCACGGCCGAGAACAGGTCAGCGTCCGTCGAAGTCAGCTCTCCGAGAATGCCGCTCCAATATGCCGCTTGCAACTCTCTGGTATCTATGTTCGCGTACATCGCGTTGAGGATGTTTTCCAAGGCGGCGCAGACGTCTCGCAGCACTCGTTGCATGCCTTTGCTGAAGTTCTTCATGAGTTCGGACAGATCGTCTTTCCACGCGGTCTGTTGCACGTTCTGGAAAGCGGACGGTATTCTCCACATAGAACAGATGGATCTCTCCAACTCTTTCTGTCTGTCCAACAACTTGGCGTCTCTGACTGGCATGACCTGGTGCACGACCGACAAACCGCTCGGGATGGTGAGCTTGTTGCAAAAGTAAGGACCGGCATGTCTGTATGGAGGCATCGTATCGTTGAGCAGGTCGGGAATGAACTGTCTGCTCCCGCCCCACGTGAGTCCGGCTCCTCCTCTCTCGGTCCTGACCTCGGCCAACTCGTCCTCCTTGTCTGCCAAACCTCTCTCGTTTGCAGACGCCGTTGCTAGCGTGTTTCCTGGAAGAGGCGCTCCGCTCGGCAGGGCCCCGGCTTGTTGAGCGGGCAGTTGGATGCCTACCGCGGGAGGTTGAGCGCCGAAGTTCGTGTTGAGACTCTGCAACACTTCCGACTTGAGCAGGACGTCCGCGGTGTGCTGTTGCACGATGGGCGGTATGGCACTGACCGTGGCGGCGGCGGCGTCCAAATTCTGTAAGTACTCGAAGATCGCCGTGCGATAGATGATGCGAGACACCGGAGATTCCAACTTTCCGTGTTCGTCGGGACTGCGATTCGGAAAGCAATACACGGGAAACTCGACTTTCGAGTTGGTGTCTTTGGTTCTCACCAGTTTGCTGACGAACCGCATCTCGGACGTGTGGTTCTTCTTGGTGCAGACGACCGGAAAACCGTCTCTCGGTTCCACCACGTTAGGCACCAGTTGCTCGACCCCGTCCCCGTCCGGAGCCAAGACGACGTTCCACGGCGCGAATCCGTACTTCATCATGGAATCCAGGAGCGACACGATGACCTTTTTCAACATCTCCTTGAAAGCAGGCGACACTTCCCTCTTGACAGCGCCGCTGCCCCAGGCCACGCTCAATCCTTGGGTGTACTTCACGACGTCCATCACCATCTCTCGACAGTTTCCGTTCACGTCGTTCCGTCTGTAGAAGTTGCGAACGAATTTCAACATGTCCGACTTGACCACCGTGCATCGAACGTATCGTCGTTGCCACTCTTTCGGATTCACGAGATCGAGACCGGGTATGCCCAGTTCGTCGAAGATTTCGGTGCTTTCGAAATCCATCTAGAGAATCGTTTGTCGCGGATTGCTGGCTCTCGAGTTCACGCAGACGTCTCTAGATTATTCCGACGTTCCCTCCTGCTGCAACGAAACGACTCCCCTTTTATTTCACCGTTTCCTTCTCTTTTTTATGCGAACTCGAAACTAGCTCTCTCTCTCTCTCTTCTTCTTCTCGAACGACAAATACAAAGCGAAAGATAGACAGACAGGAGATCCCCAAGTCACATTTCTCATCCCAACGATGTCCGAAGCGGGAGTAAAGATTTTTATTTCCTTCTGGAGACATACAAAAAATAGAGAGGGAGGGTTCACCGAGCGACTGATCTCTTTCCCTCGCCACTTCATCTCATCTTCAGTCTTCCGGAAAGAGTTCAGACTTAGAGAGATGCTTTGGTTTGGACCCGTAGTCTATCAGCTCGGTCATCACAGAGATGTTCTGATGGGAGCCAACGAGAATCCTGTCTACATGCTTCCCAGCTGCTTAGCGGAGAGGTATTACAAAATGATCGACGCGAATCCAGACAGGACAGGTGTGGTGGTCATGTCCTGGGTCGTCATCATCCTGATGTATGAGGTGTTCGCGGTTCTCGGATTGTGCTGGCTATTGCTCGGCGGCATACATTTCTGGACCACGATTTTCGTCTGGATCGGTCACGACATCTGCATCGACGTGCTGGTGTTCATCTCCATTCCGATAGACGAATTCGTGAAAGCGGAAGGAGTAGGACGAGGAAAAGTACTTCCTGTTTTCCCAATCGTCCCCGCTACTCTTCCCGGATCTGCTTCTGTCCGAGTCGCAACTTCTCCCGTGGGATCCTTTGCACCAGTCCCTCCTCCTCCTCCGAGACAAGATCAGAAGAACGGCAAAAGCTGAGAAATGAATCGTATTCTTTGACACGCGTGATTATGCCAAAAACATACTAGTTTTATTTTCTCTTTCTGTGCGACGGACTCGTTACCGCATCACCTTATCAAACACCTTCAGTAGCCCTTTTGGAACTGTCGGACTTTCTTCAGGACCATCGGGTAGAGACCGACCGTGACCCCGGTAAAGAGTAAGCCGACAGCTGCAGAGACCGGGATGAAGCGACCGATCACGCTCTCCCCGTAGTGCACTACGACGTAGATTCCTCCGCCCAGTTCCATCAAGAAGAGGAGAAAGCTGATCACGGCGAGAGCCAGCCAAATGATGAACGGAGGAGGAACTGCCTTGAACCATCCCAGGGCAGTCTGCAATTTGTGGTGAGACGACGAAGGATCCGGATCAGCCTCTTTCGGCATTTACGTCGTCGGCAACGAGTCGATGCAAAAAGAGTGAAGGAAATCGTTCGTGACTGATCCTTGGCGTGCTACGTTTTATACTTATAACGACAGTTCTCCGAAAGAGGAAGACGGGGAGGAAAGGAGGGAGGAAGAGAGAATGCGCTGAGCGAAGACTGGCCTTAACACATCGTCCTCCTCACTCACGACAAACGAAAAGAAATCGAAGCATGAAAGAAGACAAAGGAGAGGAAAACGGAAAGAAGAGCGCAACTCGCGATGCCTATAGACTGTCGCAAGCCTTACTCGGGATTGACCCATCTCACGGAGATTGGAAAAGAGAACTCGAGTTGTTCTTTCACGAACACGTCGTCCTAGCCTCTTTGATCGTACTCGCTGCTCTGTGGATTGTCTGGAGTTTCCGATGTTTTCGGCTGTTCGGGTCTTTTCTTCCGACGCTGGTCACGATCGTTCTGGGAATTTGCTGGACATACATGATCTTCCTGGAATACGTGTTGGGAAATCCGGTTGCTCCGGATTCGGGCGAAGGAGAGTATCCATCTGATCCCAAGGACGAATGACGCGTTGTTCGGAATAGAATTTGTCCTTGATACAGAAATGACAGAATAAAAATTCGAGACGAGAGAGCTTTTTTAGTTTCTCCCCGTGTCACGTTTCTTCTTCCTCCTGTTCTCTTTCACTCTTTTCTTTCTTTTCAGACACCTTTCTATGTCTTCCGTAGCTGAAGAGCAGCCACACCGACCACGGGAAAACCAAAGACGTCCCGATCAGTGCGGCTATCATCCACGCTCGCAGAAATTTTAACTGGTATCCAGCCGAAATATGAATGCAATAGGCAGCCGTTAGACCGGCTATGTCCGTGCCTAAGGTGTAAGCCATCGCGAAGGCCCATGAAGCTAAGTATGGCACGGGAGGAATGGAATTCCAAGTATCATTTCGAGTTTTCGAGTCGTGAGTCTTTCTGGAAGCGATGATGCGCCGATACGCCTTGTAATGTTCGAGGGCTAGGCAAATGCAGATACCCGTTCTCGCGTGAGAGCCAGCGTGTCGATGTTCTTTCAGGAGTTCCGTCAGTTGAGAACAGTCTGTCCATATGATGATGCCCAAGACGAACCAGGCCAGCACCATCAACGCTTCCCATATCGCTAATCCGACTCCTACTAATAACACAGGTTTGAGAGTTCTTCGATCTCCCATCTCTTCTGATTGAAGATGTCTCTTTCTCTAATAAAACGAGAGAGAATTAACCTTTTCATACGTTCTTCTTCTTTAAACATGTAGAAGTTGTACGCAAAACCTTCAGTTCTCTTTTCCTTCTATTCGACATTCGAAGTCTCTCTCTTCATTGATTTCGTAAACAAGTCACCATCATTGAAAATCTCCGGAAGCCTTCCAGAACCTCTCAAAACATGAAGAAACATTGAGAAACACCCTTTCTGACACTTCGACTTTCTCTTCCGGAACTTACCGGAAACGATAGAAGTCTTCCGGAAACCCTAAAATCCACAAGGAAACATAGAGAAAAAGCCTCCCCGACATTGATTTCACCCTTTCCGGTAGGTTCGGAAAGGTGTCGGGGAGACCTCAGAAAAAAGTCCGCCACCCGCCGAGGTTTCACTGACTGTCGAAAACTATTTTAGCCCGGTGGGTTGTTTTTACAGTTGAAAAAGGTCGTGACGTCATCAGGATCATCTGCCCAGGATTTTTTTTCCTTTTATAGGGGGGGTCTGCCCAAGACCGAAAACCGAATGTACCGACCTTGGAATATCTCTGACCAAGGTGAATTTTTGATTTGCGATCCGATCTCACTCACCTGAACATTTCTACGTCGAGAAAAAAAAACGTATTCTTCCTCCTAAAAGTATTTTTCCAAGAGGGAGAAGGAAAGTAGGAACGTAGAAAAACATACCATTAGACTAGTCTCATCGAGTACTATCTTTCCATCTAAGTCCCGGTCAGAATCTCAGACATCGACATCGACCTTACAAGACACAAGAGAACATAGAGGAAAACCATTCTTGACATTCGGAACTGAAATAAAAAAATCATCCCTTCAACTCCGCCACCTGCCGCAGTTTCACCAAGCTCCGTGAAACACGTTTAACACGACGGGTTAAAACTCACCGAAAGCCTCTCACGAACACTCTACAAATATGAAGAAACATACTCTTCAACATTTTTATGTCTTCCGGAGGGTGTAAAGAGACTTTCAAAATAGCACCGTTTCTCGATTATCTCAACTATGAACACTCAAATCACTGTCGCATCACGTTTCCGGAAGTCTTCTCATCGAGATCTACATTTTCAATTTTTTTACCTGGTCAACTTCACGGCCACGATACTATAACCCGGCGGGTCAAAATCATAGTATGTTTTGTAGGGTGTCGGGGAGGGTGGGTCGATGTCTGAGATTCTGACCGGGACTTCAACAGAAAGACAGTACTCGATGAGACTAGTCTAATGGTATGCTTTTCTACGTTCCTACTTTCCTACTCCCTCTTGGAAAAATACTTTTAGGAGGAAGAATACGTTTTTTTTACTCGACGTAGAAATGTTCAGCTAGGTGAGATCGGGTCGCAAATTAAAAATTCACCCTGGTCAGAGATATTTCAAGGTCGGTACATTCGGTTTTCAGTCTTGGGCAGACCCCCCTATAAAAGGAAAAAAAAATCCTGGGCAGATGGTCCTGATGACGTCACGACCTTTTTCAACTGTAAATCCAACCCGCCGGACTAAAATAGTTTTCGACAGTCAGTGAAACCTCGGCGGGTGGCGGACTTTTTTCGGAGGTCTCCACGACACCTTTCCGAACCTACCGGAAAGGGTGAAATTAGTGTCGGAAAGAGTTTTTCTCTATGTTTCCTTGTGTGTTGTAGGGTTTCCGGAAGGCTTCCGGAGGAAGATGAAATCTCATCGTTTTTGACTAAAGTAAAGAAGGAAAGAAAAGAAAAAAAGAAAGAGAGGGGAAGATTTGTTTCCGCATGCAGCATTCCGCGCATTGTGAATAAAAGCCAACGTGTCATCTCTCGGATTATTTGCATCTCGAGCGGCGTCTAGATGACAGTCCATGGGAACTGCGGCAGTTTATGCGAGCCGAGAACCGTCCCCTAAATCGCCACCACCCAAACCTTCTCGTGCTCCGAAACCCCTGCTAGAGACAGATGCGTCTACGTGTAAAGCGGAGAAAGAAGCGATCGAGTCCGAGGTAGGAGAAGTTCTTGGACAGATTGCCTCCTTTCCGAAAGACAAATTGCCAAATCACGTGGCAGTCATCATGGACGGAAACAGACGATTTTCGACTGAAAGGCACGAACTTCCGATGCGGGGACACGACCAAGGGATGAAGAAAGTCGGGCCGTTCTTGGAGTGGTGCGAAGAGGTCGGGATAAGAGAAGTCACGCTATACGCTTTCTCCTGCGACAATTTCAAGAGAGACAAGGAAGAAACGGACCATCTGATGGACGTGTTCAGACAAGGATTCGACGTCTTCCAAGACGTGAAGAACAAAGAAGCTCCCAAGAAGATGGAGGTTCACTTCATAGGGAGGAAGGACGTGTTTCCGTCCGACATTCAAGAAAAGATGCGAGCCATCGAGAAGTCTACGCAAGGCAACGGTGATCCCAAGAAATACAGACTGAACGTCGCCATGGGATACTCGGGACAGCAGGAAATAGTTGACGGGGTGAAGAAGTTCGGCCGAGACGTGAAGGAAGGCAAAGTCGACGCAGATTCTCTCACGACTGAGACGTTCAGTCGGTATCTCGAACTCGGATCTCCTCCGGACCTCGTCATCAGGACCGGAGGTGAAATGCGAATGAGCGATTTCCTGCTCTATCACATCGGCTACGCGGAGCTTTTTTTCGTGCAGAAGTTCTGGCCGGCCTTCGAAAAGGCAGACTTCCTCAACATCATCAAGCAATTCGCGACAGACAGAAATCGAAGATATGGAGTGTAAAATTCTCGAACGAATTAGCGGGGAGAGATTGTCCCGTCACTATTTTGTATCAACGATGACGAGAACCTCTCGTCTGTTTCACGTACAATCGCTCGACGGTGGGTGAGTGATCACGGCGATGACCAGCGACTTCAGAGTCGCGTAATCGAATCGCAAAAACTGTTTGTCCATCTCCTTGCTCAATATCGCGTAGGGATCGTCTTCCTTCGTCAGCACCTTAAACTCCGCAGAGCCGGGCAGAGAGTAGATAACCCCGTCGTTCCCTCTGCGAGAATACTGAAACCCGTGTCCGAAAATGTATCCGCGATTGACTGGTTGATTGTAGCAACAGATCGTTTTGACCTCTCCGTCCTTGCCATAATCGACGCACTGTTCGGTCGTCGTCTTCTGATCCCTAGTTTCTTTGCGGATGGCTCGGAAGCTTCCTATATCGACGTCCGAAAAGTTGATACGCAGAGAGTCCCATCCCTTTTCTTTCTGATCCAGTTGGAGATCGTAGAACAGAGAAGCGACCAGCTGAGAACTCGTCACATTGAGTTCTCCAGTTATCTTTCCGAGGGAAATGCGATAAGAAGAAAGAGAGCTCTCCGACACTTTAGAAATCTTCCTGTAGACCGGAACGTCAGATGAGTTAACGTTCGCCGTCGTGTCGAAAAAGAACTGAAGAGAGGTCGTCTGTCGAAATCGTTTCTTCCTTATCTCTGTCTCTCCACTGAAACGTTTTCTCCCTTTTTAAAAGGAGAAAGTGGAGTTTTTACTGTTTAGATTCATCTTTTGTTTGCGGAAACGGAAACAGAACAATGATCTCAAGATTCGTGAAAATCTCGATTGCTTTTTATTGTGAAGACTTGTACATCGTGAAAGAGAGAGCGGCGATAGTGTGAAAATAATGTGGAGATCTCGCGGTCGCTAAATGCATTCACCCGGGTTTCTCGCTGATTCCGGAGCGCAAGGAGGCAGAGGAGGGGAAGTGAGTGGGAAAGGCGGAGGAGGATGTCTGAGCACTTTGGCGACCATCGCTTTGAACGTTTCGTGATCGAAGGGCTGGAAGTCGTGACCCATAGCCGTTCCCATCACTTCGTAAGGATTCCGACCATCCATCGTCTCTTCAGGAGGAGAATTCTCGCAATAATAATACATCTTCCCATCCTTGTAGGTGTATCCGAAAGGCTGACCAGTTCCTCCGTTCTCTGGCCAGGTAGAACAAGCTATTTCCAACAGTCGTCCCTCGCTGTCGTAAACTGCTGATTGCTGAAGTGCCATCCCATTCGGAGTTCGGCGCTTGCGAGCGACTCTAAACTTTCCCCGGTCCCTTTTTGAAAATACTAGAGCTTCGAAGTTCCAGTCTTTCATCTTCGAATTGAACGAGAGATGATAATGAGAGCCGAAAACGTCTGGCATCTCAGTCAATATCGCCGAGGCCTTCTCGAAAGTGAAGAGATACTCGAGATACGTCCCTGGTTGAGAAGTCAGAAGGGGTTCGTATCTGGGCAGGACGCCCATTCTTGAAACCCCCGAAGAAGCTTCGTATTCTTCTTCTTGCTTCGAATCTGGATTTCGCCGCCGCCTCAGTTCGAAGTATGAAACTGCGAATGACTGGAATACTCTTTTTATCAGTCACAGTTTTTCCTGCTTACAAAAAACGATTGCATGTCGAGAAAATATCAGTGAGGCGCGAACGAGGCAGGTCGCTCGGCGCGTTTGTTCATGTCGGCCTGGCCTTCTCTTCCTCTTCGTCCTTGTTCTCCGCCTGTCCGAGTCATTTATTCCATTGCTAAAGATCCTCGCGTCTACACTCTTTTGGAAGAGTTGAACGAGCATCTTTACGAAAAAGGCGAACTCTTGGAAGCGCCGATGGGAAGGTCTCCGTTGAAGGAGTTTCATCTACAACCTTTCGATAATTCCTGCTACGCGCCGGCGTACAACATCGTTCCCGCCCATCCTGAAAAAGACGAGTCGCCGGTGCTTCCTAGTCGGAGGACTCACTTCACCTGGATGACCAAACAGTTCGAGGTCGAGTGCACGCCGGAGGATCCACAGCGGGCGGAGCGCCTTCGCGGACTCGCGCGAGATATTCGCGAACATGCCGCCGAAGTGACTTGGGGCTACGCTGAGAGATATTCCAGAGGCTATTGCTACGAATTCGTCAGTCAGATTGACGTCGTCCCCGGATCGACTCCGTCTGTCCGGCTGACTTACGTTTTCGCGTTCTCTCCCGTCTCCATCAGGCGCAACCCTTCCGAGAAAGATCACGCCGAACCTTGTGCGGGAAAGATGATTTCCGCTAAGTGTTAAAGCGGATTGGAAGGAAGAAAAGGGAGGAGATGGTGAGAATAAAGAGACGGGGATTTTTTGATAACTCGACGATCATCATCGCATTTAACAAACAGCTGTCCCTGTCGTCTCTGCTTACATTCTGACCCTTCCGTCGCTTCTTAAGTTCCCGGAGTCGACATGCACACGGCGATGGTGAAACCGGCTTCGTCGAGTGGCTTCACGACGATCGTGGGCTTGCAGAGCTGCACTGCTTGACAGATTCCAGCTTCCAGAGCCGTGACGTTCAATTCTCCGTTATAGACTCCGTTCAGGACGGGCGCCACCGTGTTATCCGACATC
>Ga0209777_10009031_pt1 | contig 10800 bp, 3 predicted proteins | sample FrelakmetHBP12HB_FD_187147 | JGI IMG/M metagenome (GOLD analysis project Ga0209777, IMG submission 187147) | Freshwater lake sediment microbial communities from the University of Notre Dame, USA, for methane emissions studies -HBP12 HB (SPAdes)... | ecosystem: Environmental > Aquatic >... | reverse complement strand
GGGAGGACGGCGAGGATCGCCGCCTGGGCCTCGGCGCCCAGCGTCGGAAGCTGGTCGACGACGGCGCCCTTGAGCGCCGGGTCGGTCGACGCGCAGAAGGCGGCGACGGTGGCGGTCCGCATGGCGGCGTCGCCGGTCTGGAGCTTGTCGAGGATGAGCTTCGTCGCGCCCGCCTGGTCCTCGGCGGCGATGAGGCCGCGGAGGGCCGCCACGCGCGTGGCCGGGGCGGCCTTGTTCTCGAGGAGCGCCCGATAGATCGCCGCGGCGTCGGCCTTCTTGCCCGCCTGGGCCAGCGCGGCCGCGCAGGTTGCCTGGGCGAAGGCCACGTTACGCTGGAGCGCCTCGGGCGCCTTCTTGGCGGCGGCGTCGAGGGCCTTGGCGGCGTCGGGTGTGCCGATCGCGCCGAGAGCCGCGAGGGCCGCCCGCGCAACCGCCTCGTCGGCGTCGCCCGTCAGCGGTGCGAGCGCCGGGACGGCCTCGGGGTCCTTGCGGATGCCGACCGAGCCGATCATCCCCGCCAGAAGCTTGCCCTTCACCTGGCCGAGGGCTTGCCGCAGGGCCGCGCCGGCGGCCGGGTCGGCCATCGGTTCCAGGGCGATCCGGGCCGGGTCGGAAAGTTTTTCGTCGGCTAGCAGGGCCGCGAGGGCGGGAATCGAGTCCTTCGAGCCGACCACGCCGAGGTAGCGGCAGAAGTAGCGCTTGGCGTCGGCGGCCGTGTCGGGGGCCTTCACGAGGGGCAGAATCCGTGCCTCGATGGCCTTGTACTCCTCGGGCTTCGCGCCGCGGATCTTTTCCTCGATGAGGGCGAGGGGCTTGCGGCTGTCGCCGAACTTGTACTTGGCGGCCGCCTGGTAGACTTCGGGGCCGGGGGCCGCGGGCTTTTCGGCGGCAGAGGTCCCGAGAGCAAGGATGGCAACCACTATCGCGCTCAGACCATATTTCATGTAGAACACTCCGTTATAAAAGTGCATTAGTATTCCCTCTCGCTCGCCCTCTCCCGCAAGGGGAGAGAGAAGACATCCACGGCGAACCGCAGAATATCGAACAAGGAACTCCGAATGTCCAAGTGACGGCGGTACGTCGCTTCTTTCCCTTCGAGATTGGAAATTCCTTGTTCGATATTCTGCGGTTCTCCGTTCCGTCCGGTCCCGCGCCGCGGATGTCCCGACCCGCCGCGCGACATCGTGGTCTATAGAATATTCCACGGCTCCCGCTTCGCGCGGCCCAGCATGGAGGCGGCCGTCGGATCGCCGGCAATCTCCTCGGTCTCGGGGTTCCACTTGAACTTGCGGCCGACCTGGAGCGCAATGAGGCCGAGGTGGCCGAGGCTGGCCGAGCGGTGCGCGACCTCGGCCGGCGTGATCGTCAGGCGGCGCGACTTCACGCAGTCAAGGAAGTTCCGGTGATGGCCCGGCGACCGGTACAGGTTGATCTCGTCGGGGCGGATCGTGTCCTTGAGGAGGGTGCGCGGCTCCGCGTCGAAGCCGCCGCGGTCGACCCAGACCCACCCCTTGTCGCCGATCCACTTGGCCCCCATCCCCTTGGAGACCTGGCGGTCGTTGGCGATGATCATCTTGACGCCGTCGGCGAAGGTGCAGATGAATTTATAGCTCGTCGGGGCGTTCCAGAGGCCCTCCTTCGGCCACTCGGCGTTGACGGGCTCGACCTCGACCGGGCCGGTGTACTCGGTCCCGTTGCCCCACTGGGCGATGTCGCCGTGGTGGCCGATCCAGTCCATCATCTGGCCGCCGCCGTAGTCGAGCTGCCACCGCCAGTTCCAGTGCGTGCGGTCCGGGGAGTACGGGGCCCAGGGCGACGGGCCGACCCAGAAGTTGTAGTCCATGTCGGGCGGCGGATCGGTGAACTGCTCGCTGCCGCCGGGGCTGCCCGTCGGCAGGCCGACCTCGACCGTGTGGACCTTGCCGATGCGGCCGTTGCGGACGAGCTCGCACGCGAAGCGGAAGCGGCCGTCCGACCGCTGCCAGCTTCCCGTCTGCCAGACGCGGCCGTACTGCTTCATCGCGTTGACCATCGCGCGCCCCTCGCGCAGGTCGTGCGAGAACGGCTTCTCGCCGTACACGTCCTTGCCGGAGCGGGCCGCCAGGATCGCCGGGATGGCGTGCCAGTGGTCGGGCGTGCCGAGCGACATCGTGTCGATGTCGTCGCGCGCGAGGACCTCGCGGAAATCGGCGTAGGCCTTGCAGTCGGCGTTCGAGTACCGCTTGTCGACGGTGCCCTTGGCCCCGTTGGCGTGGCCCTTGTCGACGTCGCACACGGCGACGACCTGGCAATCGGACTGGCCGAGGAACTCGTTCATGTTGCCGCTGCCCTGGCCGCCGACGCCGACGCAGGCCATCGTGATGCGGTTCGACGGGGCGACCTTCCCCTCGGCCCCGAGGGCGGAGGCGGGGACGATCGTCGGCAACGCGAGGACCGCGCCTGCGGCGGCCACGCCTTTCAGGAACTCCCGGCGGTTGACGGATAGCTTGCGAGCCATGCGGCGGCCTCCTCTGGTGATGGGTGCCGAAACAGTGTATCCGCGGCAGGCTTCCAGGCAAGCATTATGAAGCGGGGGGTCAGGAGCTCTATGTGTTAAGCTCCTGACCCCTTTGCCGTTCGAGCGGGTAGAACGCGAAGGGGTCAGGAGCCTTACGGATAGGGCTCCTGACCCCTACGCTTATTTGTCGCCAGCCTTCACGGCCGCGAGGATCTCCTTTGCCTTGCCGGCCGGGCCGACGAGGTACACGGGCGAAGTCGAGAGGTCAACCGGGCCGCGCGGCAACTCGCGGCCCATGAGGTCGAGCCGCCTCAGGTCCGCCGGCGTTTCGACGCGGACTTTCGCGCCGGGGCTGTCCTTCCAGAGGAGGACAACCGATCGGTCGGCCGCCTCGAAGGCCATCGCATAACCCGCGTTGCCGAAGCGCCGCTCTCCGGCGGCGCGGGGCGACGGGCCGAGCATGTCGCAGAGCACGGCCAGGGCCGGGAAGACTTTCCGCGGCGCGCCGCCGTAGTCCATCAGGCAGCACTCGAAGTTCGGCTCGTTGGCGGGGCCGCTCGCGCCGGAGTGGATGAAGATCTTCTCGGTGCCGCGCGAGAGCATCACGGCGAAGAACCGGACCGTCAGGTCCGCACATTCGCGCTCGCTCTCCAGGAACCGCTCCTCCGACCAGGCCCCGACGCCGGGCGTGAACGGCTTCTCGGGCATCCGGTCGGCGGCGTAGTAGGAGAACTCGGTGATCCAGATCGGCTTGCGGCCGCCGGCGGCGTCCATGGCCGCCAGAAGCCCGTCCATCTCGGGCAGGAACGCCTCGGGCCGCCGCGCGCCGGGGTAGAAGTGGAGGTTCAGGACGTCGCAGTGCTTGAGGGCGCCCGCCGCGATGACGGCGCGCGCGAGGCCGTCGGCACCGCCCGCGATGCCGCCGATGATGCGGCAGTTGGGGTCGGCCGCCCGCATTGCGCCGGCCGCGACGCCCAGGAGGCGCACGTAGTCGGCCGCCGTGTAGACGGGCGGGCCGAACTTCGTCTTCCCCTCGCCCGGCAACGCGTAGTCGGTGTAGATCGGCTCATTCAGGAATTCCCAGACGTGAATGCGATCCTTGTACCGCTCGACGCCCTTGCCGACGAAAGCCGCCAGGTCCTGCGGGTCCTTCGGTCCCCAGGCGGTGCGGAGGCGGATGCCGGGGTAGCCGGTCGTCGGCAGGTTCGCGGGCGCCTCGCTCGACCAGCTGGCCGAGGGGAAGGGCGGCAGGAGCGGCAGGACGTGAGCGCCTTCGTGGAGGACGCGGTCGATCTGCGCGTCGCCAAGCTCCCAATGAAACTGGCCGCGCTCCGGCTCCATGTGCTCCCACTTCAGCGACCAGTCGCGGTACCAGGTGACGCCGGTCTCGGCGGCGAGGCGGATGAGGTCGGCCGTCGCGAAGGCGTGGTTGATGCCGAGGACCGTGTCCTTGTGCACCGGCGGCGGGACGATGGCGAGCGGCAGCTCGAACGTGGCCGTGCACTCGCCGGCCTTCGCCGTGCCGCGGACACGATAGAAGCCTTTCCACTCCCGGGGTATCGCGAGCACCCGCACGGCCCAGGTGCCGGCTGGGACGTCGAGCGGATCGGCCGCCCACGGGATCGGCTTGTCCTCGAAATCCGTGACCCCCATTCTGAAAGTGGCCCGCGCAGGCGTCGCTCCGTGGTTCGCGACCCTCCACCCTACGGACGCCGGTTGCCCCGCGACGAAGACGCCGTCGGGCTGCAAGGCGAACTCCACGGTCGCGCGCGGCTCAAACGGCGTGCCAACATCGCCCTTCTCGAGTTGGATGTCGTCGAGGTCGACCCTGACGCTCTCGTCGGCCTCCAAGTCCGGCCCGGCCATGACGAAGACGTACCGCTCGGCGGCCTTGAACGTGAAGGTCTGGCGTTTCCACTCGGTGCCGAGCTTCACGTTCTGCCCGTAGTCGTGCGAGTAGCCGCCCGGGTCCTTGCCGCGCACGCCGAGCCAGGCGCGGACTCCGTCGCGGCTCGCCCGCATGTCGCACGAGAGCGTGTATGCGGCGCCGCGCGTCACGGGAATCCAGCCGAGGCTGGCCGCCAGCGGCCGCAACTCCTTTCGGACGACGGGCTCGTAGTAATCGAAATAGAGTGTGGGCGTGTCGTCGCCGCCCATTGGAATCCGCAGGAAGGCGCTGCGATGGCTTCCACCCAACAGGAAGATACGGCCATGCAGGCGTGCGAGGTTGCCCCAGCCGACGCGCTGTCCCACCGACGACCACCCGGCCGCGCCGACCTCGAACGATCCGTTCGGCACGAGGTTCTTGCCGCCCGCGGTCGGAACGACATCCGTGAACTCCGCCTCGACGAGCGTGGTCTCGGCGATCCGCACGTCGGCCACTTCGAGCGTGCCCGGCTCGGTGAACCAGATCTGGAGCCGCCCCGTCGGACCGACGTCCTGCGTGGCTCGGAAGGTCCGCCGGCAGGTCTTCCACTCGGGGCCGACGCCGAAGTCGGCGTGGAGGCCGCAGTTCGACCACCCCTTCGTGTCGCTGATCGCGACGCTGACCGAGCCGCCGCGGAGGCCTTCGGCCCGCAGGCGGCAGGAGAACTCGTAGAGTTTCCCTTTCGCGAGGGTCGCGCCGCCGACCTGGGCGAGCATGGCGTGGCTCGACGGCGAGCCATGTTCGTATCGCGTGCAGACGAGCCGCGCGATCGGCCGGCCGTCGGCGTCCTTGGCGGTGGAGAGCGTCTGCGTAACGCTCGCGTCGCCCTCGGCCCGCCAGCCGTCGGGCTTGCCGTCGGTCACCTTCGCGAAGTCGCCATTGACGACCAGGTTGGCCGCCTCGGCGGCCAGGGCGGCAGAGGCCGCCATCGCGAGGGTGGCCAGCGCGAGCGGAAGGATGTAGGCGACACTCATGGGATGGTCCTTTCTCGCTTCTGGATAATCCACAGATACGGTCGTAGCGGCGCGTTGTCAAGGTGGCGCGGCCGGGGTCAGGAGCTCTATCCGTTAAGCTCCTGACCCCTTAAGTTCCCTGCGCGATGAACGGCAAGGGGTCAGGAGCCTCAACGGCCTAAGGCTCCTGACCCCTCAAATCACTGGTGCCGCGCGGGCGCTCCGCGTACAATCCCGCCATCGGCCGGCGGCGGGGCGAAGCCATGTCGAACCACGGACTCACGCGGCGCGAGTTTCTCGGAGGCGCGGGCCTCGGTTCGCTCGCCGTGGCCGCGTCGCTCCTGGGCGGATGCGACCGGGCCCGCCGGCCCGAGGGAGCCACCATGACGCCGGACCTCGTCAAACTGAGCGAGCACCTCTACGTCTATCCCGGGCCGATCAACGTCGGCGTGATCCGCGACGGGGCGAAGGCGGTCCTCATCGATTGCGGCGACGCCCGCGTCCTCGACGCGCTCAAGGCCGCCGGCATCGAAACGGTGGACGAGGTCCTCTTCACGCACCACCACCGCGACCAGGCGTGCGGGGCATGGCGGCTGGCGGAGGCGGGGACGCGGATCGTCGTCCCGGCGTCCGAGCGGGACCTCTTCGACAAGGTCGACGCCTACTGGAACGATCCGAAATCACGCTGGCATCTCTATAACATCCATCCGCACCACCTGAGCCTGGCCGAGCCGGTCCGCGTGGATGCGGTGGTACAGCCCACCGGAAACAGCCCTGTGGCACCGCCGCCCTCGGCGGTGCGTTCATCTGAGAGCCGTTCTGCACCGCCGAGGGCGGCGGTGCCACAGTGGGGGCCGGCGACGATCGGCGTCCTGGCGACGCCCGGCCACACGGATGGATCGGTGAGCTACGTCGTCGACGTGGACGGGCGGCGGACGGTGTTCTCGGGCGACGCCATCGCGGGCGAAGGAAAAGTGTGGGACGTCTGGTCGCTCCAGAAGGGGACGCAGACGACCGATTACCACGGCTTCCTCGGTGCGCGGCCACAGCTCGTGGAGAGCCTCGGGCGGATCGAGAAGGCGGGCGCGGCAGCCTTGGTGCCGTCGCACGGCAGCATCATGACCGATCCGCCGCGCGCGATCGAGGCCCTGCGGAAGGCCCTGGACCGGTGCTACGATAAGTATGTAGCCATCTCGGCCCTGCGGCACTATTTCCCGCCGATGTTCACCGAGTACGAAGGCCGCGCGGGCCTCATGCCGATCCGCAAGGGCAAGCCCGTCCCCGTGTGCCTGCGGCACTTCGGGACGACGTGGATGCTCGTCTCGCGCGACGGCGCGGCTTTCGTGATGGACTGCGGCGACGGCGGCGCGGTCAAGGAAATCCGCCGGCGCGTGGCCGAGGGCGAGGTCCGCCGCGTCGAGGGGTTCTGGATCACGCACTACCACGACGATCACACGGACGGCATCCCGGAATTCCAGCAGGCGTTCGATTGCCCGTGCATCACCGACCGGTCGGTGGCGGAGGTCATCACGGACCCGCTCGCGTGGCGGTTGCCGTGCATCTCGCCGCACAAGGCCCGGGTCGACCGGGCGACGACGGATGGCGAATCATGGACATGGCACGAGTTCCGCCTGACGGCGTACCACTTCCCCGGCCAGACGCTCTACCACGCGGGCCTGCTGGTCGAGGGCGAAGGCCTCCGGATGTTCTTCGCCGGCGACTCGTTCACCATGGCGGGGATCGACGACTATTGCGCGGGGAACCGGAACTGGCTGGGGCGCGGCACCGGGTTCGACCGGTGCATTGCGCTCGTCGAACAACTCAAGCCGACCCATATCTTCAACCCGCACGTGGACGTGGCGTTCGACTTCACGGCCGAGGAGTGCCGCTTCATGCGGGCGAACCTCGCCGAGCGGGAGAAGCTCTTCGGCGACCTCGTGCCGTGGGACCATGCGAATTTCGGGATGGACGAGTCGTGGGTCCGTTGCACGCCGTACGAGCAGGCGGCCATGCCCGGCCACGGCGTGGCAATCGAGGTCGTCGTCACGAACCATGCCGCCCGGCCGCGCGAGGCCCTGTGCCGCGCGGTGCCGCCGAGGGCGTGGCGGGCCGAGGCGACGGACTGGGTGCGGGCCACGGTGCCGGCGCGGAAGGAAGGGCGCGTGCGGCTGCCCTTGCGCGTGCCGCCGTCGGTCGCGCCCGGGCGGTACGTCGTGCCGGTCGACGTGGTCTTCGGCGGGCGGGAACTGCCGGAGTTTGCCGAGGCCGTCGTTGTGGTGTGATGCCCTGCCAAAACCGCGGCCCAAAGGCCCTACGCCGGGGTTTCAGCAAGTGCCGTGATGTGTGTGGCACTGGTGGCTTGTCCACCAGTGGCCTTTTGTGACACGTCAACGCACGTGGTCGACGGCACGATGAAGATCACGGGTTGACGAGCAACCCGTGGCACACAAGAACGTCACGCAAATGGTCAACGGCACGATGACGATCACTGGTGGTCGAGCCACCCGTGCCACACACGGCCACCGCCATACGATCCGCGAGGTGATACGCCTATGCCGTCAGGACTGTTGCGGAAGATCGGCCTGGGGATCGTGGCGCTGGGGAGCCTCGGGAGCCTGGCCCTCTGGGCGGCGCCGGCCAGGGAAGGGCCGGTGGCGGCGCCGTCGCCGGCGATCAAGGCCGAGGACGTCGACGTGGCCGCGTGCCGCGCGTGGGCCAACGGCGCGCCCGTCAAGGCCGAGCCGCCCGAGGTGATCCTGGGCCTCCTGGGCATGGACGAGGGGCGCCAGGGTGCGACGTGGTCCGCCGGCGAGGCCCGCGACTGGAAAGAGGCCACGTTCCACTACGTCCTGGCGTTTAAGCGTCCAGTCGAGATAGGTAGCGTCCTCCTAGCCACATCGGGCCCGATGAAGGTGAGCGCCCTCAAGCCCGGCGCCGCCGTGCCCGCGAAGACCGACGCGCCGGAGTGGGCGCCCGCCGACGTTCCGCCTCACCAGTCGGGCGGCCAGACGGTCACGTTCGACAAGGGCTTCAAGACGCAGGCCCTGCTCCTCACGGACGTCCGCTCGAACGACCGGTCCGAGCTGCGCTGCGTGCGGCTCTTTGCCGCGCGGTTCCACAACGCCGTGCCGGCGGCCGTGGCCAACGCCGAGAGCGAGTTCACGGAATACTCGGACCTCGGGCCGCCGACGGTCTACGGTGTCCGCAACATCCTGAACGGCACGGGGCACTGGCAGAACACGGGCGTGAACAAGCAGAAGCGGTACTCGCGGGCGCCGATCAGCGACCTCGCGCCGTCGTGGTTCACCCTGGCGTGGGACGAGCCGACGACGGTGTGCGGCCTGCTCATCCGGGAGAACGCCCAGCAGTACGAGGCGGCCACGTACGCCGGCCCCGCGGGCCTGAACCCGGCGGTGGCCACCGAGGAGGAATGGAAGAAGGTCCGCGACGCCCGCGAGGTCCGGACGCCCGCCGGGCGGCTCGTCTATTTCAGCCCCGTCGCGACGACGGGCCTCCGCATCAAGTTCCTCCGGACCGACCAGCCGTGCGAGGCGCGGATCTACGCGATGCAGGTCTTGACGGACCTGGGCGATAAGCCCGTGCCCGTGATCGCGCGGGCCGAGGACGCCCCGGTCTTCCGGATTCCGCTCGCGCTGCCCGGCGACGGCGAGGTGAGCCTGGTCGTGAACGACGCGCAAGGCCGTCGCGTCGCGAACGTCCTCGGGCGGGCCGAGGCGAAGAAGGGAGACCTCGCGGCCTCGTGGGACCTCAAGGACACGGCCGGCCACAACGTGCCGCCGGGCACCTACACATGGAAGGCCCTGTGGCACCCGCCGCTCGAGCTTGTCTACAAGATGACGCCGTACCCGAACATTGAGATGAATGCGCCTGAGAATTCGCCGTGGCTGAACGGCGCCGCGGGCCCGGGCGGATGGCTGGCGGACCACACGCCGCCGATCGCCGTGACGGGCGCGGGCAAGAGCGTCTACATTTCCGCGCCATGCTCGGAGAGCGGCGTCGCCTTGATCGAGACGGACCTCGACGGCCACAAGAAGTGGGGCCACCACAATTTCGCCGACTGGACCGGGCCGAGCTACCTGGCGGCCGACGCGAAGGCCGTCTACGGGGCCGCGGCCCCCAACGGGTCGACCGGCACGGAGTATATCTGGCGGGTCGACCTGGCGACGAAGGAAGAGACGAAGATCCTGGACCAGAAGTCGACGACCGAACGCCGGCGCGGCCTCGTCGGCCTCGCGGCGCGGGACGGCAAGGTCTACGCCGCCATCCGGGCCGAGGACAACTGGCTGAACAACGCCGCCACCGACGCCGACGTCGACATCAAGGCGTGCGCGCCGCTGCATCCGCCGATGCGGAAGTCCAACGACCAGCGCGAGCCCGACCCGCGGACCGATTTCCTGCGCCTGTTCCGCCTGACGGGGACGCCGCCGGGATACAACGGGCTTATCTATCTCGACTCGACGGACTTCCCCGAAAGCGCCAACCACATTGTCCTGGGGTTCGCGAAGCCGGTGCCGATCGGCACGCTGGTCTTTCCGTTCCCTGACGACGCGATCCGCATGGAAGTCTCGGTGCTGAAGGAAGGGGCCGCGTGGCCGCCCAACTTCGCCACCGAGGCCGACTGGGTCCCCGCGTGGAAGGGGATGACCACCGAGCGGACGAAGGACCGGCACTGGGCGGCGATCCCGATGCCCGAAAAGACCCTGACGCGGGCCCTGCGGATCACGTTCCGCAAAGGGGCCGACGCCATCGACGACGTGCTCAACAAGATCGGCTCCGGCGACGACGATCCGCTGAAGCGGATGGACTCGACGCGCGACAAGGGCGACGCGAAGAAGGGCGTCTGGAAGGTGCGCCTCGAGGGGATGAAGCTCCTCCGCCGGCGGTTCGAGAGCCTCCTTCCGGCGGCCACCGTCCGCACCAGTTCCGGCAAGGTCAACGAGAAGGGCGAGTGGGACGCCGAACGCACCAAGCCCCTCTCCGTGGGCGACCCCGGCATCTATGCCCTGGAGTGGCCCGAGCCGCAGAAGGTGCGGGGCCTGGCGATCAAGGAGATCGACGGCAAGAAGACCGAGATCGATGTGTTCGAGGGGGACGGGCCGGTCGACATCGCCGCCGGCGCGAAGGGGTGGCGGAAGGTCGCCGAGTACGAGCAGCCGCTGCGGAATTACTACAACGCGAACCAGGCGTGCAACGAGAACGCCCGGTACGTCGATGGCTACATCGATTTCGGCAAGGAAATCGCGACGCGGGCCGTGCGCCTGCGGGTGGTCGAGCAGTGGTCCGCGAAGGGCGAGTACCCGTTCGGCGTGCGGAGCGACCGCGGCGCCCAGACGCTCGACCTCCGGCGGTGCCGCGTCTACGGCGTCGCGCCGCTGAAGGTCCTCGGCGGCGAGGCAGATCGG
>Ga0209777_10009030_pt1 | contig 10800 bp, 7 predicted proteins | sample FrelakmetHBP12HB_FD_187147 | JGI IMG/M metagenome (GOLD analysis project Ga0209777, IMG submission 187147) | Freshwater lake sediment microbial communities from the University of Notre Dame, USA, for methane emissions studies -HBP12 HB (SPAdes)... | ecosystem: Environmental > Aquatic >... | reverse complement strand
GAGCGCCGATGACGGAGAAGAACAGGATACCTGCTATTAACGACCGCCTTATAGACATTTGGTCACTCAATTCCCCTGGTTTCAGCTTTAAAAATTACAAAACACCTCAACTCGCCGGCTATCTTCTCCGGGTTATCACCAGCGTGATGATTACCGCCCCGATGACGACAATGCCGGCAATGATGATACCGGCTAAAGACCAACTAATGCCTTTAGCGGTTGATGCCGGAGGAGTTGGCGGGGAAGGTACGGAAGTAATGATAGGCTGACTGGACTGTGTGGAAGTTGGAGCTTGCGTCGAAACGGATACAGGCTGGAAGTCCTTTTCTAGATTGAAGCTCGTCTTTTGCGTATCCAGCACGGTGCCGTCATCGAGAGTGATGGTGGTTTCCACCTGGTATGTGCCGGCTTTGATGATTTTCGCCGGGTCCGAAGATGATATGACGGTATGGATGGTGCGACTGAATGTCGGGAGTATGGACGAAGCGGTGAGCGGGATATTGGTTTGATAAGCGTTGTTTCCGGACGCATCGGTGACCGTTACTTGCCCCTTAACTTTATAGTAATAATTACCGGTATTTTTGAATGTGGTCAGTACTTCAACAGGCTTCCCGGACTGTATTTGGCTGACGCCCAGGTCGGTGATATCACCTGTTTTGCCTGGTTCCAGGCCGGGGATAGATACAATAACCGGAATATCAGCGGCGACAACCATCGCTATTCTATCGTTGCCACTGGGCTGGCTGTACACATAAATGATGGCATATCTGGTCCCGGGGGTTGTACCGTTCGGGATTACAATGGTAGCCTTCACCTCTTGTGACGCGCCCGGTTCGAGGTGGAAGGAGGTTTTATCTATATTGCTGATGAAAGACCGCGCGGAATATATGCTGCTATCTTCTTGAGAAGTCAGCTCTATATTCGAGCCGTCTAATGTCTGCCCGAACCCTCTTGCCTCCACCTGCATGTCCATGGGATAGGTTGAGCCGCTGGAAATTTGCATGGTATGAACATAGCTCTGCCCGGGAGACAGCGTGATATTTACCAAAGCTCCGTCCACGCTGAGGCCGGGAGTAGCAAATGCTTTCGATGTGTGAATAAGAGACAACCCCGTAATCGCTAACACAGCAATTAAAAAGGATGAAGCCAACCTCGTTAAAATTCTTTTCATTTTCCCATCACCTCTACACTATTGGTTCCTGTTAATGATAGGATTGGGGACGGCTTTAATCACCGCCCCCAATCTTTCGCCCAATTTGTACGTATTTACTGGATTACAGCTAAATCGTTACCGAAGCAGTAAAGGTCACCACAATGTGGTAAGAATAACCGCCGGTTAGAACGGCATCGGAGTACAGAATAGCCTGATGGAAAAGAACGGTGCAGTCCTGGCCGTTATTGCCTACCTGTCCCGAGGGAGTCCCGTTAACTATAGTCTGCGGTGCTCCGGAGAGGTCGACGCTGGTGGTGCAGCCGACCGTCAGCGGCGCCGTCAATTTAACCCCGGGAACATAAGTGCTCATCCATTTGGTCATGTGGCCGGCAGTGTCGGTGTTCTGGTCGCTGACCTGGACCTGCCAGTCACTGTTGCATTTGACGTTCATGGTGCCGCTGATATCGTTGGGGCCTACAATCAGGTTCCAGGGGTCAATATTGGTTGGAGCCGTGAATGACAGTTTGGCCGCGATATTACCATTAACGATAGTATCGCCGGTACCACTGACATTAGCGTAGGTAATTGTTCTGGTGTTATTACTTTCATTACCCTCGCTAACCACAGCGGTGCTATCAGCGGTGATTACGATAGTATCAGACGGCGCTGAAAGTGTTTTAGAAGCGGTCGTCTGAGTATCGCTGGCACCGGCAGCCAGAGCCGGGCACGCTGCAGTTACGGGAACGCCATCAATGGCAATTGAGGTGACAGTAGCGACAGCGGCCAGATTACCCTGGTTGGTAATCGTATACGTGATGGTATAGTGAGTATCATCCACTTTTGCTGTGGAGGCAGCGGATACAACCAGGTCCGCCATAGGCACATTGCCGATAGCAACCTGTCCGCCGGTCAGTGTGACTCCGGGAATAGTGATGGCATTGACATCAGAAACCACGACGGCAGACGGAGCGAGGCTAGCGTAGTTATCGATAGCTGTTTTGGCCGTGAAGGAGATAGAGCAGAGAGTTCCACTGCCTGTTGGGCCGCCCAGATCGGCCGTACCCACAACGGCGTAGGCAATATTGGTGATATGGCCACCAACATTATCAATGGTTGAAGTACCGGCATTATTGGTAGAATCACTGTGCGCAATTGCCCAGTCGTGAAGGAAACCGCCCTCGGTAACCGAGTTAGCGATTAATTTGGATGCATCAAAGTCGATGTTAGCCTGCCAGCCGCGGGAAGCGGTATCGGTGCTGATAGCCAGGTTAACGTTGAATGTGGCACCGTTGGCTACCGCTTGTGAGGACGGAGAAATGCTGACGTTAACGACAGGAAGAGCGGGAAGACCGAGTAGCTCAAGCTTTACAAGTTTTCCGGGCCTATACGTTCCTGAAAGATTAGAGCCGCCAGGCGATTGGAGACCGAAAACCTTGCACGGATAATCACCTGTCCCTGCTGCCACCTCAACAAAAGTAGTTCCGCCATCGGTGCTCTTGAGGTTATAGACAATTACGTTCTCCTTGTTAGCCCCGTCTGTACCATACCAATAGGCAGGAGTTAAGGCAGTGTTTGCGTAGTCATCAGAACAGGTGCCTTTGACGCTAATACTGGAAATGAGACTGATATTCAATGTAGCCGGGTCTCCCCCGTCTAACATTGCGACTATCCTCCAGACAGCTAATCCTTTATATTTAATTGAACTGTTGTTGGAGTCACCAACAATAGTAGGATTCGCCAGGACCGCAGCATTAAAATCAGCTTTAGACCAACTTAAAGTAGAGTACCCGACCAGAGACAAAGGCCATTCCTGTGCCACAGCCGCGCTCACAGGCACCGCCATTATTAGTGTACTGGCAATAATTACTAGCACTATCAAAGTTGTTACAATGCTCTTGTGATAGAACTTGGTTAGTTTCAACTGTTTCTCCTTTTTTAGAATTTAAAGTGATTTTCCATGTTATCCCGGGGGATAATTCATAATCCTGTAATTATTTTTCGTTCCTGCTCCTCCCTCCTGTTGTATTTAGTTTTTCTTGATTTCCTTAAAGTCACCAGACTTTACCAGGTCTTACCCCAATTCAATCCTAGTTTTACCACATCACCTATATTGATGACGCCGTCGTTATTGAGGTCTTCCGGAATCCAGCCGGCACTGCCGGTCAGTCCCCACTTAAGGCCAACCTTCACCACATCACCGATATTGCAGACATGGTCATTGTTCAAGTCCCAGGTGGGTAGAGCCGGAATGTTACGAAGGTCGATCCTGACCACAGAGCCGACTTTTGAGCCGGTCCCGGTAAGGCCAGAGCCAACCAGCTTTAGAGGGTAAAGCGGGTGCGGGTCAGGAGTTGCGCCATCATTCGGAGGCAGCGGCAGTCCATTCAAGCTATTGGCAACGATGATATTATCGTTGTTGGCCAGGTCCGCGCTGGCGAAGTCATAGTAGTAACCATCAGCGCCAATTACTTTAACGTCGTAGCCTGCGGCAGCCAGCGCGTCATTGAACGCGCCCGGGCCATGCTGGTTAGTATCGTCAACCCAGCCCATCAGCCGCCACAGGGCGATGCCGCTCCATGTACCGGACGCATCGATATAGGAATCAATATGACAGGCAGCGCCAGCCTCGAATGCAGCCTGCGTGATAGTAGCGGACTGCGCCCCATAAAGCTTTAGAGGCCAAGCCGCTGCGGTGGGTTCTATCGGCGGCCAGGTTGGCGGACTGGCCGAGATATTCAAGAGCTCGATTTTGGTGATACCGGCCACACTGGGCCCACCTACGGTAAAACTCGGGCTGACCAGTTTTAGCGGATATTTATCTGGTGGCAGCGCGGTGCCATTTACGGTATTGGCCAGAATGATGTCGTTGTTGCGGGCGATATCCGTGCTGGGAAAGGTATAGTAGTATCCTCCCGCGCCGATAACCTTGACATCGTAGTAGAGGTTATCGTTGAAAGCGCCCGGCCCGTGCGCATTATTGGCATCATCTACGAGACCGCAGACATACCACAGCGGCAGGCCGCTCCAGAGGTTGCCGTTACCGTCGGTGTAAGTCGACGCATTATGGCAGTTAGCCCCGAGCGCGTCCTCGAACGTCGTCTGCATCAAAGTGTCCGTGCGGGCGCCCGAAAGCGCTACCGTCCAGCCCGGCGTGGCGTTGGTATAGATACTTATCTCGCTGACATACTTGCAGTAGATACCGTTAGTGGAGGGGTATTGTATTCCTCCATTGTAGTACCAGTGGTAATCGGACGATGGCAGGCATATTTTCATGTCTTCGTGTCCGAAAACGTGCTGCCCGGCGGCATTGGTGGTCTGCGCCATAAAGACGAGCAACATGCCTTCGGCGTAGTCCGGCACGTACGCTCCGTTCGTATAGTAGTAGTGTGCACCGCCGTCATCGGAAGTGTTGGCAGTATACCAGCAGATAGCCATTTTCCCCTGCCTGGGGTCCGGGGTGTAAACATTGGCGTAGGGGAAAATATCGTTGCCGTAATCATCCGCGGCATGGACTTTGACCGTGTCATTGGCGGACATCCCCCCGACAAGTTCACAGAGGTCTTTCAGGTCCGTCCCCATCACGGCGCCTTTATCTTTCAGGCTATTATTATCCGATTCAGAAGGGTCCCACAGATTGTTCGGGTCGAAGGTAGGGCCCTGCGTGAAGTAATGCGTAACGCCGTCACCCTGCATGGCAAGCGTTGCCTTCATGGTGGCCCAATCAATAGTCGTTTGCGCCAGCACAGTCGTGCCATCAGGAGCATACTTCACGATATGCAGCGATGTGGTTGTCCAACCTGCCGCAGACACTGATGGGGCCGGCTTGGCACCAATGACGGCTATCGCCGCCATCGCGAGTATTACCAGGACGATCATTAGCTTTTTATTCATTTGGGGTCCTCATTTTCCGTTTAATTACCGAATACAGCGGTGTTGGTCTTGTCTAAATCTCTCTTGGCAACTATAATGAGATTGCTAGCACTGATGGTGGCTGAAAACAAGCAAATGCCTCATCTGGATACGGACGAGGAAATTGCTTGTCTTTCTTGTATGCTGATGGCTTTCCGGGCCAGAACTTGGAATAAAATTCAAGACCTGAAGTGCTAGCCTTTTTATCATCTCCTCTATTTGTTACACAAAATAGATATTGCACAATAATCAAACACCCCTTTGTTGTTCCGTTTGACAAGCAAAAACAAATATTTAAGGTTGAACCTATCTTCTTCTCCCTCCACATCACCTCCTTTATCGGATTAATGCTTTTTCTTAAAAACGGTATCGGTCAACGCGCTACCAGGTTTGCCCCCAGTGCAGACCTATCTTCACTACATCACCGATATTGATAACTCCGTCTTTATTGACGTCTTCCGGAATCCAGCCTTTGCTGCCGGTTAGCCCCCACTTCAAACCCAGTTTGACTACATCACCGATATTGCAGGAATGGTCTCCGTTCAAGTCCCAAAAAGGTGCCAGTGTGCTGTAGATGTTGACCTGGCTGATCCACTTTACAGACAAGCCGTTGGTTGATGGCCATTGGGCATCGTAGTAGTACCATCGATTTTGTGGTAGGCAATCATGCATATCCTGGTTACCGAAAACGTATTGACCGGCGGCATTGGTAGTCTGGGCCATGAAGATAAGCTGCATGCCTTCGGCGAAATCCGGCACGTACGCTCCACTCGTGTAATACCTAGTTACCAAGTCATCCGAAGAGTCCTTGGTATACCAGATGATTACCATCTTGCCCTGCCTGGCCGCCGGACTATACACGTTCGCATAGTCGAATGTCTTATACAGGCCGTCGGACGCCTTTATCTCGACCGTGTCCCCGCTCGCCATTCCCCCGGCAAGGTCACAGAGGTCTTTGACATCAGTGCCTTTGGCAGCACCCTTATCTTTAAGATTAACTGTTTCGGTCGGGTCCCACAGATTGGTGGTGTTGAAGCTGGGTCCCTGATGAAAATAATGGGTTGTTCCGTTACCCTGCACGGGTAATGATGACTGCATAGTTTGGTAGTCGATAGTAGTCTGACTGATAACGGTAGTTCTATCAGCAGCATACTTGGTAATAGTTATTGAAGTCGTCGCGACAGCGGCAATCGATGGTGTAGAAAATGTTAAAGGTAAGGAGATAAATATCGAAAGGCAGAGCAGGACAACAGCGATATTTTTCCACTTAAACTGTGACGAGAAAGGGATATAAGGTAAAAAATCAGTACTGATACTGCGATAAAGTTTCGCCTTGTTTTGAAGGCTTTTCACACTATTCTCCTTTCCATACAAGGAAGGCACCGCTGTTTCCCACGATACCCTACCGGCCAGTCTCCATGTCCTTCGCCTTAAGGATTTAGGAAATTTGACTCGGAGATTTATTCAGTTGTGATTTGAGATTATGATTAACCCTTATAACTTATTTGTACTAGTACTAATGTAACAACTGGCATTATAACATACCTCCGTTAATGTATACAATTGTTACGAAATATTTTTTTATTGGGTTATTAACGTTGAATTGCTTGTTGACGAACAAACGTATTTAACAGTCAATCAGATGTTTTAATCTTAATGTACCTGGTTTACGGAGTTCACTAAATTCTTTAAAAAATGAGCGGTTACTTTCCAAGCTTTCGCACGAGCGGAAAACCTTTCTATAGAGAACATAAGGCTTCAAGAAGTCATGGCTATTATTAACCTCAAGGATGAAGTAGATCAGGTAAAGAAGAAAAGACAGGCTGTACAAGAGAAGGTGAGACGAATGGCTAAAGCCTATATCGACGGAGTTTTCCTGACGAAGAATACCATCGCTAGAAGAAACTACTGGAAATGGAGCTTGAGTCCCTGGTCATTCCCCAGGCTAATGCCGCCGAGGAAGCCAGGAAGCTGGTCATGAATCTGCCCAGATTATGGGCTAATGCCAACCAGGAAGAAAGAAGAAAGCTGCTTCTTACTATGCTGGATGCCGTCTACGTAGATGCTAAGAAGGCCAAATCTATCATAGCCATAAAACCGAAGCCACCTTTCAAACCTGTTTTCCAGGTGGCGGCTTCTCGTGAAGAGTCTGATATCCGTATCTTAAACGAGCCCCTTGAAGGCTCGTCCGTGTTTCTGGTGGAGACGGGGGAGAGTCGAACTCCCCGTCCAGAAGAGATTGTCCAGGACTTACTACAAGCTTAGTCAGCTCTTTAATCTTGCCCGGCTCACCTCAACTGACCGAGTTGAGTCAGGCCAGCCGATGAATCTTTCACCACCTCTATCGGCATTAAGGCGATGGCACCCCCACTTTTCGGCACCCAATCCTAACCCGTCGGGGTGGGGTTAGGTTGGATGGCAACCTAGTTTGTTAGGCTGCAACCATTACTGGTTCTGCACTTATTGTTTGCCACCAGTTTAATGAGGGAGCAGCACCTCAGCCTGCAATCCTGTAACTCACCTCCCCTGTCGAAACCACGCGTCCCCATATATATATATTATACCCTATCGGCTTTTAACTACCCGGGCCATCTCTCTATCGGTCTCCCGCCGGCTGATAGCCTCGCGTTTATCATAGAGTTTTTTACCCTTGGCCAGCGCTATTTCCACTTTAGCGATACCGCCTTTAAGATATACCTTGGTAGCCACCAGCGTCAGCCCTTTTTCCCCCACCTTGCCGGTAAGGTTTAATATCTGTTTCCGGTGCAGCAGCAGTTTCCGGGACCGCATCGGGTCATGGCCCATGTAGCTGCTGGACTCGTAACGGGCAATATGCGCGTTTACAAGCCACATCTCGCCCTTTTCCGGCCGCACGTAAGCATCTCCCAGGCTTACCCGCCCCTCCCTTACCGACTTTATTTCCGAGCCTAACAGGGCAATGCCTGCCTCGATACTCTCGCCGACATAATAATTGTGATAGACCTTGCGGTTGGTCGCTACCGTTTTAGTATTCATTCCAATTAGATTTTACCACATTAAATCATTTATTCTTAATTAAATTACTATTTATATTCCATTCCGGTGAAAACCGGAATCCAGTTATTTTCGTGCGTTAGCGTGATTAACGCTACACATAGGAACGGAAGTTTATAGGGAAAGGGTTACTGGATACCGACTTTCGTCGGTACGGAGTTTGGTTTATTCTACGGTGACGCTTTTCGCCAGGTTCCTGGGGAAGTCTATCGGGCAGCCCCGCTCTTTTGCCACGAAGTAAGCCAGCAACTGTAAAACCACGGAGTTCACCACCGGTGAAAACAGCGGCTCTATTTTAGGTCGGGTAATCACCATGTCGGCCAGTCCCGGCATCACCTCGTCTTCCTCGCTGACGAGCGCGATGACCGGGGAATGCCTGGCTTTGATTTCCTTGATGCTGGTGACCATCGGTTCGTAGGTATTGTCCTCAGCTACTACCGCTACCACCGGCGTCTTACTGCCGAGTAACGCGAAGGGACCGTGTTTCAGCTCCCCGGCTGCGTAGCCTTCCGCGTGGATATAGGAAATTTCCTTGAGCTTGAGTGCTCCCTCCAGCGCCACGGGGTAGTTGACCCCCTTGCCGATGTAGAAGACATTTTCGTAGGCAGCCAGTTTTTTAGCCACCGCCGCTATTTTGGCTTCATTATCCAGCACCTGCTGCACTTTTACGGGTAATTGCCTTAGTTCCAGGACAAGGGCATCCAGCCTCCCAATATCCACCCTGGAGTAAGGCAGGGCCAGCCAGTACAAGGCGATAAGCTGGGCGATAAAAGCCTTGGTGGAGGCAACGCTTATCTCCGGTCCGGCGCGAGTATAAACCGTCGTGTCAGCAATACGAGTAACAGAGCTGCCGACCACGTTGGTGATAGCGATAACGTAGCTGCCTTTTTCTTTGAGCCGTCTGATGGCTTTCAGCACATCCAGGGTCTCGCCGGACTGGGTGATGACAATCGCCCTGTTCATGGCCGATGCCTGGCCAGTGTAAACAAACTCGTCGGCTATTTCCACTCTCACCGGGACATCCACCAGGTTCTCAATGATATATTTGCCCACCAGTCCGGCATGGTAAGAAGTCCCGCAGGCCATGATGAGCAATTCTTCCCCGCTGCCTTGATTGCCTATCAGGTCGGCTGCCGGTTCCGCCGCTGATATGTATTCGGCCAGCGTATCCCTGATAACCTTGGGCTGTTCATGTATTTCCTTGAGCATGAAATATTCGTAGCCGCCTTTCTGGGCGTCTTCTATACTCCAGGTTATCTTGTGTTCTTCGGGAGCGATGACAGCGCTGTTCCGTTTGATACCGACTTTATCGGCAGTCACTACAGCCACATCGCCGTCTTCCATATATATTACCCGGCTGGTATAGTCCAGCAGCGCCGGCACATCGGAGGCGAAATAGTTTTCCCGGTCGCCGATGCCGATAATCAGCGGGCTGTCTTTCCGGGCGGCTATCAGCCTGTGTTCTCCGGCCATCATCGCAATCATGGTATAGGCTCCCTCGAGTTCCTTGAGAGCCATCGCCACCGCTTTTTCAAAGTCGCCATTAAAATACTTTTCTATCAGGTGCGGTATAACTTCGGTATCTGTCTCCGAGGTCAGGATGTGCCCTTCGGCGGTTAATTTATCTCTTAATTGCTGGAAATTATTGATGGTACCGTTATGCACCACAGCAATCCGGCCTTTACAGTCGCAGTGCGGGTGGGCATTAATTTTTGACGGTTCGCCGTGGGTTGCCCAGCGCGTATGTCCGATGCCCGCCGTCCCCTTAAGAGGCGATAGCATCTTGGCGAGCGCTTTCACGCGGACGGCGTCCTTATAGACCTCAATACTGCCGTTGGCTATGGCGATGCCGCAGGAATCATAACCCCGGTATTCCAGCTTGCCCAGGCAATTGAGGAGAATAGGCTGGGCGCTTTTATCTCCTATGTATCCGACTATGCCGCACATATAATATCCGCTTCTTTTCTCATCATTTTCCTCTCCCTTGATGGGAGAGGAAATCCACTCTAGTATACCAGGCTTTTATCCGGGAACCGACCGCTTAACAGCCTGGAAATTTGTATCTGGCAGTCGTTGCCGACGACGGTTCCCGGCTGGGCGGTGACATTGCTTTCCACCTTACAGCCCTGACCCATGATAACCCCGATGTTTATCGAGGGGCTCACGTCATTAACCCTCACATCGCTCGGCCCACCGAGCGCCGTAAACCTTCCTTTGATGACGCAGCCTTTATCGATAATCGAGTCGCTGATAATACAACCCGGCCCAAGGGTTACGTCATTACCGATAACGCTGTTCCTGACCTGGGTAAACGAGGAAATCGCCACGTTGTCCCCGATGCTGGTTGACGGCATGATGCATGCCTGCGGGCCTATCTCGCAGCCGCTCCCGATGACCGCCGGCCCGTAGATAATGGAACCGGCCCTGATGACGGTACCCTCCCCTATTACCACTTTCCCCTTCAGCACCGCGGTATCCTCGATAGTGCCGCCCAACCCCACCTCGATATTCTGCAGGATAGCATTATTCAGGGTGATAATGTCCCAGGGATATGCCACGTCGAGCCAGGTCTCCTGGGTCTCCTGCGCTTTAATGGAATACCCTTCGGCAATCATGTTGTTTAAAGCGTCCGGTATATCCAGTACCGACTCGGTATATTTAAAGATGTCCCTGTTGAAGACATAAATGCCGGTATTGACCAGGTT
>Ga0209777_10009029_pt1 | contig 10800 bp, 5 predicted proteins | sample FrelakmetHBP12HB_FD_187147 | JGI IMG/M metagenome (GOLD analysis project Ga0209777, IMG submission 187147) | Freshwater lake sediment microbial communities from the University of Notre Dame, USA, for methane emissions studies -HBP12 HB (SPAdes)... | ecosystem: Environmental > Aquatic >... | reverse complement strand
GATCTGAAGCCGCGGGCGAGTGTGCCTTCTTGGGCTTCGGCTTGGCGGGCCACGAAGCGTTGCGCCTCGGGGGAGAGCGTCTGCCGTGCTGGTTCCGGTGGGAACTTCTGCGGGTAGCGGGCCAGTGGTGTGCCGGTCGGGATTGGTCCACGGCCTGGCGTGGTCAGTTCTCGGGCGGTTGGGCTGGGAGCTTCTCCTCGGGCTGCTTGCCCGGCAGCCGCCAGCCTTCTTTCTTGAACCGTTTTACCCACGTCTGGGCTGTACCTTTGGGTGGCCGCTTCGATAAAGCCGCTGCGCGTGTCAGAGTTCTTGAGGTCTTCATACAGTTTCGTTAGTGCGCCTTCAATATTCTCGTTCCATGATGCTTCGGGGTTGGCCTTCTCTTCCGCGAGCGCGGCTTGATACACGGCGTTGGCCATCTGGCGAGTGGCTTTGGATCCAGCGTTGCCGATAGCCCGGTCGAAGTCGGTCTTCGTCTCCGGTATCTCGCCCTCAAAGAAGTCGTGGAATGCCTTCAGGTCGGCGCTGGCTGGCACCCCCCCTTGGACTTCCGTCGGCACTTCAGGCAATCCTTGCTTCTCACCGCCGCGATACTCGTACTCAGACGAGCCGTGCACTGCCCTGCGCTTTGTTCCAAAAGGGGTTGCCGCGGCCATTTTGCCGACTGACTCCTGCGACCGCTGGCCGGCTTCCTCACCAAAGCGGGCTTGGTATTCGTCTAAGGTCTCGAATCTCTGGTAGAAATGCTTTACCGGAGAGTCTCGGAGCACGCTGTAGAGCGGCTTCCAGGTTTTCAGGAAGTCCGCATCAATCGGCACGGTCGGACGCTCGGCTCCTGCCTTGCGAGGACTGACTACCCGGTCTTCGCCGCTAGCCCGATAAGTCGAGAGCAACCAGGTTTCGCCGGTGGCACGATTCACCCAAACACCCAGACGGCGGCTGCTGGATACCGGCAGCTTAGCGCCTTCAATGCGGGCGTCCTGCGTCATTATCTCCCCAACCGCTTTGGCGTTGTTGGCCTCCGCATCCGAGATAGGCCGGTAGGAGCCCTGCTTGCCCTGCTGGCTCCAGTCAATGTCTGAGGGAGTGATCTTCAACCGGCGCGCTTGCTCCGGGATCTCGATATTGACGCCGCGTTCGATCTGCTCGCTCTTTCTTGGGCGTCGGAGGTCGAATTCCTGCTGGGGCATCTTGGCCCCGGGGAACGCCTGCTCCTCACCGCCGCCGCCGAGCTTTGTCGTAAGCTCGTCAATCTCATCCTGATAATCCTTCAGGACCTGTTTGTGCTCTGCTGCGTCTTGGAGGCTGGCGGTCTTGCCCCACTTCACTTCCACACCCATTAAGGTGCGCAGCTTCTTGATCCGCTCCTCGATGAATTCCTTATCGAAGGCTGGCATTTGAGCGCCCGGCATCTCCTTCGGCGGCGCGGGCGGCATCCCGCCGTACTTGTTCTTCAGCGCCTCGCGCTGCTTCCCAATCGGCATGAAGGCGTCGTAGTCGCCGCTGGCCATGATCTTGCGCGTCTGCGCGTCCAGGTCCTGCCACTTGGCCCAGTCCTCGGGCGTGGCGTGGTAACTTGTGCCGATAGGATCGCCAAGATGATTGAGGCTCGGGCTGGTCGAGAGCTTCGCCACTTCCGGCTTGGCCTCTTCCTCGGCAGCCATCTGCGCGCCGGGTTGTGCCTGTCCTTTTACGGCCGCAATGGCCGTGCCAAGGTTGGCCTGCACCTTGTCCAGAATGGCCAAGCCTTCCTTGCTCGCCTTGGTGCCCAGCGTCTCGCGGATGTTGCGGATCGTGTCATTGAGGACTTCGAGCCCTTGCAGCTTCCATCGCTCGCTCCTGGCCGCGCCGAGGACTTCATCCGTGGTCATGCCCTCCAGCCGGGTCATGCGGCGGCGAATAGCCTCCCAGCCCAGCAGCCGGTCAGTCAGTTCGGCCTTGCGTCCCCATTTGCCGGTATAGATGCGCGTCTCCAACGCAAGCTCGGGAGCGGAGAGCGTGCGCGTGTAAGCCTCGGCATCCGCGGCAGACGTGGCCAGGTGGTTCTGCTCATGGGCCATCACTTGGTTGAACCAAGCCTCTTGCGCTTCCGGGCCTTTGGATTCGAGCCGGCGCATAGATTCGGCCAGTCGGTCTTTGAACACGACGACCTTGCCCGCCGCGTGGTCGGCGTAGGCAACCTGGCCGGCAAAGGGGTCGCCTTCACCTGGCGCTGGCGCGGGCTCTGCCGCCGTGCCTTCCAATTCAACGCCGCTAGGTTCCGGTGTTGGCGGTGCCTCCTTGACTTCAACCGGCACCTCGGGATGTTCGGCCTTGTGACGATCAAGGAGAACCTGCGCGCGCTCTAATAGTACCCCCGCGCGTCCGGCTTCGACCGGCGCTTGGCTTTCCGCTGCTGGGCGTATGCCGCGGCCAGCGCCTGCTTCTGCGGGTGGCCTGAGTGCATCATCTCCCGCACGTTCTCCTGGAATACTTTCCGGCTGCTGCCTTTCTTGAGTGGCATCTGGTGTCCTTTCTTCTACTGCTTTTGCTCGTTCGGCTTGGACGGCGGCAATCGCTGCCAGCCGCCCGCGTGGTAAGAGTGATGTAGCGCCGCGTGTGCCTGCTATGCCCAGGCCGGCGGCCATGCCTCCAGCCAAAGCAGCCTCGGTCCAGTCTTGCACGTCTCCCGTCACGGTCGCCTGACCTGTCATCTGGCCGGCTCCCTTGGCCATCAGTGCGCTATAGCCGAGACCAAGCAGTGGCTTCGCCAGCCGCGCTCCAAGAACTTCCGGCGCTGCCATTGTGGCAATCCCCTCTGGTGACAGCGCGAAGTTTCCAAGACCGCCCGCCGTGTTGGCGATGCCGGCGGCAACCTTCTCCATCCAGCCAGCCTCGGGCGGGGTCTGAATGCGGGGGATGCCGGGGAAACCTTCCTGTGGTATAACCATTGTCCCGCTTCCCGGTATTAGCTCGTATGGGCCGGGTTCCTTTTGATGCCAGCCTGCACTTTTACTTTGCTCTAAGTTCTGGACGGCCAATTCCTCCGGAGAGCGGGGTATTGGGCGGTCCTCGACACGGAACGCGCTTAGCGGCTCGTCAACGGCGGTCAGCGAAGCGAAGTCTGGCGCGGCTACCTCTTGCAGCGTGTCAAAATCTGGACCCGCTGGCACGTCACTGTTCCTCCCAGTGCGACACGTCGGTATCGCTCAGCGGATTCTCAGAGTCCCCGGTGTACTGCCACGTCTTCCCGGAAGCGTCCTTGAACGCCTTGCGCTTCGCGGCAGGCGCGGCGGCTTCCGGCGCTGCCATCTGCTGGCCGGCAAGCTGGGAAAGGTCGCCAACCACTTTCGGTGCGAATGCCCCTGACATCACTGACGGTGGCGGCAAACCTGCAGCATCCGGCGTCAGAAGGTTCTGAGGTATCTGAGGCATCGCTGGCTGCGTGATAGCTGAGTCAACATCCGCGTCTCCGGTCGTCGCCTCGCCAGAGCCCTGCATGTAACGCTGTACGATCGCCCGGGCCTGATCCAGCTTGGCCTTTTGAGCCGCAAAGCCAGGATCGGTCTGCGCGCGCGCTGACTGCCTGTCTTCCGGAAGAGCGAAGTAGGGAGAGGTCGCCATCAGGCTTTTGATCGTCTGCTTGGCTGCGTCATAGGCCAATCGCTCACGGCCTGACACTTTGCCAGCATCCGCTTCGGCCCTTGCTTCCAGGGCCTTGTCCTGCCTCAGAGCCGCCGCCTCTTCCTTCGATTGGGCCAGTTCCCTCTGCTGGGCCAGCATCTTGTCCTGCATCTCCTGCCGCACCTTGAGCATTTGGGCCTGGTTGTCCTCACGCTGCTTGAGTGCCTCTACCTGATACTGGCTGCGCAAGGCTGCTGACTCGGCTGCCGCCTGAGCACCCATCGCTGGCCCATGCTTCAAAATGGCCTTCGTTGGGTCCATCCCCGCTGCGATGTCCTGCTGGTACTCCAAGATCGCCGCCGCCTTGTCCGCCGCGAGCTTCGCCGCCTGGCTGAAATACTTCTCTTCCAACTCCGCTCGCTGCTGGGCTTCCTGGGTCTGGACGCGCATCCGTTCCTTGGCCAGTGCCTGCTCCATCTCAAACTGCTGGGCCTGGCGCTGGCCTTCCTCCTGACGCATCTGCTGTTGCTGGGCCATTTGCTGCTGGCGCAGTTTCAACTCGCTCTGCTGAAGGCCAAGCTGGGTGCCCCGCGCCCACATCGCTGCCGGGTCGGCGGGCTGAATCCAGGATGGAATGTACGGGGCCATTGTCGCTCCTTATCCGCCGCCAGTCGGCTCAAGTTCGGGAAACAGGTTGTACAGATACTGCCAGTCTTCGTCGGTCATCTGGTTGTTGGCGCTCGGCTGGGCCATGTTGTAATAGTTTGGGATGCCGTAGTTGTTGCTGACCGTATCGGTGGCGGGGTTGTAGGTGGAATTTGGAGGGAGTCCGCCGCCTGCGGAGAAGTCGCCCGTGGTTGGGTCGTAACCTACGCCCAATCCAGCATAAGGATTGGTGTCCACTGTATTTGTCCCCCCACCCAATACGCCGCTACCGACTGGCATGACTGCGCCAGTCTGGGAGTTATACTGCAAGCCGTTGCCCATAGGAGTCCAAGTCCCGGCAGTGCCGCCGCCAAGGCCGGTCTGGCCGGCAATGCCGGTAGCTCCGTAAACACCGCCTCCTACGGCGGCAGCGGGATTGCCTCCCGTGCCGACGGCAGGGTTGATTGACGTAGCTCCCTGTGAGCCCGTGACCCGGTAGCCTCCGGTTCCCGTATTGCCGGCTGTGCCGCCAAGATTTGCCGCGTTCTGCGCGGCCTGAGCCGCCTGCTGTTGCGCCAGGAGGTTGGCCTCGGCGGCTGCTGTCGGGTTTGGAGCCGCATTCATCATGCTCGCCTGAAGCGCCGCCTCCTGCTCCTGTTGCGGCGTCACCATCATCGAAGCCGGGTTGAAGGCCGGGCCGGTGGGCGTGGTCTGGATCTGCTGGTTGAGCGCGGTCCCTCCCGCCTGCTGCATTCCCAGCGACGTAAGCCCAATGTCCTTCAGATAATCCGCGTTGCTGAGCGGCGACATCGGCCCCATGCCAGAGCCCGCCCCAATCTGTGCGCTCTGCTGGGCAATCTGGTTGACGACATCCTGCGGCAGTTGACCAGCAAGCTCTTGGGCAATGTTCGTGGATTGCTGATTCCGGTTGGCCATGTAGCCGGGAAGATTCTGGATGTACTGCTGCTGCTGGCCAATGGCGCTAGCCGTCCCTGCGCCTTGGGCGAGGCCGTACAGGTTGGCCAGGTTCCCGATGTTGCCGCTGATGGCGCTGGTTGCTGTGGAAGTCGGGTCGGGCGTGCCCGGCACAGCGCCGTAAGCGCCAGAGCCGGAAATGGGGGCTACCCCGTAAAGTGATGCAGGCATGGCTAGATGAAGCCCGCCGTCTCGCGGGCGAAGTGAGCGTTACCGAATGGAGCGAAATTGACGGCCGGGCTGTCAACGCCCAAATAATGGGTACATTGGCCTATGAGCTGGCGAATGGCTTTGGCGTGTTTCCGGTCGGCCATCTGGGCCGATTGCATGTTGTCGAAGCCTTCATAGCGCACCGCCTCGGCCTCGTTGATAATCGCCTCCATGCTCTGGATCAGACAGTAGTCGGTGTCCGTGGTCAGCGGAATCAGATCGAGCTTCACGATGGCCGTGACGGTGATGTCGGTCGGCGCTGAGCCGGGCAGCGTCGGCGGGCAGCAGGTCCGCGGCAGCGCGTTGAAGTAGTAGCGGCGGTAATTGGCCGTCTGCTCGCCAGGCTCCATCGTCAGCATCAAGGTCTGCGCGCCCGTGCTCGCGTCCACCCAGAAGAATTGCAGCGGGCCAAAGGTCACGTCCTTCTGGATGCCCGTCGGCATTCCCTGGAACGTGTTGACCGAGGACGCGAAGGGTGCGGCGAGCGTCACAAACTCCCCGGTGACGCGGTTCAATCCGTCCTGGCTATAGATTGTGTTGCCAACCGGGTCCGTGCCTTGCAGGAGCACGCGGGTTATCCCGGTGGTATCAGCGGCGTCGGTTGCGTACACCCGGATGAAGTAAGGCGTGTTCTCGGGCGGATCGGAGAACGTCGGCACGGTGTTGCGGGAGCAGACGGTCAGAGAAGGCCAGTCGCAGAAAATGCTGCGCTTGGGCATCCTGCCATTACCGAATTGCAGGTACTCGAAGAATTGGTTTTCGACCGGCCACACCCGATTGCAGACGTTGACGGCCTCGATGCGCGCGACTTCCCGCGGCGCCGTAAAGTAGGGGTTGGTCCGGGAAACCTTGAACGCCATTTCCGCGAAGGTGCCCCACCAGCCTTCGTCTCCCGCTTCCTTGGCCATGAGCAACCTTTCCTGCGCGGCGTTGATCGCCTGGAACAGTTGCGGTTTGTCCGACTGGCAGAGGCCGAGACATGAAGGTAATCTGGACAGCCTCAAATCATATCCTCTCAGTCGTAGAGCCATGTCGTTATCCTCTCGCTTTTTTCTGGTTCGTCAACACCTAAGCGTGGCCGCCGGCCCCGCCGGTGTACTCGTAATGCCAGGGAATCCCGTAGCCCTGAGTGGGCGATTGCTTGTACACGTCTGACTGGAGCAGCGAGTATTGACCATCCAAAGTCCGATACATCGAGCCGCTGAACATGCTTTGATCCGGCATCGAGATGCGACTTGCGCCAGGAACCTGCCCCCCGGGAGTTGCCGGTCCTGTACCGCCAAGGCCAGTCGGGACTTCATAAGCGTTTCCAGGATTGCTCCCTAAGTAAGCCCCATACGCTTGTGCCGTTGGGAAGCTCAGATGCCCGCCATACCAATTAGCGCCTGCTGGCAGATTCGCTGGCTGCTGTGGCGCAATCGAATTCGCATAGGCCGCTGAGGCTCCCAATGCCCCGCCTGCTCCGCTGCCCGGCGCGCCCTGGCTAGGCCCAATGGTCCTGACCATCGTCCCGCTATAGGCTGGAAGCCCCGCCGCTAGGTTGGCTGATACAGAGCCTGGCAGATTGGGCGCGTCAGCCGAACTCATGTAACCGGCTCCGGGGCCATAGGCCGGTTGAGTGGGTATCGCTGCCACAGTTGATGCCGTGGCAGGAGCAAGCACGGACGTTGCCTGTTGAGCGCTGCTGGCTGTGCCCTGATTCTGTGGCAGCGCGAGAGCTTGCTGCGCGCCTGCTGCCTGCCCTGCCTGCGGCAAACCGCCTGCCGTCTGGTTTTGCATGAAGCCGGTAAAGGGCGCGGCTGCTTGAGTCCCTGCGCTAGCGATGCCTCCGGCCGAGACACCAGCGCTGCCGCCAAGGCGATAGAGGTCGGCTAAGCTGGTGCGGCTGGGAGCCTCTTGCGTTCTGTTTCCCGTGAAGCCCATAGACGAGATGCCTGCGGATTGGTTCCTACGCTGCTGATTAAGCAGCGCCTGAGCTTGTTGAGCCGGTGAGGTGCCCCATTGGTTCGGAGCTTGTGATTGTGCAGGCATAATTAAGGAGGAGTTGCGGGGGTGATGCTGACGTTTGCAGTAAGTGTGCCTCCACCGTTAGCATTGACTTGAATCATTATTTCCCAGTCGCCTCCAGTCGGTATCGTGACATCAACCGAACCAGAACCAGATTCGGGCGTCCCCAGGCTAGCATTACCACAATTAAGCAGGAGTACATTGGCGACAGCCCCATACGCTCCGAACCTGATGTCAACCGTTCCATACGGGTGATGCGCCGCGCCAGGTGGATTTGGCGCGCAGGGGTTATCCCTCAAAGTCCAGTTCACAGCAATATGAGCGACATAGGAACCTGCACTACAGTTCTTGAATCTGCTGATTGCTCGCTGGCTAGCGCCGCCCCAGTCGCACGTCGGATTGTCCCAAGTACCGGAGGCGCTAACGGCCCCGCTAGTTCCGTTCATCGAGCTTGAGCCGCTACCAAGTATCGTCACTGGCACCCACACAATGTCTTTGATGGCCGAAGGGACGCCGGTGCCATCCGGCAAGACGTTGAGGATCACAGCGGCAGTGCAGATCGAGCCATCGTCCATGAACACAAATACCGTGAAGCCGTTTGCGCCCAACGAAGTCGGCTTGCCGTGGAGCGTGCCGTCTGGGTCCAGAAGCATCCCTGGCGGGGCCACTCCTGTCCAGGCATTCATTTGGTGAGTGGTTGGGCAACTGACGAGAACATGGGAATAAGGTGTGCAGAGCGTTGCGTCCGGTGGAGTATCCACTCCGCACTTCACGGGAACCACAACCGTTTGGTTACAAGTGCGGTTTCGATGGTCGGTCACCGCCACGTCAAAGTAAAAATCAATCCCAGTGTCTGTCGGGCCAGGCGTTCCGTAAACCTGTCCCCCAGCAGAAACGTGAATCCAAGCCGGAATCATGGCCGGGTCGACCGAGTACGTGTAGGGAGGGGTGCCTCCGTCGGCGGTCAACCCCGTGCCGTAGGGCTTGTTACAAGTCGCTTCCGGCAGTCTCATTGAATAACCACTCTCCGACTGGCTATCAACTCCAATCGGGGTGTTCGTCAGCCCCATGACGCTGATAGATCCAGCCATGTCTTTGCTTTTGCCCTGGCCGTCAGTCACTAAAACGTCGCACTTCGTGTAGTTGCCTGGCTTGAGGCAAATCCCGAAGATGCTGAGGCTGTTTGGGAAAGCGGGGTCTGCCGTGCTGGCGTTGATGCCGGGCGGCATCAAGAGGCCCGTGAAGCTCAAAGGTGCAACAAAGCCAGGAATGATCGGGGTGCAGATGTAATCATAGAGTTCTCCCGCGCAAATCATGTCCGGCCAGGTGCATAGGCATTCACGGTTCTGGGCGGCTAGTATAGGAGCCTGAGACTGTGCGGCCCGGTCGGCCAGGATTTGCGAGGGGGCAAGCACATAACCCGCCGGCAGAGTGTATGACTGGCGGCTGCCATCGGGACAGGTGCTTACAGCGGTCACCTGGGCAGAACGGAAAAGCGGCCCGTATGAGCCAGACCCCGTGCCACCTCCGTTTTTACCGCTCCCAATGGGGCTGTTGAATAAGCCAGAACCCGTCACGAGCGGGGGGTTTCTCGGATCTACGGCCCCGAATGCGCCGACGGTCCCGCCCGGGCCAAAGCTGGTGCCGCTCCCGCCAACCCCCGGCCCACTCGGATTGGAAAGGCAAATCAACTGATTGTTGGCAGCGCATTGGTTCGCTGCCGCCTGTGACACCAGGGAGTCGCAAATCCCAAGGCACGAGTTGGTTTGCCAGTCGGAGCCTAACCTCGGACTTAATTGCGGGTCGCCAAAGTTGACGACGATGTAGGGATTTGAGTCTGGCGCTTCGGTGCTCAGATTGGCGTAATCGCTGAACGTCTCGCAGAACACGACGCTATCGCAGAGCATCGCCGGACCTGTAGCGGGTCCGCCCTCACCTGACCCACCGCCAATCTGCGGCGGGGTTGGCCCGATTGATTCGGTAACTTCAATGTCAATGATCCAGGTTTTAACGATGAGCTGCTGGAGATACCAGACGCCCGGAAAGGGAGTCGGCGGTTCGTTGCCGGCGATTTTCAACTCTGGGGTGAAGTAGAGCGGATCGTCAATAATGGGCGTTAGGACGCCCGGGATGTACACGATGCGGGGAACGCCGTACGTGAATAATAAGAGGGCAATCCAGTCAATCTGCGCCGTGGACAGGTTGTTGTTTTGACAGGCGAGGTAAGCCAGGTCCTTGCAGTCCGTGATGTTGAGGTAGGTAAGTTGATTGTTGGCGCAGCTTACCCGGTGAAGTTTGTCGAGCCCGGTCAGGTCCAGGCTGGTCAGCTTGTTGTGGTCACAGTAGAGGTGTTGCAGGTGGGCCTTAGCGTTGATTCCAAAGATGTTCACCAGCAGGTTGTCGTTGCATGTGAGGTTCTCCAAAAGGGTGTTGTTGCTCACGTCCACGCTGGTCAGGAAATTGGAATCCACCTCCAGCGTTTTCAGCTTCAAGTTGCTATGTACGTCTATCGAGGTCAGTGAACAGTTTTGGATGCTGAGGCTTTCCAGATTGGGAAAGGTATCGAGCCCGCTGACGGAGGTAATGTCGCGGTGACCGGGCGCGGGCGAGCCCGGCAACATGATGAGGGTGACACTCGCAAAGTCTGCCTCCACCAAGAACTGATCATGACTGCGGCGATTGTGAGTGCCGTTCCTGTCCTGCCAGGTTATGTCCCAATTGTATGCGGTGTAGGTGAACATGGGCTAGCAGACTTTTCGGCTGTATAATTCCCTCTGGCGCAAGGTCGAGTGAAGCATCAGGCCACGTATCCTAGCCCAGCCGTGCATGGTGAGTCTCAGTTGGCATTGGTACAGAATATAGGCCGGCCTGCCGGTGAAGCTGTTACACTGTTGGGGCGGGTGAGGGAGACAGATCGTGCTCTGGTAACCCGGACCGTACTTTGTTGGATACGGTGTTAGCGATGATAGGGTTTCATTTTCGTCTCTAGCGGAGCAAACTTTCCATTTATGGTACGGATACCAGCACGGGTCAGAATCGGGCCGGTACTCCATCGTGAACTCCACAATGCCCCGCACGTCATCCAGCCAAAGCTCGACGGTGAGCAGTTCCTTCAGGTCAAATTCGAGGTTCCAAGTGAAGGCCGGGAACTCGATCACGCTCACGATGCGGTTGTCTCCGTTGTCGCGCGTATCGGCGTTCGTTAGCTCCCATAGCTCCAGTGACCCGTCCACGCGGCTGAGCACCAAACTGAACGCTCGGTCGAGGCCCCCGAAGTCGGCGGTGAAGAGTTGGAAATGATCCAGACCGACGTACTGGCCTTCCCAGACCGGAGCCAGCTTTTGGCCCAGCGTGGAAATC
>Ga0209777_10009028_pt1 | contig 10801 bp, 5 predicted proteins | sample FrelakmetHBP12HB_FD_187147 | JGI IMG/M metagenome (GOLD analysis project Ga0209777, IMG submission 187147) | Freshwater lake sediment microbial communities from the University of Notre Dame, USA, for methane emissions studies -HBP12 HB (SPAdes)... | ecosystem: Environmental > Aquatic >... | reverse complement strand
AGTCACACTAGATATAAATTACGATAACTGGATTATACCCGACAACTGTGATGTTAGTGAATTTGATTTTAGTTGGATACCTAATCCCAAAGACCCACCTTATATCTATCAGTTCCCTACACAATGGCATGAATATGGCGGACCTCAATATGTAGTGCCTGGGGCAACTGATTATAAGTTCATGGATATTAAAGGTGCGAAAACATATACTAACAAATTAAACTTTGATATTCCTAAAAATATTGATGATAGTGAATTTGATTATAGTTGGGTGCCACATCCCAAAGACCCTCCATTAATTTATGAATGGGGAACGCAATGGCAGAAAACAGGTGGACCACGTTATGTAGTTAAAGATGCTACAGAAGTCAAGTATATGACAAATCAACGTGTTAAAATGTTAAGTAACGAAAATGATAAAAACTGGGTCATACCTGATAATGTTACATTAGATAGTTTTGACTTTAGTTGGCATCCTGACAGCACAGATAAGCCTTTCATCTATCAATTTGGTACACAGTGGGCACTAACGGGTGGTCCTAAGTATGTTATGCCTAAAGCACGTGAAGTCAAATATATTGAAGAACCACTTGCTACCGCTGCGCCAACACGTGATAACTGGGTAATTCCTGAATACGTAGACACTGAAGGATTTGATTTTAGTTGGCATCCCTATGTTGAAGATCAACCCTATATCTATCAGTTTGGTACTCAATGGCAAAAGACTGGCGGACCGCGTTATCTTACTGAAGGCTGCAACGATAGTAGTCCAGTAAAGTATATCGACCGTCGTATTTTAAGTGCTAAAAAACTACCTAACAAAGACAACTTTGAAATTGTAAACAATATAAAAATCAAAGATTTTGATTATAGTTGGCATCCAGATGAAACTGATGGAAACTACATTTACGTATTTGGCAATAATTTATATCCAGCAGAAGTTATGCCCACAGTTAGATATATAATGAATGGTGCAACAGAAATAAAATACGTACACGATATAATAGCCACATTAGATATAAATTACAATAACTGGATTATACCTGACAATATAGATGTTAGTAACTTTGATTTTACATGGATGCCTAATCCACTAGACCCTCCATATATCTATGAGTTCGGCACTCAATGGCAAAAGACTGGTGGACCAAGATACGTAGTTGAAAACGCAACTGAAACAAAATACGTTGACACACAAAAAGTAATTAAGTTACCTGAACCAAATAAATTTACAATAGCAGAAAATGTAAAAATTAAAGATTTTGATTACAGTTGGCATCCTGATAGTACAGATGAACCCTACATATATGTGTTTGGTAATAATCAATATCCAGCAGAAGTAATGACAACAATACAATATATTGTTGATAACGCAAATACAATCAAATATGTAAACGATATAGTAGCAACACTTGACAATAACTATGAAAACTGGGTTACTCCTGACGATATTGATATGGATAGTTTTGACTATAGTTGGGTACCCAACCCCAATGATCCGCCATATATCTATGAATTTGCTACACAGCATCAACGCAATGGTGGACCTTGTTATGTAGTTGAAAATGCAACTGAACGCAAGTACGTAGATATCAAAGCAAAACGTTTGCCTAACAAAAATAATTTCATAATTGAAAAGAACGTTAAAGTAAAAGATTTTGATTATAGTTGGCATCCTGACAACACAGATAAGCCATACATATACGTATTTGGCAACACACAATATGGCCCTGAAATAATGCCAACTATAACATATAAAGTCAAAAATGCTAAAAAGAAAAAATACGTAACTGATATAGCAGCAACGTTAGACGTTGATATGACTAATTGGATTACCCCTATAAATTTAGATACAGAAGGGTTTGATTATAGTTGGGTACCTAATCCAAAAGAACCTCCATACATCTACGAGTTTGGCACTCAGTGGCAAAAAACAGGTGGACCAAGATATGTAGTTAAAGGCGCAACTGAAACAAAATATATAAGCAGTCAAACTGTAAAGCATAACCCAAGCAAACGATATTTTGTTACTGAAAAATCAGTTAAAGTAAAAGGATTTGATTATAGTTGGCATCCTGATAGTACAGAACAGCCATATATCTATGTGTTCGGCAATAACTTTTATCCACCAGAGATTATGCCCACAATCAAGTATGTAATGGAAAATGCAACTGAAATCAAGTATGTACATAATCCCATGGCTATACTTGATAAATCTACTGAAAATTGGCTTGTGCCTGATAATTTAGACGTTAGCAATTTTGATTTTAGTTGGGTACCTAATCCACATGAGCCACCCTACATTTACGAGTTTAATACTCAATGGCAAGAACAGGGTGGACCTCAATATATAGTACCTGGGGCAACAGAAAAGAAATACATGAACGCAACGGGAGTAAAAACGCTACCCAATAAAACCAATTTTAAAGTGTTGATAGACGCAGACTTTGATTACAGTTGGCATCCTAGTCCATTAGACCCACCTTATATCTATGTGTTTGGCAATCAGTGGCACGACAGTGTTAAAGATCCTACAATTGAATACGTTACTCCAGGCGCAACAGTTAAAAAGTATATGACAACTCCTGTTGCTAAAGTAAAAGCACATATGAGTAACTGGGTTATACCTGATAATGTAAACACTGCTAATTTTGATTTTAGTTGGCGCCCCGACCCTGATAGCCCGGCATATATCTATCAATTCGGCACATTAGTTGATGACACTGATGGACCTAAATATGTCACGCCCAATAACAATGGTGAAGTTGTTAAATTATTGCGTGTAGAAACTGAAAACGTAGAAGAAGTAATAGTAGTATATCAATATGTAATAGAAACTACTCTTGATGATTTGGTAAAGCAACATCCAAACGAATTATTTTGGGCTAAACGTAAAAATATTGATTATAGCAATTTTGATTTTGAATGGCGACCAAGTATTGAACAAGCAAGATATGTACATGTATTTGGTAGCCCAGATAGTACTAATACTCAAACATATTTTGTCAACAGTAAAATGTATCTTGAGGGGCATACTGAATTAAACTTTGTAGAAAATAACACGCAACTTACCAGCGAATACTTGGCTGAGTTGTTTGTGCCCAGCGATATGTTTTTAGTTGACAGAGGCAATCCTGAAACTGCTGAAAGATACAACGCATTAAAATTACGTTTTCCTAACATACAAAAAACAAGATTTTTAAATACATGGGCAGATACAATTAGTCGTTGTATCAATCGTAGTAACACAGACTTGTGTTGGATATTGAATAGTGAATTAGATTATACTAATTTTGACTTTAAGTTTTATCCTAACCAATGGCAAATGAATATGATACACGTGTTTGGTACTCAATGGAGTCATTGGGGCACAACATATATGGTCAATCGTAATACTTTTGCTGAAGATACCAAGTATGTTAAAGTTATTGAACATTTAAAGAACTTAAACTTTGTAAAAGAAAAACGTGCGATTGCTACAAGTTGTGTATATGATATTGTAGTAATTGATCATGGCAACGATGAATGCCAAAGTGTTGTAGATAGTTTGAGCAATAAAACTAAAAACATTAGTACATACAAGTATGACACAAGTTATTTCAACACAATTAAAAAACTTGTAGATAGTTTACCAACTAAGAAAGAACATTATATTTGGATTTGTAGCAGCACTAATGACTATAGTAAATTTGACTTTAGTTATATCTGCGATCCATTTGCCAAAGATAATCTACACGTATTTGCCAGTGACAAGCAAAAGTTTGGCGATACGTTCTTGTTAGACGTAAACAAAACACGTGAAATTATAAACGACATTGACGCATTACAAAGTTATCATAAAGTTAATTACATACAGCATTTAAATAGCCCAAGACTTCCAGCGCCTGTATTCAAGACGTTTGACGAAGATCACGTAGAAACACTTAAAAATAAATTTAACTTCCCATACGCAATATTTGAAACAGAAAGTTTTGATCACAAAGACGTTGAACCAATCAGTTTATGGACAGAAGAAACTAAAAATATACTTGTAACAAGCACAGGCGCTAGTCGCATTATTGTACCTAAAGAATTATACGATTATCCGTATATTAATGAATTATACGATTTTCCGTATATTAAGACCAGCAAGCAATTATTAAAATCTAGCCCACTAGATATTGTGTTTTTAAGCAATGGCGAAATTAACGCAGATGAAAACTATGAACATTTATTATATGTAACTCGTGGATTAAAAAATCGCATTGTTAGAGTAGACGGCATCAATGGGCGTGTAAGCGCATATCATGCCACAGCACTAGCAAGTAATACTAGTTGGGCATTTACAGTGTTTGCTAAAATCAAAGTAGATAACAAGTTTGACTGGGGCTGGCAACCTGACAGATTACAAAGACCCAAACACTATATCTTTACAGCACTTAACCCGTTAAACGGGTTAGAGTATGGGCATCAGGCTGTAATTGCTTACAATAAGAAGTTAGTGTTAAACAACTTTGGCGAGGGCTTAGACTTTACATTAGACGACCCACATGAAAGTGTAGATATGTTAAGTGGTGTAGCACATTTCAATACCGACCCATATAGTACTTGGCGTACGGCTTTCCGTGAAGTATTAAAACTTAAAAGTGATTATAGTGATATCAGTGCAGAAAGATTACGTATATGGCTTGACATCGCCAATGGGCAATATGGTGAAGATTGTTTACGTGGGGCACATGATGCCGTCAAATATTATGAAAGCGTTGGCGGAGACATGGACAAACTTAAACTTAGTTATGAATGGGAATGGTTAAAGAAATATTATAATAGTGATAAATAAAATCACGCCGCTAAACCTTTCGGTGTATAGTAATTAGGTAAGACCTAGGGCGAGTTAGGATCCAGTTGATTTGCGCAGATCAACACTCTGTAGGCCACAGAGGGAAAAGATGAACCGATACTTCAAGTCAATAAATATTACAATGAAAATCAAAGTTGGCCTAGTACAACCCAATTTTACTGTGGGTTATAAAAAAGAAAATAGTTATTATTTGCCTTATAGTGTTGGAATACTATGGTCATATGCTAATAGTTTTACTGATATACAGAACAATTATGTATTAAACAATGTTGTATTCAAACGTGACAAAGTTAAAAAAGTTGCAAAAGAACTTGCAAAAAATGACATTGTAGCCTTTAGCACATATATTTGGAATAGAAATTATAATTACGCACTAGCCAAATTAATAAAAGAAATCAACCCACAAACATTTATATTATTTGGTGGTCCTGAACCTGCAATTACTGACACTGAGTTTTTTGTAAAGCACCCTTACATAGACGCGGTAGCAATGTTAGAAGGTGAGGATACGTTTGTAGACATATTAAGATTCTTTAGAAACCCCGACGTTTATCATGGCATACCAGGATTGTATACCCCATTACAAAAAAATGAAATGCGTCCTAGATTGACTAATTTTAAGATTGAAAGCAGCCCATATCTGTCTGGGTTCTTTGACAAAATTGTACTTGACAATCCTGACTGTAATTGGATAGCCACACTTGAAACAAATCGCGGATGTCCCTATCAATGTACGTTTTGTGATTGGGGGAGTTTAACATATGCCAAAATTAAAAACTTTGAAGTAGACAGAGTTATAAGCGAAATAGAATGGATAAGCAAAAATAAATGCATAGGTCTTTTTATCGCAGACGCAAACTTTGGCACATTTATACAACGTGATGAAATATTCTTAGATAAGATCATTGAAGTAACAAAAACTACTGGTTATCCCAAATTCTTTAGTTTAAACTGGGCTAAAAATCAAAAAGAATATGTAGTACAAATGGCTAAGAAATGGATAGACGCTAAGATACGCGCACCAGCATTAACTGTTAGTTTACAAACTTTAGAACCACAAGTACTTAAAAATATCAAACGTACAAACATGGATATTAATAGAATTACAGAATTGTTTACATTATGTGAACAACAAGAAGTTCCTGTAATTACTGATTTGATATTGGGATTACCTGGCGAAACACTATCAGGTTGGAAAAACAATTATTATAAATTGTTTGCCGCAGGCAATCATCATGGCATACAAGTACATCAAAGCCAAATACTAGAAAATGCTGAAATGAATTTAAAACAAAAAGAAGAATTTAATTTAGTAACAGTATTAACAAATGATTATATGACTGAGTTTGGTAAAGAAGAAATACGTGAAGGCATTAAAATTGTAGTAGCAAGTAATACTATGTCATCAAACGATATGTTAGACGCAGCAATCTTTAATTGGTTTATTAATACCACACATGTTTCAGGTACTACTAGTATAATAAGCAGATTTTTAAACAAATATAAAAATATAAGTTATGAGGATTTTTATAATAGTTTATTTGAATTTTTAAAAACAAAAAAACTAATAAAAGACGAACTTAAGATTATTACTAAGTGTTTTAAAGATTGGCTTACCATTGGAAAAATTAAACATAAAGACATACTTGATAATAAAATAAATGGACAAAATTTAGTTCGTGCAAGCAAAATGAAATGGTATGCCACTAACAAAATACATGACTATATGGAATTAATACACGAACATTTAAAAACATATAATTTACCAAATGATATGTGTGATCAATTGTTCAGTTTACAATATAACAAAGTTGTAGATTATAATTTAATTAAACAGTATCCTAAAAAACAAAATTATAATTATGATTTTATGAATTACATAATGTATGACACTGATCTTAAACAAAACACAACATATGAATTTTATTATCCCGAAGACGAAGATACAGATATTTCATTAAGTGCGTTTGTAGCGCAAATTCATTTAGGTAGAAATCGTGAATTTGCTACAACTAAAATAAGAATACTATGATCTATTGGTTCGAACTTTTTAAACCTAATTTTACTGAACTGCAATATGAAATATCGCAGTTGCCTAACTGTAACGAATTAGAAGCCATATATCATTTAGGTTGGGAAGAAGCACATAACAATCTTGATGCTTTTTTTGGAGTTAATGGCACACATAAAATAAACAATTACATGAAAGAACTATCAGAAAAGTTTGGTAGAAAAATATGTTTTTATAATATAACTGCCAGCAATAAAGATTTTTCAGAACACATACCCTATAATGGGTATGACATGGAGTATATAAAAGTAGTTTATATACCAACGTTTTTGTTTTACAGAACAATCTTTAGATTAGGCCCACAAAAAGTTATTAAACCTCCCTATACTGGGGCATTAGAAGGTGTTTATGAACATAATAAAACTGTTGCCAATGCAGACATATGTGATTTGTATACGCAATTAGAACCACGCACATTTAAAAATCTTTATTTGTATATGACATTGCATCCCAAACCACACAGATGTTTATTAATGGACATATTAGCAAAATATGATTTACACAAATATGGCGCAATTAGTTGGCGAGAATTTGATAAAACATTAGATAGAAACAACATTGATAATAAAAAATTAGACAGTAGTTATGGAAACTATAAATGGAAACATTGGCAACCACGTAGAATCTTTTTAGATCAAACATTTGATGTACCTGGACCAATACGTTATGATCTATTGCCCATGGAATTTAATGACAGTTTTGTACAGTTGATAGGTGAAAGTTTAGCAGAGGGTGTTTTTCTTACTGAGAAAACAGTTGTTCCCTTATTGTTTAATAAGCCTTTTTTAATTATGTCTGGCAAACATAGTCATAAACATTTAGAAAGTTTAGGATTTAAATTATATACAGAAATTTTTGATTATAGTTTTGATAACGAAAGTAATATAGAATTACGCGCTGAAGGCATCGCACAAAATTTAATAAATTTAAAAGCAAAAATTGATAGTTGTGGTTATCTTGATGTACTACAAAGTATACGTGATAAACTAATATACAATAAAAAACACGCACATACTACTATAGTACAGAATATACCAAAAGAAATAAGTTATATGTATGAAACAGAAATGCTCGCATATTTAAGAGATCGGTTTGCTCATACACAAACTACTTTTTATGATATTTTTCCATATTTTGATTATAGTTTAGAATTTAGTAAAAGGTTTATATGAATATAGAACAAAAAATTATAGATTTTTGGGATAAGCAACCCTGCAATATAAAGCATAGTCAAAGCAAAATTGGCAGCAAAGAATTTTTTGATGAGCAAGCAAAAAAACGCTATCTTGCTGAACCTCATTTAAAAACATTTGCGCAATTTCATAGTTATCAAGGAAAACGTGTATTAGAAATAGGATGTGGCATTGGTGCTGACGCAATTGAATTTGTAAAAAATGGCGCAGAATATGTTGGAATCGACCTCAGTAAAGAAAGCATTAAGTTATGTAAGCAACGTTTTGAGTTAGAAAATCTACAAGGTCAATTTTATGTTCACAATGCTATTGATGATTTAAGTAAATTTGGTAAATTTGATTTGGTATATGCATATGGAGTTATACATCATTATCCCAACGCAGAAACTGTTATAGAAAACATTGCAAATGTTTGTAATACCGACAGCGAATTTAAAATGTTGGTATATGCTAAAAATAGTTGGAAATATGCCATGATACGTAAGGGATTAGATCAATACGAAGCACAAGCAGCCTGCCCATATGCAAAATGCTATACAGTTGAAGATGTGTATGAACTGTTAGAAAAACATTTTAAAATTGTTAGAATACGTCAGGATCATTGTTTTATGTATAACGTTGACAAATATAAACAAGGCATTTATGAATTAGAACCCTGGTTTGAAGCCATGCCTGAAACCATGCGTGAGGCGGTACGAGAATATTTGGGATGGCATTTATTAGTCAAGTCTGTTAAAAAATGAATATTAGCAAAGAAACAATATGGCACTTTGTGTGTAAAGAATGTAAGAATTGGTGGAGCATAGCCAATAGCGATAGTTGGCATCCAAAAAGGTTGTATTGTCCGCACTGTAGTGTTATAAATACATATGAAGAAAACTCAACGGAGTATACGCCGCAGAATCCCAGCAATGGGTCTGACCGTGAAAGGATTTGAGTTTTCTTTTTTCATTACACAAGGAAAATAAAATGAAGAAAATGTTATCTATTTTGGCTATCGTTGCAACTTTAACTGCTTGCGCAAAATCAGAAGAAGTTGTGGCTCCAGCTGCTCCTGCTGCTGCTAGCGCCCCAGCTGCTGATGCTCCTGCTTCTACAGAACAGAAGGCTGATGCTGCTGCTCCAGCTGCCGAAGAAAAGAAGTAAGATAAAAGACGGGGGACGATATCGTGCCCCCGTTCTACAATATATAATAGCAGGATACCTTAAAGGTAGATTAAAAAGGAAACAAACGGCGTAAACACTGAACTAAAATCAGACTGGACGGGGAGTGCGACTCTCCCCCACCTCCACCAATTATTCTACGGGGGTGCGTAGGTTTGACAGGCTGCGTAATAACCTTAGTGCGCCCGACAGGCGAATGTCGTAAATCTAGCAAAACAATATAAACGCAGCAAATGACGCTGTTTATGGTGAAGTTGCTCTTGCAGCCTAACCATTGGGGTTGGTAACCTTATTACTCAATAACCGAGGAAAGGCTCTACGGAGCCTTTCTTTTTATAAATATCTTTATGATAACTGACTTTACGGCATATATTGATAATCTGCAGGGAGTATCAGTAAACATCAACAAAATACATTTTGATTATGAAGTATTACAAGACAAAATGGTAGATGTTACCACCCATGATAATAAAGTTTTAGTGCAGAAAAAATTTCATTTAATGTGGCAAGATCAATTTTGCGCAGAATCAGAACTAGTGCCATATACAGTGGGGATAGTTAATTTTCTTAAAGAACGTGTTAATTTTAACAGTGCTACATATCGTTGCGTAATGCCCAATACAGCCTATAATTGGCATCAAGATACCGGGGGATTGTGCTATCACATACCAATTATAACTAATCCTGGGTGTTGGTTTGTATATGAAAATCGCAATTTCCATATGAAAGCAGATGGCACAGTATATAAAGTAAACAGCAAAAGATACCACACTTTTGTCAATGCTGGGCCAAACCCACGTATACACCTTACATTTGAAATTCTATAAATACACTATGAACCTACGAGAGTTACATAGTTTTAGTTTGGCTGATGCAGTTAAGTTCCATGACGAACTTAATCCTAAACTTTTTAGTGGGCAGCATTTAAATCCAACAGTTAGAAAAAAGCTATTAGTTATAGCAGAAGATTTTATTAATGAGTTAGGAATCAGTAAATTTAAAGTTAAAGATGTTACTATATCGGGTTCAAATGCTGCCTACTCTTATACAGATCATAGTGATATTGATTTACATATTATTGTAGATATGGATCAATTTGACAATGATGAAGTATATAAAGAATTGTTCAATGCTAAAAAGTCAGTTTATAATGATAAACACGATATTAAAATTAAGAACATACCTGTAGAATTATACGTACAACCCAGCGATGAACCTCACGTTAGTTTGGGAGAGTACAGTGTATTAAACAATGAATGGATTAAAACGCCAGTTAAGCGTAGAGCAAACTTTGATCAAAATAACACAAAGTTAAAATATATTGAATTAAAAGGTCTATGTGAACGTGCGTTAAAAGAAAGAAATTTAAGAAAAGTTGTAAAAGCAATTGACAAAATAAAACGCTATCGTAAAGCGGGGCTAGCAAATTTTGGCGAGTTTGGTCCTGAAAACCTAGCATATAAGATGTTGCGTACACAGGGATATATTCAAAAGTTATTTGACTTACGTGATAAGTTACATAGTGAAAAGTTA
>Ga0209777_10009027_pt1 | contig 10801 bp, 13 predicted proteins | sample FrelakmetHBP12HB_FD_187147 | JGI IMG/M metagenome (GOLD analysis project Ga0209777, IMG submission 187147) | Freshwater lake sediment microbial communities from the University of Notre Dame, USA, for methane emissions studies -HBP12 HB (SPAdes)... | ecosystem: Environmental > Aquatic >... | reverse complement strand
TTTTATTCCACTCCAAATTGGGCGATAATATAAAGTCAATTGACTAGGGACTAACGCAATTTGTCCGGTGGTTTTCATATAACCATTTCTGTCGTCAATTCTACATGGGTTAAGTTGTGGGTTTTCATCACTGTGATCTAATATAGCTTCCATAGCTTCGTCTATTGTGGTCGCATCATTCAACCCTAGCTCTGCTTTTATTTTGCGAACCTCTGAACTGACACGTTTCCTACTATGCCCCGGGTCATCTGGAAGACGTTGATATCCAGCCCATGGTAGTAATATGCCATGATTGGTTCGAACACAAGTGTTTGGTTTGACAATCTCTTCTATTTTGTGAATAAAATCACCATATCTATAACTTGATTCCAGCATATAACATTTATCTGAGTTAAAAACTAGTGTATGCCCGGTCAATTCAGTTTCTATCAATGATTCTAATGCGGGCATACAGCTATTTTCAAGCAATGCAGTTCGTATCTTTTTACCATCTGGGCTTAGGTATTTTTTGCTTGTGCCTTCATGACGAGTTGTGCCTTGACCTTTTTCATCAGAGACCGTGGCCATACTAGCACTAATTATACTGACCCCATGCTCATTCAAACCTTCAGTATAACCGGTATTTTCATCCCAAATGTATATACGTTCAACGCCGTCTTTACGGCTTTTTTTAATATTGATAACAGGATAGTAACCTCGATCTCGGTTCTTAATGCCGACCCAACCAAGATCTGGAAGATATTTTGCCATAATAATACACATCTTGTATTTATCAGGTTGTATATGTTGAATAACATGTGTAAAATTGCAGTGTGACAAACAAATTTCTTTATCCAGATGATCCAAATTATCCAGCTAGCAAAAGACTGTGGGTCAGAGATCCTGTTGACGGCGGAAAAGTTTTGAGAACCAGCAGCCGTGATGAACTATTCGAATGGTGTGACAAAAACTGTGTAGGCCGTTATTGGGTTGGAATGGGATTTATTGATTTTGAACAAACAGACGATTTTGTTTTGGCAGCAATGATTTACGGATGAAAAGTGCAATTAACGCAGTACATAAATATTCTTTAAGCTAGATAGGTATACTAATGGAACACATCAATAAAAAATGGACTAGCTTCAGTATCTGGTCAGAAAAAGGGCCGTACCTTGTGTTAATAACCGACTATGATTGGTGGGACAACAACCGAGAAGAGATAAATGATTGGTTTGATAGAAATTGTCCAATTTGTAAACCAGATCGGCAGGATACTATAATACAGTTTATGAATAAATCACAATATACTGCATGGAAGATGACCTGGGGATAAGCAAATGACAAAATACACTATAACATCAGACTATTATGCTACTGGTGAAGGTAGGACACTATCAATTGTATACTGTTTTGCGCAAGATGAGGCTGCTGCATTAGAACAATTTAAAAAAACAGTATATGGCGGAGATTGGTACGTCTTAGGAGCAACAGTCATTGAAGGTTTTGACTTTGATAATGAAGTTGCTAGATATTTGATAACAGCCGCAGTTAAGGCTCAGCTGTTGGATGAACGATGCAATCTAGCATTCTCATCACAGTTGCATTTCAACTATAGTTAGACTTATATACTAATTTAACTTAACACAGTTGCAATTTAAATATCATTGTCCAATTTCTTGTCAATAATGACGAGTTGGGAGAGGCTAAATGAAAACACTTGCAATAGTTTTGTTATTCAATTCTAGTGTTGCATTGGCAGCACCTCTACCAGATTATAGTTTTAAAAGTCCGGCATTTAATGGCAACGGGTATGGCACATACACGCTTACAATAGAAAATGAAGCATATTCACGTGCCCAATCTATACAGCAAGCTATTCAGGCAGCAGCTCAGCAGGCAAAAGCAAGCGCTGCCAATACTCCGATAAATCAGTTTCTAACTAATCTAGAATCTCGTATATACGCGCAAATTAGTCAAAATTTAGCGACGGCCATGTTTGCACCAGGTGCTGCAACAAGCGGAAGCATGAATTTTCAAGGAAATACCATATTTTGGCAAAACCAAGGGTCTGCCGTGCAACTGCAAGTTACTGACAATGTTGGTAACACCACAAACATTACCGTTCCATTGGGACAATTCACATTTATACAACCGGCTAATTAAAATGAAAAATGTATTTGTTATTTTGACATTATTACTGCTGAGTGCATGTGCTGTATTGCAAAAAGCGGACATTGTTAACTACAAGCCCGAGCTGGCAAAAAATGCCATGCAAAAAGAGTTTGATAGCATTCCGCCTCCTTCTGGTCAAAAAATTACGGTGGCTGTTTATAGTTTTAAGGACCTAACAGGACAGAGAAGAAATATACCAAATGTTGCTAGTTTTTCAACAGCGGTTACCCAAGGTGCGGAGCCATTACTAATTAAGGCATTGACTGAAGTTGGAAACGGTGCGTGGTTTGATGTTGTAGAACGTGTAGGCATAGACGATTTAATTAAAGAACGTACCATAATCAAACAAATGCGAGATCTGTATGAAGGTAAAAATGCATTACCATTGCCTCCTATGAATTTTGCTGGTATTATTATGGAAGGCGGAATTATTGGTTATGACAGTAGTGTTGAATCAGGCGGCGCTGCATATAGATATTTAGGTATAGGACCACAAACTCAATACAGCAAAGATGTCATTACAATAAGTTTGCGCGCGGTCAGTGTTGCAACTGGAAAAGTACTGGTATCTGTAACTATCAATAAGATTGTATATAGCACCGCAGATAGTATAGCAATTTTGAAATTTTGGAAAGATGGTACACAACAGTTTGAGAGTGAAGCCGGTATAACAAACAACGAAGCAAGCACTATGGCAATCAAAGCTGCAATTGAAGCCAGTGTAGTGGAGTTAATAAACGCAGGCAACGCCAAAGGAGTTTGGCAATATAAAAAATCCAACATTGGAAATGACAAATGAAAATATCTTTAAAAGTTCTAGCAGCCGTGTCAATGCTTGTAGCGAATTACGTAACTCCCGCATTGGCTTTTGATAACAGTATCTACATAGAGCAAAGCGGAAATAACAGCACCATAACTATGACACAAGATGGTGCTGGTAACGTTGTTCGTGGTATACAAGGAACCGGAACTGATAACACAACACCCGCATTAATAACAGGCGATGCTAACACAGTAACCATAAATCAAATTGGTACAAGTAACGTTTTAAACTTGGGTGTACAGACTAGCGTGCAGGATGGTTCTACCGGTGGTAATAATTTTAATTATACTGTTAACGGTAATAACAGTGTTGCAACTATCAACAGCAACAACGATAACAAAAACAGTAGTGCTAGCAACAACATAACAGTCAATCAAACTGGTGATTTTTCCGGAGCTTCTATAAATGTGCTAGGTTCATTAAATACCATCAATGCTACTACAACTGGCGGATCTAGAAACAACGTAACTAGTACCATAAACGGTAATAACAACACACAGTCTATATCAGTTAGCGGTGGTGGAGATAACAACGTTACTGTTAATCAAGGTATTGGTGGTAGCGCTATATCAAGCTCAAATCTAGAAAATGTAGCAACCACAAACACAAACGGTACTGTAACATTAAGTGTAACTGGATCTAGCAACACTGTTGGAATATCCCAAACTGGCAACATGAACTCGACAACAGCTACTATAATTGGAAGTAGCAACAATGCTACTATAACGCAGGCTGCCGTCACAGGCAATACCACTGTGAACCTAGTAAGTAGTGGTAGTGGTAACACATTTACTATTACTTCTGTTGCACATTAATTGGTCAGCAGGTATGATAACACGCTATATCATTACTTTGGCATTCTGCATTATACCTGCTGTCTCATCTGCAATACCAATAGGCATCATAACCGCATTAGACAACACGCCCGGCACAATTGATCGACAATCAAATCATTTTGCTGCGACTAAAGGTGCAGGTGTTGAAATGCAAGATGCTATAAACACTTTAAACGGTAAAATATATATAACTTTTAAAGATGATACCAAAGTAGAAGTTAACGAGCAAAGCAAGCTTGAAATTGATGAATTTGTGTTTGATCCAAATAATTCAAGTGCTGGCAAGCTAGCTATGAATTTCGCGCAAGGCACAGTTCGATATGCAAGTGGTGCTATTGCTCATAACGATCCATCTAAAGTAGCAATCAATACACCTAGCGCAACTGTTAGTGTACGTGGCACTGATTTTACTGCAACAGTTGATGAAATAGGATCCAGTACCATAATACTGTTGCCATCTTGTCCAAAAATATATAAAGACATAGAAAAAGACTGTAAGGTTGGAGAAATAGAAGTAAACAATGCAGCGGGATCAGTTATCTTAAACAAACCATTTCAAGGCACACAAGTTCTAAATAGAAGTCAACCACCAACCAAACCAGTAATTTTGCATCTAACCGCAGAAGCTATCAATAATCTACTGATAATCAGCCCGCCAACTGAAATCAAATCAGCTATAGCATCTGCAATATCACACTCTAGTTTAGATACTAACTTTCTAGATGAGAGTTTTTTAGAAAACATGTTTTCTCTTATTGGTAATCCATTACTAAGTAACCCATACAATGATATGCCAAGTATGATTCAAATCAAAGGAGACGACAGTGAGTTGCATAAGCGTTTGCCCGATTGGAAACAGCCATCTGGAGTAATACCAACTCTAACCCCAACGGCAGCAGATCTGTGCAGACCCGACGCTAGCGCCAATATGCAATGTGCCATAGTACCACTTTCACAAAACTCAACGATCATTCAAAATCAAGGATCAACCAATATCACTAACCGTGTAAATACTGGCGGAAATACCGTTATATTATTAAGGCAGAATTGATATGAAAAATCTGCTAAAGATTGTTTTATCAGTTATAATTCTGGCAGCAGTATCTAATCATTGCCTAGCGCAGTCAGATTCAATCACACCTACTTCAATTCATGTAAGTAATATTACCGGCATAGAATATGATAGAATGTCTTCTGCCAATAACCGCAGGACAAGTGTCACAAATAGTGGCATTTACATGCAGCAATCTGGGAATGACAATGATATTACCATAAATCAAGTTAACACGTATCAACTTATAGCTGGTAACGGCAGCCAAACTGCTCCAGTGCAAGGTAATAACAATAAAATTGTAATAAATCAAGGAGATGTTATTTCTAAATTTGGCCAAAGTTTGGTTGAATTATCTGTTTATGGAGATATGAACTCTGTGACTGCTAATCAAAGTACTAACATAAACGGTAATAGTACTGGTGTTGATTTAGGCGGACACTATCAAAGTGTTCAGATAAGCGGAAGTTTGAACACTGTGTCAACAAGTCAAATTGGTCAAAATAATTATGCAGAAGTGAATATTACAGGAAACAACAACAATCAACTTTTACTTCAAAATGGCAGTGGGCTACAATCCTTCACTTCTATCAGCGGCAACAATAATATTCTAAATACTACACAAATTGGTACCGGACAACATTTTTTAGATGTAACCTTAACGGGTGATTCAAATAGCGTAACAGCAACCCAAAGTGGTTCTATCAAAAATAGTGCCACCATAAATCTCACAAATGCAGGCGGTCCTGCCAGCGTCAATCTTATTCAAACTGGTGGCCAAACCTACTCTGTAAGTCAAACCTGTATAACTCCATCTGGCTGCGGAACCGTCGTTATACGACAGGGAAATTAATCAATAAATATTGATATGGTAAAGAAAATAATACTGTCTCCGTGGACTGCTATCCTTACTTTGGCCGTAGTCCTTATTCTTCGCGCAGCAGATCCAAGCTTTGTAGAAAGTGTACGACTTAGATATTTTGATATGTTGATTACCAGCAAACCTTTGATTGAAAACAACATAGTTGTTGCGAACATCGATGAGACTGCATTAGAAAAATACGGGCAATGGCCATTCAAACGTGACGTGTATGCGTCTATTATAGAAGATCTTTACCACAAGGGCGCTGGTCTAGTAGTGTGGGATATTATGATGCCTGAAAAAGATAGATTAGGTGGCGACGATACGCTGTCTGCTGTATTATCAAAATATCCAGTTGTATTAGCCAATGTTCCATCTAATATTGATAAAAATCACCCTAAACCTCCTGGTGCAAGTGTTATTAATTCGCAATGGTCAAATAAAATCCTAAATTATTCAGGAATAATTGCAAATATACCAGAATTAGAAAATCTAGCTGCTGGCATAGGGACAACAAACACATTGCCAGAAATAGACGGTGTCAATCGCAGAATGCCATTGCTAATTTCTAGCAAAGACAAATTGTATCCAAGCATGCCGATCGAAGTGTTACGAGTGGCAGCCGGTGATAAAAGCTTTCAAGTAAAGCTAAGTGAGCTAGGTATAGATAAACTTAGAATACCAAAATTTGGTCCAATATCAACAGATGCGTTGGGTAGGATTTGGATAGATTTAAGTCAGCGCAGCAAGGAAGTAAGTGTGACATCACTGCCTCAGGATTTGCACGGTGATATAGTTATAGTTGGCGTAAGTGCAGCAGGGGTTGCAAATCCAGTACCAACTGCCATTGGGGCAATTTGGCCTCAAACCTTACAAGCGGCTGTAGTTGGAACATTAATGAACAAAGTTAATATTGTTCGTCCAAATTATGCAGATGGTGCTGAATTAATCATATTGCTGATAAGTGGAATTCTAGTAATTTTTGTATCAAGATGGACTTGGGCATTTATCCCAGTTTTGGGAATATTAATTGGTAGCCACTTCTTAGCTAAATGGGGTTATGATTCATACCGATATCTTTTTGACATTACAGCATTTATTTTTGGTATAAGTTTGGTTTATATTCATGCATACACTGTAAAATTTGTAAGCGAATTTTTACAGAAGCAACAAATTAAGAAACAATTTGAACATTACCTTGCACCGGCAATGGTAAAAAAATTACAAGCAAACCCAAATATTTTGAAACTTGGTGGAGATACTAGAGAGCTTACTTTGCTATTCTGTGATATACGAGGGTTTACTCCAATAAGCGAACAATACAAAACTAATCCTCAAGGATTAACAGCCTTAATTAATCGTTTTCTAACCCCTATGACTGACATAATTATGAAAAACGAAGGCACCATAGACAAGTATATGGGCGACTGTATTATGGCATTTTGGAACGCACCTCTTGATGTTGAACATCAGCAAGAAATGGCTGTTAAGAGTGCTGTAGAAATGTTGTCACACCTTAAATCTTTAAACCAAGAGCTGGCTAAAGACAATCTATTACCGATAAACATTGGTATTGGTATCAACACTGGCGAAGTAGTGGTCGGTAATATGGGTAGCAGTCAACGTTTCGATTATAGCTGTTTAGGAGACGCTGTTAATCTAGCAGCTAGATTAGAAGGACAGAGCAAAGATTATGGTGTAAAAATTGTATTAGGCTATAATACTGTCTCAGCGTTGAGCAATGATTTCATTACAGTTGAACTGGACACAATTGCTGTTAAAGGCAAAACCGAAGGTGTTAGAATTTTCACATTAATCGATCAACAGCTGATTGGTAAATCGCAGCATTTGAATTCAGCAATAAATCAACATCAAAAATTTCTAGAATCTTATAGAGACCAACGATGGGACAGAGCAACTATATTGGCTAGAAGCCTATCAACAGCATGGAACTATCAACTTAAAGATTACTATCATATGATGATCAAACGTTGTGAAACTCTAAAAGAGTCTCCACCTGGTTTAGATTGGGATGGTGTTTACAGGGCTAAAACCAAATAATTAACCATTACCAGATGCTGCTTCCTTGTCATCAGAGGATTTCTTCTTTTCGCCTTTTTCTGATACTCGCTGGTTGATAGTTTTTTCAGCCTCAACTCGTTCATGTTCGATAGTTTTACCGCGCAAATGCAGGACAGTATTGACTTTTTGATTTAGTCTTATAAGATCATTGTCAAGCATTCGTATTCGGTCTATCAATGCTATAAGTACGGTGCTAGCATCGCCCAATACTGGTTTAACTTCTTTGGTACACCATTCCCACACATGATGTATGATAAATCCCATCCCAATTGCCATTACAATTGGAAAACCATATTTGCTTATCAAATCGGCTATATCGCCCATAGGTTAAAATCCTTTAATCAACATTGTTATGTACATGCATATCATGCAAACCAAAATATAGCCACACATTGGTAAAATCCATCTGTCGCAGGTCTTCTCTGGTCCTGGAAGAAATAATATGGAAAGTTTTCTAAGTTCTTTAAACATTTTAATCAATTTTTTCCTCAATCTTTAAAAGTATAACCAGATCTGCTATATCGTTGATTAATCAATCCCAATGACACTAAATAAGTGTATGATCAGTATTTATACCATGCCCAACGCAGTCTCGTCGCACTATCTAAAACGATATGCTAGGTTTATATCATCTATTAGGAATCCTTGTGATGTTGTTACCGAAAGCCATCATATACTTCCTAAAAGCATGGGAGGATCAGATGATGAGTCTAACCTCATTGATTTAACACCTAGACAGCATTACTTGGCTCATTGGATGTTATGGAAAGCATATAAATCAAAAGAAATGACCGCTGCCTTCTTTGCGATGAGCCATCAGAACAATCCTCATCAGAACAGAGATTTTAGATTAGCCTCGAGGTCTTATGAACAGTTAAGATTGAACTTTTCTAAGACGATATCTGAATCATCTAAAGAGTTATGGGAAAGCAATGAGTATCGTGAGAAACATCGCATTACTAATCTAAGTGCTAAGACGAAGAAAATACGATCAGACAAAGCAAAAGCACTATGGCAAGATCCCAACTACAGAGAAAGAGCTATACAATCGAGGAAGAAAATGTGGTCCGAAGGTCGGTTCATTCGAGATCATTCAAAATGCGGAACAAAGGGAGATAAGAATCCTGCTAAACGACCAGAAGTAAAGGCTAAGAACTCCGGTGATAATCATTACTCTAATAGGGTAGGCTATACTAAACCTACATGCCCCTATTGCGGAATATCTTCAACCCCCACAAATATCAACCGATGGCATGGCGCTAAATGCAAGAAGTTAATCCCGGCGGGCATCGTTCTTTCCGTCAGCCCTAGCAATACGATCTAGGTCAGGTTTGAGACCTAATGCATTACTCATCAAGGTGTCGATCCTAATAACATCATGTGACATAGTTTTGACACGGTTATCAAGAGCAGTAATGATACCGGCCATACCTTTTACACTGCTTAACACACCGCCTAGCAAAAGTTTAATGGTTAGATATACAAAGTATCCGCCAGCCATTGCTGCCACAACTGGAAATCCTAAATCTCCAATTATTTTGAAAATCTCACTAGAGTTCATTTTAATACCTTTATGATGTCATGTTATTTAAAATAAATTTTAATATTGATATACTATGTGTTTATCATAGATTGATTATTCGCCAGTAGGCATGCAATAGTATGCTAGAAAATAAAAATCGTTCATAGGCATGCGGAGTATTTTTAACTCATTGACAGCAGTCTAAAATTAGCATATTGTAACGTATAACAGGAGATAATAATGGATCTGCCAAAACCAAGCTTTCCATACATTGGACGCATGTATCACGCTGTAATTTCTCAAGGATTCAATCCAGGTGGGTTTAGTATGGAAGTTGCTGACACAGTCATTCGAAACCTTAAGAAAACATCATGGGCGAATGAAAATCAAGATTTAATTAGATTATGGACTCTTGGGGGTGATAACTGGATCACCACTATCAAAGAGGTTAGGAGCTATAGCGGAGTAGTTAATCGCCATAAAAAAGAACAAAAATCTAAAAATAAAACATCCAACTGATTTAAACAATATCTTATAAAATTGAAAGGAACGCACCATGCGAATTGTTTCTGGTAATTCTAACAAAATCTTAACAAACGCTGTAATAGAGCATTTAGATTTGAACCTCACTAAGGCTACTATACGACGGTTTGCTGATATGGAGGTGTTTGTTGAAATACAAGAAAACATTCGAGGTGAAGATGTGTTTGTTATTCAAAGCACATCGTATCCAGCAAATGACAATTTAATGGAATTGCTTCTAGTTTTAGATGCGTTGAAACGAAGCTCGGCGCGGCGAGTAACTGCTGTTATTCCATATTTTGGATATGCTCGACAAGATAGAAAAAGCGGTCCTCGGACACCAATTTCTGCAAAATTGGTAGCAAATCTTATTACACATGCGGGCGCTGATAGAGTACTTACATTGGACCTACATGCAGGACAAATACAAGGTTTCTTTGATATTCCTGTAGATAATCTATATGCAGCACCATTGTTTGTTCGAGATATAAAAGAACGCTATGCTGGCAGAGACGTTATGATTGTAAGCCCTGATGTGGGTGGCGTTGTTAGGGCTAGGGGTATTGCTACTAGACTTAATACTGACTTAGCTATTATCGACAAGCGTCGAGAACGTGCTGGAGTATCTGAGGTCATGAATGTTATTGGCGATGTGACCAATCGAGACTGCATTCTAGTAGATGACATTGTTGATAGTGGGGGAACATTAATCAATGCAGCCAATGCATTGATTTCTCGAGGTGCGAAATCTGTAGGTGTATATGTGACACACGGAGTACTATCTGGAGAAGCTGTACAAAAAATCACTGCTAGCAAAATAGAAATGCTAACCATCACCGACAGCATTCAAGCAACAGCCACAGTTAGTTCTGCTACAAATATTAGACAACTCACTATTGCTCCATTGCTCGCAGACGCAATGGATAGAATCAATAAAGAAAAGAGTGTTAGT
>Ga0209777_10009026_pt1 | contig 10803 bp, 17 predicted proteins | sample FrelakmetHBP12HB_FD_187147 | JGI IMG/M metagenome (GOLD analysis project Ga0209777, IMG submission 187147) | Freshwater lake sediment microbial communities from the University of Notre Dame, USA, for methane emissions studies -HBP12 HB (SPAdes)... | ecosystem: Environmental > Aquatic >... | reverse complement strand
CAAGGTAAAACTGACTATCAGAAAATCTTATGGTTTTAAAAGTTTCAGATGCATAGAAATTGCGCTTTATCACGTGCTTGGCGATTTACCGGAACCTGAACTACCCCACAGATTCTATTGACGAAGCATAAAACTTAACTTTCGGGACATGAAAAACCAAAAAGACCAATCGCATAAACTATCCGCGCGTCTTGCAAAAATGCTGCAGTGTTACACTGATTATACTAATTCAGAAACCTTTGGAAATGCAACCGCTTCAGCGAAAGCAGCAGGTTTTAAAGGGAAAACTCTCAGCTCTCTTCGTGTGTCAGCACATTATCATATGAAAAAGTTAAGAGAACACATAACGCGCTGGTTGGACGACGAAGGGCTCTCGGAGCTGCAACTCAAGTTTCGGATCATCAACGGTTTGAACGCCAAAGAAACAAAATATTTTTCACACAACGGAATTGTAACAGACCAAAGAATCGTCAATGCCCTTGAAGTACAAAGAAAATACTTGGAAATGGCGCTAAAGTTGAAGGGCCTTTTCCCACCGGAGAAGCACGAGATAACCGGCGCAGACGGCCAGCCGCTGAAAATGAATTACCGGGAAATATCGCCGGAACTGAAGGCGCGGGCGCTTGCGTTTTCCGCGTTTGAAGCGCAGAAGGAGATTGAAGAAATGCGCCGGGCTTACAACATCGGCCAGGAAACCAAAGAAGCAAGCCCTGGCAAAAACGGCAACAAATTTAGCTGAAAAATGCCGGCTGAAAACAAAGGTGCTCAATGAATAAAATTAATCAAACCGGATTGCTCCGCCTGTGGCAAATCGTAGGCGACCCGAAGAAAAATCTCCCGCCGCTCATCCCGATCTCACGAAGCTCATGGTGGATGGGCGTAAAGCTTGGTCGCTTTCCACAACCAATTAAGCTCGGCCCTCGGACCACCTGTTGGCGCGCAGAAGATATTTATGCGTTGATTGACAGACAGGCAATAGCAAAATGATGAACGCAGATTTATTTCAAATAGACCATTGCGGCATATCTTGCAGCAGATTTTTTATTGACACACAATCATCACCGGCCAATACTTCAAAGTTTAAATATTAATCACAGAATAGACGTTTGGATGATTAGGGATTATTAAGAAAATACTATTTGCTACCGATAGTTTTATGGTATAGTAATAGTGCGATATGTTTATGAGAACACAGGCTTTATGAAAAAGGAGGAAAGCAATGAACTGTTTAGTATTGGTTAATAATCCAGAAAAATATTCAGGGAAATATGTCGCAAAAAAATCTTTTAAAAACAAAAATGTAGTTTGTTCGGGAAAAAATCTCACCAAGGTTTACGAGTCAGCAAAAAGGAAGGGCATAAAAGACCCTGTTGTGTTCTTTGTACCACTTAAAGGAATGGTACAGGTTTACTAAATGCTTAGGGATTGCCCGCTTACCAGATGCGAAGACGGTTTTTGCCGTCCCATTCTTAATCTTAGAATACATAATCCACACACCAATTTAAGTGTTGCAACGTATGGTATCATAGATACCGGCGCAGATGAATGCTCAATACCTGCTGAATTTGCAGCAATTCTTGGACACGATTTATTAAAAGGAACGGTTAAATCCATAAACACCGGCAATGGTGTAACACAGGCTTATTCTCACACCACAACCCTTGAAATTTATAGCCCAGTTAATAATAATTCCATATACAGGCTCGACAATGTATTAATAGACTTCCTTCCTAATTTGCAAGTCGTTTTGTTGGGAGTAAAAAGCTTTTTGAGTAATTTTATACTTACCGTTGATTACCCACAAAAAAAACTTTCCATAATAATTCCCAAAAAATCTTCCTAATCCAAGCATATAATCTCTAAAATAGAGCAAGTCGGGATTGGCTTCACGTCTGTCGCAAGCTCCCAACTTAAAGCATCGCTTTTGCTATCTACCCACATGATAGCTACCGGCCCATTTCTTGCGGCTGATTATTTATTGACACACAATCATCACCGGCCTATACTTCATTCATCAGAAAGCGAGTTCCAATCTATCAGCCCGATTTTATTTTTTAGGGGTATATTTGGGGGTATATTTTCGACTGCTGTTCCCAACACCCTGCAAATAAAGGGTGAAACCTTCTATTCGATGGACTGCACCGCCACCACCATATTCCCTGCAACAGCCTTTTCCCTGTAAAAAAGAATTTCCCCCGTATATGTATAAAAATTATCTGGCAGGTTTAAAAAAAAAGAGTTCTCTGTCATCGTGACGAGAACTCTTTTTTCAAGTCGAACTTACGCAAATTTATTTCATCATTTTTTCGATGAATGATCTATTAAATCTCCATGAGCCACCAACTCTGAACCCAGGAATAGACCCTTGTTTCGCCAGCTTGTAGACGGTTATTTTGGAGAGTTTTAAATACTCTGCAACTTCGTCCGCTGTGAGAATAGCGGCATCTGAATTCAACTCTTTATTTTTTCTTCTCATGTCGGCTTCCTCCCTTCGCTGCACTTTTTGCCCCGCTACTATTATAAATTACAAGTTAAAAAATAATATTAGCAAGGCTTATAAATTAATTAGCTCTCATGAATCTTATTTTTTGTTTTATTGTAATAAAAAAAAATATACTTACAATATGTTGTCTTATAATATTATATTAAATCTTTTGTCTCTATTTGTCAAAATAAAAATTTCAATTTACTTTTATTTATGCAATAAGTTCAATATGTATCATATCACCTATATTTAAAAATGTCATGTTTAATCAGTATATTGAAATCAATTAATGGATTTTATATCGCAAGTAACGGCAGAAATAATGCATTAATATTTTAAATATTTTCATAGCAATCGTTATTATTGCAGAGTCACCAAAATAGCATGATACGTTTATATTTATGGTAATAGTTCATGTTAAAATCTTAGAAATTAATTTTAGCAATAATGATTGCGGAAACTATTATTATTACAAATTCCCGATTAATAGCTAACCATCTATTGTCCGGAGGAGCACACTATGGCAACTGTGCGTAAAAACATTATTGCGTTACTGTATGAAGGGAAGTGGACTGCGCGGGATATTTCCAAACTGCAACATATAACTGAAAAAGAGGTCTATGATCATTTGCGCTACATACAGCGATCGCTGAAGAGTGAGTTTAGAGTGGTGCCTGCGGAATGTTTAGGCTGCGGATTCCGCTTTACCAAACGGGGACATCTAAAAGCCCCGAGCAAATGCCCGCTATGTAAAGAGGAGCATATTCAGAAACCTGGTTTTTATGGCGAGAAAAAAATTATAGCAGAAGGAAGCGTTGCATGGAGGCGCGAGCCTCATTTTTTATAATAATTTTCCAGTTGTTCCGTTAAAAATTTTTTAATTTCTTTTTGATAGTTCGCAGGCCCCTGGGCTGAGAGTTTATCTATAACTGCACAAATGAGTTTATATAAAATTTCATCAATTGCCAGTGGCCTGCCATCAGGCTCAGAAAGGTCATTGATCACCACGCCAGGAATTTTAAAATGAATTGCTTTGAGCCCCATGGAGGCTGAAGCAAAAGCCACCTCGATATTTTTTGCTTTTAAACGATTGACCCTGAAGCGTTTCTTCGGCGTAACGCTTTTCTGCTCGGATGTTGCGGCCTCTGACGTATCGTTGCGGCTGTCATGCCGTTTAACATTATGTTTCAGGCTGTCGAGGTTTACGGCGTCCTTATTATGGTCAACATTAATGTCAATCCCGCGCAGATTCAGCTCTTCGACAACAATAATATCATGCATCAGGGTCGAAAAATTCAGTATTGCCGTGCATTCTTTCAGGGTAAAAATGGCTTTATGGGAAAAGCCTTCGGGATTGGCAATGCTAAATTTTTCGATTGATATCATGCCCCGCCAGGGATACAGCCTGAAGCTGCTAATCTTTGTTTGAAGTCCCAGCGTATGCGTGAGGCGTGATTCGATTGTTTTACGGAGCACAAAATTAAGTGATATATAGCTACCGTAGACTATGCCGCCGACTATGAGCAGAACAACAATAACCGTCTTGCGATACATATTACTTGAACCTTTCTATTGCGAACGTGCGGGGACATCATGGAGGGAAAAAGCCCCCTGTTGATATCGCAGATAGCCTCCGGCGCCCCGATCCCACGCAGGCAGTGTGTAAAAAAGCTTTTCATCAAATGATTCTGCTGCGGCTTTATGGGCATGGCCGCAGATGATTACATCGATGCCGCGGCTAAAACAGTCCGTGAGCACCTCTGTGGAAAATTGAAACCGGGACTGGTCCTGGGAATTTACCACTTTTTTACTGGTGATAATAAATATTCTGGCAAGATAATTTTCTATCCAGCCGGGAAGTATTCTGTCAAGAAACCGGTAGAGCGGCCACACTCTTTTTTTGTACTGCTGAAACTTTAAATCCATGGTACAGAGTAAGTGCCCGTGGGTGAGAAATATTTTTTTATGGTCAAGCGTGATGGTAGCTTCTTCACCCAGGAACGTGATGCCAAATGGTGTCAGCGCCTTCTGCTGCAGCAGGAGATCACGGTTTCCAATGAGCATATAGATTTTTGAGCCCCGTGATGTTATCTCCTTCATGAGCGATAAAACCGCATGGTTATTATTAAAAACAGTTTTATTATTGGCCCAGAAATCAAAGAAGTCTCCCAGGATATAGAGATCTCCTCCTGCGGCCTGCAGCATATCCAAAAATGAGAGCAGCAATGCTTTTCTCTCAGGGTATTCCCGATCCAGATGAACGTCTGCAATGAAAAAGGTCTGCTTCATAAAAATCCTGCTTCGCAAATGTTTATATATGCCTTTTTTTTAAAAAAATGTCTATAATCAATTGGCTCAATTATATATACTGTTCCGCTGGATGAACGGTTGCGAGGGATAGAAAAAAATGGAAAAAATATATTATTTCTGGCCCTTTCTTATTATGGTTTGCTGTCTTTGTTCGCCTGCTTTCTCCGCTCCCCCGGAGATAATTGCGCGCTCAAAGCCTATGCTCCATACCTTTGTAGAAATCAAGGCATGGGGGAATAATGCGGACTCGACAATAGAAGAAGCGTTCTCCGAGATGGAGCGCGTCAATAGCCTGCTTAATACCTATGATCCGGGAAGCGACGTTTCACATATCAATCAACAGGCCGGCGGGGCCCCGGTTCCGTTGAGCCCGGAGACGATGGTGGCGCTGAAGCGGGCGGTTTTCTTCTGCAGCATTACCGGCGGAGCGCTTGATATCACCGTAGGACCCCTGCTCAAGCTGTGGGGCTTCGGCAGGGATGATGTTGGATTGTCCGGGAGTGAGCCGGATGCGCAGACCATACGCCGGGCAAAATCCCAGGTTAATTATCGGGAGATCGAACTTGTTGAGACACTCATAGCCGGCACAGTGCAGAGAACCGGAAGGCTTGCGAAAAAGGGCATGTGGATAGATGTGGGGTCTTTTTCTAAAGGTTTTGTTGCAGACAAGGCCATGGCAATTCTGAAAAAACGGGGCATTCAGAATGCCCTGGTGATCACCGGCGGCACGGTCTGCGCCTTGGGTAAAAAACCTGATGGAACACACTGGCAGGTCGGTGTTCAGCATCCGCGCAAGCAGGGAGGTCTGCTGACCGTCATATCATTACAGAATAGTTCAACGTCAACCTCCGGCGATTACGAAAACTTCTATAAAAAGAACGGTAAAAGAAGAACCCATATTATTGACCCGCGCAGCGGCATGCCGGTGCCGCACATACAGTCGGTGAGTGTTATTGCGCCAGATGGTATGACCAGTGATGCGCTTTCGACCGCCCTGTTTGTGCTGGGCCCGGAGCAGGGCATGCGTGTGGTAGAGAGTCTGGGTGGGGCGGAAGCGCTCATTGTTTCTGAAGGCGGGAAGATATCCTGTTCGAAAGGATGGCCGGAGAAAAAAATCAGTTATTAAAAAGGGCAGGGTTCATACTAACTTAAGACAGGTAAGCCACTGGTTTGACCAGTGAGACTCACAATGTTTGACATTCAGATTCAGTTTAAGAAGAATCCCCCTTTGTGCAAAGCGGAAAGGCTTGATGGTTGTGCACAAAGGAGGAAAAAGGGATGTCATATAAAAGTTTAAGTCATTCAAAATGGGATTGCAAGTTCATATTGTATTTATCCCGAAAGGGCGCAAGAAGGGTCTGGATGGAAAGATACGGAAATATCGTGGGCCAGTACTGCATGATTTAGCCCGACAGCGAGGAAGTGAAATCGTGGCAGGGCATATGGTGGTTGATCATGTGCATATGCTGATGAAGATACCGCCGAAGTATGCCGTGGCGGAAGTGATCGGGTACATCAAAGGGAAGAGTGCAATAGCAATAGCCCGGCAGTTTGGAGGACGGAAGAGGAATTTCAGTGGAGAGCAGTTTTGGGCCAGAGGGTATGCGGTATCGACGGTAGGGTTTGAAGAGGAACTGATAAAGAAGTACATACGCCACCAGGAAATCCTTGATGCCAAAGGCTATGATGATGAGCTTGATAAGGGTGAGAAGGATAAAGACGAGAATAAAGATGATGGTAAGTTTTAAACTAAACAACCTGTGACCATGGCCACCCTTGGGGTGGCTCACAACCGTCAAGCCCCCCGCATTGCGGGGGCGTTATGACTTCACAGCACACTTGGATTGTGCGGAAAAATCCAGGTGCGGGAAGAATATCCGGAACCATTATTGATGCAGAAACAGGGCCGGTATAGCTGATGCGACAAGTATGATTATACCGACATCCCAGACTGCCATTACAGACGCTGCAGGAGTCTTCAGTGTTGAAGGGCTGGCATGCGGGAGTTATTTTCTATACTCATTAATGCGCCCGGGTTTGAAGAGGCTGAACAAGGCTTTCTCATTACTGACCAGCATGAAACAGTTATTGCTGTTTATTTGTACAAACGGGACCATCTCTGTTCTATCAGAGGGACCGTTACCGGAACAATGGTAGAAGGAGTTACCTTAAAACTGTATGGGCAATTTTCATCGACAATACAAACTTCAACAGAAGGGCATTTTATCTTCAAATCGCTCCCGGCGGGTCTCTATATCTTATCATCCCGGAATCTCCCGGATGCCGGTTTCCTGCATTTCAGATAGCTAATATTCAGGAAACAAAGCTTCAGGGAATAAAATTCGTTTGTTACAAAAACTATTTCTCTCCCTATTAAAGCTGCAACCGTTTATGCCTTATCTTGTGTATAGATTTTAGCAGAGGTATTTAGAGAAAAACGCAGCAGCTTTCCGCCATCATGAATCACCTCAGCGCAATTCTGGATCATATCAGCGTATGAAGCACCGTAATATACGGTAGACGCTACACGCTCACAACTGCATATTTTTATTAATAGCGCTATCCCCGGCAGCATGAAGCCGGTTTCTGCTAATTTTAACACGGGAACCGATAAATATTCTGACCGCGGTCAAAAAAACTTGACATGACAAACAATTCTGTGATTAGCTGTCAGGTAATTATAGTTATTACGCGTAAGAGCGGCGACGTTTCTTGCGGCCTAAAAGGCACGCATAAGGCCAATGGCGAGAACGAAATACTATCAATCCAATTAAGGAGGGCATCATGAGACAGCGAGAACTTACGGCACTAGTACTTGTTCTAATGGCGGTCCTGTTAGCCGCGTGTTCTGAAGACAACATGCAATTTCTAAGCTCTAAAATAGAGATAGCGGCCAACCCTAAACTTGCAGAGTGGATACCGCGGCTTGCGTATAATTCAGTGGATGATGAGTTTCTGGTTGTCTGGACAGAGCAGGGCGGACGGGTGCAGGGCGGGAGTTCGAAGTACGGCATTTTTGCCCAGCGGTTTTCCTCAAGCGGAGAAAAAATAGGCGCAAGCTTCAGCCCGGCAGGCCCTCCAATAGATAATATTCTCCTTTTGCCGACCCCCGAATATAATCCGTCCGCCAATCAGTATTTCATTGCCTACACCATGGCCGGAAATGGCTTTGATGAGTACGGGGCGCTATTCAGCAATACCGGAGATATCATAAAGCAGCCGTTCGTGATTTCCGAAAGACCTAAAAGCCAGATGCATTCCCGGGTCGCCTTTAACAGCCTGAAGCACCAGTTTTTTGTTGTGTATAACAGCAGTGAAAGCGGCAGCCCTGACGTCAAGGGGGTGATTCTGGATGAAAACGGCACTCCCGTCACCGATGAACTGCTGATCAATAATGCCAAGGGGGACCAGTATAATCCCTACATAGCCTATAACCCGAAAGATGACACCTATCTTATCAACTGGGAAGATTTCAGAAACGTCCCCACCTGGGAGCAGAATGGCGAGATTTACGGCGCGCTTCTTGACGGCAACGGTAAAGTGCTGGTCAATGATATTGCCATGATTGATGATTTCGGCACCCCAGATGAAGGCGATCAGCGCCTCAATGAAATATCGTATAATCCGGACCGGAATGAGTTTTTAGCTACCTGGAGCGATACCGCTCCCTCGCTGGACCATGTCGGCGTGCGGGGAGTATTCATAACAGCGGACGGAAAACTTGCCGGGCCGATTTTTACCGTAGCAGATACGACCGGGCCGCAAATATTTCAGCATACCATCTATTCACCGATCAGGAAGAAGTATTTTATCATGTGGGAGGACGGCAGAAATGAGGAGGATCCGACCGGCGGCTGGAATAATATAACAGACCTTGATATTTATGGCAAATGGATGAGCGCGGACGGCAAGACCTTCAGCGATGAAGTGGTTTTCTGCGAAGAGCCGGGGATACAGCGCTATTCATCCCTTGGCTATGCTGAAAAAAGCGACCGGTTGCTGGTTGCCTGGCAGGATATAGTCGATGAAGACCTGACCCTGGGCGAGACGGACGATCAATCAGGGCAGCATGTGAAGGAACAGGGCGGCAATGTGTATGCCATAGTCTATGGTAAGCCCTGAAAATAGTATTACAGCTCGTTACCTTGAAAAAGCGGAGTCAGTACTGACTCCGCTTTTTTTATCAATATACGATGGTCATGAGTTATGATGCAAAATTACACACAGCGTTTTTTAATTCATTTAAACAATGAATTGTTTGTGTTTTAATGGTAGAATAATTGTGACTCAATGGAAAATATAAAATTATGAACTATCAGTACATGTACAGGAAGAATTAGCAAGGAGAAAAATACCTTTGCCTTTACTCAAAGCTGTTCTGGATAACCCGCAGCAGGTTTTACCAGAACAAAGAGGAAGAAAAGCATACCAGTCGCAGGTTGATTTTGGGGATGGCAAACTGTTGTTATTAAGGGCAATCGTAGATGAAACGCAATTACCTCCTACCGTTATAACTGCTTACCGAACAAGTAAAATTAAAAAATACTGGAGGTGAAACAATGAAAGTAACCTATGATCCAGAGGTAGATATACTGCGAATAGTTTTCAGGGATATAGATATAGAAGAAAGCGATGAAGAGAAGCCGGGTATGATTCTTGACTACGACAAAGACGGAAATATAGTCGGCATGGAGATACTGGATGCTTCAAAGCGTATTGAAAACCCTCGTTCAGTTGAATACGCTTTTGCCGGTTAGAACCCTCAAAGAGCTTGGGGTAAAATATTGATGGGTAAGAGATTAGAATAATTCATAACAAGATGGTTAACCATGGCAGACAAAAAACTTGAAGAGGTCATTACTATCGCGATAAAGCGCGAGGAAGAGGCTATTGCCCTTTATCATGGCCTTTATAACCGGGTGCAGGATGAAACTGCCAGAGATACGCTGCAGTTTCTTGCCGGTGAGGAGAAAAAGCATAAAGAATTTCTGGTCAAATACCGGCAGGGAAACTATACCGCTGACGTCCTGAGGATGAGCACGGTGGTCGATTACAAAATTGCCGAGCACCTTGAAAAACCGGACAGTGCCGCAAGACTGGAAAGTAAGGACGCCTATCTGGTGGCGGCTCACTGGGAGCTTGCCTCATACAATTTCTATACTGCACTTGCCGCGCTTCACCCTGATGGGGAACTTCAACAGCTGCTCGTAAAGATAGCCGGCGAAGAGCTGCGGCATAAGGAAAAAGTCGAATACCTCTACGCTAACACCGCGTTCCCGCAGACTGACGGCGGCTGATCTGCTTATCGCAGGCTTCTGCCCAGGGCAACAAAAAGGTCCCTGGTTATTACGCCGGGATGCCCTTTTTCTTTTGCCACCTGCTCGCTGAGAGCAATTATTTTGTCAATAAGCTCTTCGCCATCCTGCCTGTCAATGAGCACATCCGCAAGCGCCTGTATGGTGTGGGCGCACCACAGTCCCTTTCCTTTAAGGTGCTTTTTCACCGTTTCGACCAGCGCAAACTCCTCTATCACCTGGACTTCGCACTGCTTTGCAAAATCAGTGCTGCACAAAAGGCATGCTGCCGCGTGGCTCATGGCAAGTTCCTTGGCTTCGGGCGGATTCTGCTGCATCTGCCGGTAGGTTAAATCTCCAGTCAGGTCAGAAAAAGCTTTAGTGGTATTGATTGTGGTAACGCCTTTTATGCCTTGCTGCCGGGTTATTTCCTCGGCACGCCTCTGCACTTTTTGCCCTGTTTCAAAGGAAACCGTCCCGTCAGACATTGACGAGCTCAGGAGAAATCGCGCATGGCAGCACCAGTGCATGGTTTCAGTCTCAATGACATCGTCATGAAACACCCCGCTTATATCAAGCTCGGCACGGCACGTCTCGGAGAGCTTCGGCGGGCAGTAGCCGCACATCTTAATATAATCATTTGCGTACTTCGGAACCCACTTCTGATCGTCCGGTTCGTATGCATCGCCATATCGCTTGAAGAAATCCTTCCTG
>Ga0209777_10009025_pt1 | contig 10804 bp, 11 predicted proteins | sample FrelakmetHBP12HB_FD_187147 | JGI IMG/M metagenome (GOLD analysis project Ga0209777, IMG submission 187147) | Freshwater lake sediment microbial communities from the University of Notre Dame, USA, for methane emissions studies -HBP12 HB (SPAdes)... | ecosystem: Environmental > Aquatic >... | reverse complement strand
TTGATTACAGTATTTTTGGGGATCACATTGGCCAGACAAAGATCGGTGATTTCACCACGTGAAAAAAAGTTAGACTCCAATTCATCCACTGGTTAAAACCAGTGGTATTCTTGGAGATTTTTTATAATATAAGTGGTGGCAATGGAACAGGTATTGGCTACAATGGTGGTGTTGGCGTGGGTATCTATCTGCAACGCTCTAATTATAACAATATAACTCATAATACTTTTTCTGAAATTTCAGGAGGACCAGGAGGCCTTTATGGAGACGGTGGTGTTGGAGGAGGTATTTATTTGAATTTTACGAATAATTGTAATGTCGCTCTAAACACCTTTTCTAATATCGTTGGTGGTTCTGGTGGGGGTGGGGATATGTCAGGAGGTGGTTACGGTGCTGACGGATTTGGTTTAACCCTTAAATCTTCGTCATTGATCACCATAACATCCAACACCTTTTCAAATATAAGAGGTGGCACTTCTGGTGGAGGTAAACAAACTGCTGCTGGAGTTGGTATAGCCATCTCTCTATATTCTTCCACATTGAACACTCTGAATCTTAATTCAATCGACAACATCATAGGTGGATTATATGGAGATCTAACTTCGAGTTATGGAATAGGTTTTTACCTCGATTCATCATCACAAAATGAAATCAATCAGAATACAATCCGAAACATCTTCGGAAGTGGTCCTAGTGTAGATGGAATAGGCATTGACATCCATAACTCTGCATCAAATACCATTACTCTGAATACAATTCAAAATGTGGCTGGCGCAGATAGTAGACGTATATGGCCGGATGGTAGTGGTGCGGATGGCGGCAATGGGAAAGGCATCTACCTGTTTTCTTCTTCGCATAATATTCTCTCTCAAAATAGTATCAATAATTTATCCGGTGGAGATGGAGCAAACGCTGGTTGGTATGGTGGCTCTGGTGGAGTTGGTGCAGGAATATATCTGCAAGGTCCCACCACCTCGAACACAATTACTCAAAACATCGTTTATAACATTACTGGTGGAGCAGGAGGAACCGGAGAACCTCCAGGACCGGATGGAAAGGGAGTTTGTATTTTATTACAATTATACTATCCTCATCCGTCGAATAATCTGATTTTTAATAATTTTTTCAGCAACAAAGCTTCTAATGCTTATGATGATAGGACCAATAGATGGAACATTATTAAAACCCTAAGGTTGAATATCATTGGTGGACTATACCTGGGCGGGAACTTCTGGAGCGATTATACTGGTGAGGACAGCAACCACGATGGTATCGGTGACACACCCTATAACATCCCTGGTGGGAGTAACCAAGACCTGTATCCTTTAATACAACCCAGAACAATCGCAAATCTTCAAACAAAATGGAATCTTATCTCTATACCATATACCCAACCAATAAATAAAATAAATATTACTGTTCGATATAATGGTAATGATTACAACTGGTCACAAGCTACAACAAGTAATAATCCCACGGGAGGACCATTAATACTAGGGACTATTTTTGGGTGGAACAAAACCATGCAAACATACTTTTTATCAGATGTGCTTACTTCAGGGGGTGGGTACTGGATGTGGGCCTATTACAACTGCATACTCTTGCGACCAATGATTTGAGTAGTAGATCATTAAGGACAAACAAATAATCTTCTTTCTTATTTTTTATTCTGTTAAGTATTATCATAATATAAAACCCAGACTTTACAGGAAAAAAACAGATTCATTTCTGTCTTTTTTGAATTTTTATCTGTTCAAAACATTTAAATAAATCTACAGGATAAGAAATATCACCTGCTTTTAGCATGGAGGAATAAAATATGAGAAAAATTATACCATTTTTGTTAATAGGGATTTTGGTCCTTAGTAGCCTTGGAGTTGGTGCTTTTTCTATTAAAAACACAAATAAACAAATATATCTAGGATACGCAAACATTACTGGGAATGGGAATACTAGTATCCTTGATGCTGTTGCTGAGAATAACCTGATTGTAGGTATAGAAAATAAAACAAGTTATGTTGATTTTTATATTAACTATAGTATGAATTGTAATGGTAATACTGATAATGGTCAGATATGGTTGACAGTAGCAATAAATGGTCAGAATATGACACCTGCTCTTGCTACGACATTTAATAGTCGGAACGGAACTCTAAAAGTAGAAAACATAAAAGTTAATAAACACGACTCGTTTGTTTTCATTATAGAAGTAGTTTATGCTAGCGTAATACCCCTTTATATAAACCAAACGCGGGCTTCAGGAGCAGGGGTTGTTAGCAAGTCTGCTAAATATATTAGTGATTCATATAATCCGATACTACAGTTCTTGGAGTTGTTGTTCCAACGATTCCCACACATATTCCAGATACTGAGACACCCGCTAGGATATTAGAGCATCACCTATTTTTCTTTTTTAAACTAGCAACGATTAGCATAAAACATGGGTCTTAAAACCGTGTTAATTGCTTCTGGTTTCTAAGGATATGTTTTTAAGGATGAGATAGTTACAAAACAAAAGTAAGGAGTGAAAGGTAATGCGGAGAAATATTGTAATCATCGGCATCGTTATTTCTACCATAGCAGCTTTTATGTTTATTATCGGTACGGCTGGTTTGCGAAATGCAACATACAGTCAGTTGTTCGATTTTACTAATTTAGGAAAATATAATTCACAAATAAATATATATGGTGCCATAGGTAGCATAGGGTTTATTCTGTTTTTTGTAGGGATTCCAATGGCAATTATTGGTGCCGTATTAAAAAGTGAAGAACCAAAAAAAATATTATCAACTCGCGATCAACCACCTTCTTCACAACCAGTAGTAATTTCACAACCAATTCAACTCCCTTCTTCACAACAAGTTGTAATCCAACAACCATCAACTGATGCTACAAAAATGAAAGAAATAGATAGGAGTGAATTTATGTTTGATCGGGAGACTTTTTTAGGTAGTATTATGGCCATTGGAATAGGAATCATAATGTTAATCCTTATAATATGGATCGAACCATTGATTAATGAAATTGTAGATTATCAATGGATACTTCTAGTAATTCGCATAGTAGGTGCAATCGTTATCCTTATAGGTATCGTAGGGATCATCGCAGCATTTCTCTCAAAAAAAGAAGAGATCCAAATCGAACAAGAACAAAAATAACATGAGATACCGTGTTAATGCTTGTCTGATACAGGTTACTAAAGCTATTTTTTTCTGAAGCTTAACCATTTAAATCGAATTTATTAATCATTAAAGTCTTATTTAAAATATGAGATATGAGTTAAAAACCGTGTTAATGCTTGTCCGATACAATTATATAAAGATATCTCTTTCTTGGTTTTAGTCTTGTTTTTATCTGTTTTTTACCTGGATAAGTTGAACTTCAAGTTTGCATTCGGCGGACCAATACCTATAATTGAATATTGATAAATAGTAAGGCATAAAAACATGTGTTTCTAAGGATATATTTTTTAAAGAAAGGAATTGTTACAAAACACTATTATCCATTATATACAATTGGTTATAATAAAATTAGGAGATGTAAAATGGGGATATTTGACAAGTTTAGACAAAAACCCGAAAAAAAACAAGGAACTATGAAAGATGCATTGGAACCTAAGCAAGATAACCAAGGAAATTATTCATTTATTAGGCACAAAAACGGAGAAGTCTGTGGGATATGGCTTCGCTCTAAACAATTCGCGCAGAATCAGGCGTTTCTTACGATGTTATGCACTAAACACTCGCTCCCAATGGATATCTACATTACTGTCCAGACAGGCGACTATCGGGTGGTACCAAACACCTTTGATCATACAGGAGGATGTTTTGTCATGCTTGGTGCAGAACTTGCACCTGGAGAGACCGTACCTTCGTTAGAGACGTTCATCTGGCGTAAAGGTGAGGAAAATCCGGCTAGTCAGGATGTGTCTCTCTTTGTTGAGGGGAAATGGTTGAGATACCTATGCCCTACTTGTATGCTCCCAGTTCGTGTTGAACGCTCGAAAATTGATCCGGTAATAGGTATCAACATCGGTTGCTCTAACTGCAAAAACATCTCACATGTGCCTGGTGCCTTTAGAACTGGAAAATTGCCTTCCAATCTTAAAATTACTGGTGGAGTAATTGTTCCGATAAAAGAATTTAGTGAGTGGTATTTTTATCATCCAATCGTGAGATCATTGATGAGTACAAACCAAATCGACCTTCTAAGTCAATACGGGCTTTTCGGATTCTGTGAAAAATGCTTTCATTATTATCAAAGTACTGTACTCATCCAACTGCCCGTCTTTCTGAGAATGAAACCAGAACAGATTATTTATAATGCTAAAACTCCTGAATCGGCGAAGGATTTTCATTCGTTAATGTCTAGAAAATGCCCCTCGTGTGGTCATGATAAGATGATTGGTATCATAACGAACATCCCAGATTATGTACGAGACGCAATTAATGCACACAAAGAAAATAAAATTAAAGAATCTAATGAAGATATTGATGCACAAAAAGATGCTCAGAATAAGTATAAAAAGTTACTTCGTAAAAAGAGTTAGAAACCGTGTCAATGCTTCTGCTTCTGTATTTTATTTTTTCCAAACATTTATATGAATTTACAGATTAACAATTTCATCTGATATGAATTGAGGGAGGTTGTAAATATAAATAAGAAACGAAATAGGAAGTTCTTATTTCTTTTTATATTCTGTTACGTCAATCTCATTTTGGCAGCCCCATTAATCGTGGCTTTACAATCGACTGATGGTAAAATTACTACGTGGTCCGATGATTTTGAAGGATATGCCCTTAATGTGTTTCCGGATACTTGGGTTGGAAGTGGAAATGCACCTGGCGGAAACAGTGTTGTAACTAGTCAGGAAAGCTATGACGGAGTAAAATCTTTATGCCTTGAAGGAGTATATGGAGGTTGTTGGGAGGCTTTAGCTCATCGATATTTAAATCTTTCAAATAAGGTTGGTAACTCTTATGTTTTTGAATTTGCGATAAAAATGGGAGGACACGTTACTGGTTGTCATTCCATTATTGCTGGAGTGGGCTTAAACACTGGCGCAGATTGGACAACCGAGGGAAGAGAGTTGATTGATTTTGCTCAAGCGGGCAATACAACTTATATCGGAGGTAAAGCTATTGGGAATTTTACTGGTGACAACTGGTATTTTGTTAAAATTAAATATCAATGGATCTCAGATACAACTATTCAGATTTACTGTTGGATAAATGGTGAATATAAAGGCAATGCAAGTGTCAATTCTGAAACATTTGAAAATAATCTGAATTATTTAACGCTTCATAGTGGAGATGGCATCACATGGTTTGATGAAATTTCTGTGACATCAGAAAATGAATTTCCTATTCAAACTGTTGTTGTAGCTGTAAGTGCTGTCGCAGGAACATCAATTGTATTGTTCTTTGTTGTAACTGAAATTGGGAAATATAAATTTTTATCATTCTTAGCATTGTTTGGTCCATTATTCACTCGTTTTAAAAGTGTAGATGATTTGCAACAGAATGAGAAAAGACATTACATGTATGAATTCATTGAGAAAAATCAACCAGTAACGTACAATGAACTTAAAAAATCATGTAACCTTAGTAATGGTGAACTGTATTGGCATACCCAGAAAATGATACAGCAGAACGCAATAAAAATGGAAAAAAAAGGATTCCATTTATTTTTTTATATGATACCATCAGTAGAAAAAGAAATCCATCCTATACCCAGTGAGCGATTTATTAAATTAAATGCTGTTCAGCAAGAGATTAATGATTATATCGGGAGTCATCCAGGGTCTACGCAATCTGAAATAAGCGAATCTCTCAGGATAAAACAACAAAATATTAGCTATAATCTCTTAAATTTAGAAAAAATTGGTAAGATTACAATTGAGAAGAAAGGCAGATGGAAAATATATTTCTCTAAATAAAATCTGATTGAGATGTACTGCTTAATTGATTAAAGGGTTTACTTGGTGCTAATACTTCAGGGATTTTTTACTGATAAAACATGAGTTTTGTGGATGACATTAAAAAAATATTACCCCCTGGACAAGTGGTTTATACCTTTTTTTCCCGGTCTTACAAAAACTAGCTCCAAATTTCGTATATTAAGGATCAACCTTACTCTCCCATTGGAAATAGAGGTGAAAAAGAATGGAAAAAGAAATGTATAGGAAAGGAGGCAGCCGTGACAAACAAGTAGGAAAGAAAGACAAGGGTTTTTTTGGACCAGAGAAAGCGGGAATTAAAAAAGGGGTTGTTGGCGGGATGATAATGATTGGTATAGCCACGGTGTGGTTTATCGGAGGATTATACATTGGTTTGATCTTCTTTTATCCGCCAATTCTTTTCCTTATAGGGGTATATGCTTTGATAAAGGGCTTAGTAACCGGTAATGTAAACGGTGAGAAACAATCATCAATGACGGAAGGGTGATTAAAAAATGGTGGAGGAAAAGGTGGAATACAATGAACAGGATGGAGAGGCAGGATCTTTTTCTACTATAATGCCAGATACTTCAGTTAGATTCAGAAATAATACAAATGAGAGTGACTTGGAATGGAATCGGATCATCATCGGTGGTGTAATTGCAGTTGTTGTTTCATTTGTTCTTGGATCTATGACAGCTATTTTGCTGTGGGATGCAGATAGTAATACGATACTTGGCGCAGCCATAGTTGGAACTATGATATCATGGTTTATTGGGGGATTATATGCTGGTATTAAAGTAAAAAAATTTGGTGGAACGCATGGAGCCTTGGCAGGAGCGGCATGTGCAATAATCTCAATACCAATCAATATCATCTTTGGAATGTCGTTAGAGGTTGGATCCGCAATTTTTGCAGTACTGTCGGCAATGCTTTTTGCAGGGATTGGTGGATTAATAGGGTATTATGCAACGAAGTCAAGCAAGATACAGTCTCAGCCAAACAATCAGATCTTTTTAGGGTAAAAAACCATGTCAATGCATCTGTTTCTAAGGATATGTTTTTATAGAATTAATTGTTACAAAATTCTACCTATAAGGGTGGAGGTAGTAGGTTATGAAAAATAAGTTATTTGAAGTATTTGTATGTATGCTGCTGATTGGAACGTGCTTTGTCGTTACTACGGTGTCCGCAGAACAGGATGGTGACTATACATATACAGTGAGCAATGGAGAAGCTACCATCACGGGATACACTGGTGCTGGTGGGGCGATCACGATCCCCTCCACATTAGGGGGATATCCAACAGTACACATTGGGGATAGTGCTTTCTTCGACATTAATAATATGGATAGATCTAATTTAATTACATCAGTAATTATCCCCAATAGCGTCACCAACATTGGGTACCGTTCTTTCTTCCACTGCGAAAACATGACCTCCGTGACCATCGGAAACAACGTCACCTTCATCGATTGGCAAGCGTTCCAGTGGTGCTCATCTCTGACCTCTGTGGTCATCCCTGACAGCGTTACCATCATAGACAGTGAAGCGTTCTCATGCTGTAAATCCCTAATCTCCATAGTTATTCCTGGCAGCGTCACCGAAATCAAGTCTAGTGCGTTCGAAGTCTGTTCATCGCTGAACTCTGTGACCTTACCAAAAAACATCACCACCATCGAGATTAACACGTTCGCCGACTGTCGATCCCTAACCTCCGTTACCATCCCCAATAGCGTCACCACCATCGAGTATAAAGCGTTCTTGCGCTGCTACTCCCTGGCCTCCGTGACCATCGGAAGCAGCGTCACCACCATCGAAGATGGTGCATTCGCCTACTGCAGCAACCTGACTTCAATAACATTCCTAGGACTTGTTGCGCCGAAAATCCTTGAAAATACTACTCCATATGGCAGTTGGATCGGTGGAACCCACGCTGACTTAAGAGGCCACGCGTATACAAACTCGAACTTCCCACCACCAGGGGAACATTTCCATGGATTGATTATGGGTACAGAACTAAGTGGCACTGGAGGTAATCAAAATAAACCACCAGTGGCAGGCTTCATCTGGACTCCATCAACCCCCACTATAAATCAACAGGTCACCTTTGACGCCTCATCAAGCAACGACCATGATGGTTCTATTAAAAAATATGAATGGGATTGGAACAACGATGGCACATACGATGACGATCGTGGCACTCCAACAACAACACATTCATGGGCACAAACAGGCAACTACCCTATTACATTACGAGTAACGGATAATGGTAGTTCAACAAGTACCAAAACTCTATTTGTTACTATCGTCAGCGGAGATGGAGGTGGAACTGGTGATACAAACGGAGATGGCAATACAAGCGGAAATGGTGCTACAGATAATAAAGGAACACCTGGTTTTGAACTCGTCTTTGTCATCGGTGCAATCGCGGTCGCACTGCTCATCTGGAGAAAGAAAAGAAATGTATAAGCATTCAAACAAAACCTTTCTTTTCTTTTTTTATTATTTGATTCGCACAAAAAAACCATGCGTCTATAAAACCGTGTCAATTACTTCTGGTTTCTACGGATATGTTTTTAAAAAATAAAATCAATTGGCACATTGAAATTAAGGCTGTAGAACGGACTAGGAATCGTTATTTTTCAAACTTATTCAGTAATAATTCAATAGTTTCAGAAAATGATTTTAAGCGGTATTTGGTTTTTAATTCCTGTAATTGTTTTTTCACATCATCGGAAATTGTTAAGGTTATCTTCCGTTCAGGATTATACGGTAAATGTTCTACTGATCTGATTTTTTTCCGAGCCATCATTCACCTCGACGACATAAATGCTTATTTTATTTTCTTTATTTGATGATAATACTGTTGAAAGAATTTATCTATATCTACATTTCCTCCGCTGATGATAACACCAATGGTTTTGTTTTTTATTTGTTTTTTCATTTTGAAAACGCCTGCAACAGGTACTGCGCCTGATGGTTCCACAACAATTTTCATCCGAGTCCAGAGGAATTTCATCGCATCAACAATCTCTTTTTCACTCACCAGGATGATGTCATCAACGTTGTTTTGAATAATACGGAAAGTGTTTGTACTTAGCGCGGTTCGTAACCCATCTGCAATCGTATTTGGATAGGTGCTTGGATATAATTTTTTCTTTTGAAATGATCGATATGCGTCGTCTGCCTGTTTTGGCTCCACTGCAATCATTTTTGCTTTGGGGCAGAGTGCTTTTGTTGCAATTGATGTTCCACTCGTGAGTCCTCCGCCGCCGATCGGACAGAACATGTAATCAACTGGTCCGATTTCTTTGATGAGTTCGTACGCAGCGGTTCCTGCACCAGCAATAATCTGCTCGTCATCATACGGATGAACAAGCGTGTACCCGTATTTTCTCATGAGGTCATTGCAAGTTTTTTCCCGTGCTTCTACTGTATTTGCACATCTGATGATCTTTGCACCGTATCTTTTTGTTGCCTCAACCTTTACCTGCGGTGCATTTTTTGGCATCACAATAACAGATTTTATCCCAAGAAGCAATGAGGCGAGTGCTACTGCCTGCGCATGATTTCCGCTGGAATGAGTGATGACTCCTTTTTTCTTTTCCTCATCGGTGAGTTGGAGAAGTTTGTTGCTTACCCCGCGGAATTTAAAGGCGCCGACCCGCTGGAAATTTTCACATTTTAAAAAAACCTTTGCATCAACCAATGTATTTAACGTCCGTGAGGTCATCACAGGTGTACGATTGATCATATGCTGGATCCGCTGATACGCTTGTTCGATGTCATAGAAGGTAGGCATGCATTGGTTATAGTTGCATATGTTATATCAATGTTTATGCTTTTATTCTCATGATCATGGAATATAAAATGATATTGCTGATGAACAAAAGACCGGCGAAGGAAAAGAGTGAATTTTGTTGAAGCCTACCTTCAAACACAGAGACAACAAATATTGCGGTAGCTCAAAGAATTGCGCTTGCAATGATGACAAACGATATCTCTCTCTGTAGTGGACGTAAACGATAGGTTCGATGCTGATCTTTTCTTAGGATATGTTTTTAAAGAAAAAATTGTTACGCCACATGAAATGGAAGAGAGGACAGGATGAATGCCAATCGTTAAATTATTTAATGGAGAAGAATTTGCTGGTGATATTATTGAAGACAATGGTTCAGCATTGATAATAGAAGTTCCATCACATTTAACAAAATCTAAAAAAGTAATCCCGAAAGGAGATATTTTTTCTATTAATTATTAAATTTTATTATACTTTTTCTCTTATACAGAGTTCACCAACACCGATTGGTTCAATGCGAGTTAAAACCGTGTTCATTGCTTCTGATTTCTATAGATATATTTTTAAGTAAAGAAATAGAAATCCTCCATATCTATCGAGGAGTTGTTGTGAGCGTTTGTTGCCTTAACTGTTAATGTATGAAGCCCTGGGGTCGTATGGAGTTGCCAGCTATAGGGTGCCTCTGTGTCAACAAATTGCGACACATTATCAATAAAAAATTCCACTGAATTGGTGTTTTCAGCCGTCACTTGTACAATAAGTGATCCAACAATTCGTGCGGCTGCTTTTTGGAGCGGGAGTTTTTTGAATATTGTTGGGATTTCTCTACCGAAGAAATATGTATGATAATAGAGTGGGGTTTGGATATGCACTTTAGGGGCATCTGGCTTAAGATTTCCATAGACTCCATCGACATACATAACACCAGTGGCACCAGGGCCCCATGCTTCGATCATGTTATTAGTAGCATCATAGGCCATTCGGAACCAACCCTTCTCGCCCCATTTTGTGCCCCAGCTATTTTTTACAATCCAACATTGCTGACTATCATTGTACCCAACAAT
>Ga0209777_10009024_pt1 | contig 10805 bp, 5 predicted proteins | sample FrelakmetHBP12HB_FD_187147 | JGI IMG/M metagenome (GOLD analysis project Ga0209777, IMG submission 187147) | Freshwater lake sediment microbial communities from the University of Notre Dame, USA, for methane emissions studies -HBP12 HB (SPAdes)... | ecosystem: Environmental > Aquatic >... | reverse complement strand
TGGCGGACAGCGCGGCGAGCGCCGGCGAGCGGACTAGGCGGCGCATCAGGAAGAGCATTCCGACCGCAGTCGCAACCCAGAATAGGAAATTCATACGTACGGCAAGGTCCGGCACCGGCACGTCGCGTACCTCGCTCTTCAGCAGCGCCAGCCAGAACAGGTAGAGCGGATTTGATGCCCCGAATACGTGCTCACCGGAATTGTAGACCAGCCCTTTGCCCGCGACCAGGTTATCGACATACCGGTAAGTGATGAACCCGTCGTCTTCCGGAATGACGGCATTGGTGAAATGCACGGTGACGCCGTAGACCAGCGCCAGCCCAAAGCATCCCAGTGCAACATAGCGCAACGTCTGGGTGAACCTGGTCCGATTCGCGGATTTCATCGCTCAACACCATGATAGCAAGAACCAGAGGCAAGTCAAAGTCGAAGTGCGCGATTCGTGGGGCGCGAGCTGGGTTTCCGCGGCTATCGGTCGATGCGATTCGCCGTGGTCATGACGCGCCGCCTTGCTTTCGACCGGCCTGCTGCACAATCGAACGGATTCGGGGCGATGTCGAGCGATTGAAGGTCCGGTGGGTCTCAGGACCGGGTCGGAACGTGCGGCTCGAGGCTCAACGCCGACCCGGGCGGTGTGATCGCCGGTGACCGGGATTACGGACTGAAGGCCTGCGGTCCTCCGTCCGGTCCACCTGCTTTGCCGCCGAGTATCTTGTCGATGACGAATGAAGGTCGGTCTCGAGTCGCCTTCGCCGCAAGCCAGGAGTCGGCCTGTGCCCGGGCGCGCGGCCGGACTCGCGAATGTCATGGCGCGCGGTCGGGCCGGACTGTTCCCCCGGGGACTCCTGAATGAGCCGGTCGAATGTCATAGAGCGCACTGGAGCTGTCGCGCGCGACCGCGAGCAGTGTGAACCTGTAGTCAACGGCAACGAAGTTCTCCAGGTCGTTCATGTAGTCGAAGACGTGCAGATGCCGGCTGCCATCATTAACGACCCAGCCGGCGAGCGCGGGCAGGTAATCGTCAAACCGACGCCGGTTTTGGACGAGTTCGTCCGCGAGCTCAGCGAAGTCGGTGACCATCGGCGGACCGCGGGCGCCAATTCCCGCCGAGTCAAGCCCGGCCGGGAGATGCGACTTCCCGGGCCAGATCAGGCTCCGGTATCCGCGCAATGGTCGGTCGCGAACCATCGCCGACAGACTGGCCAGCACCCCTTCGTGATGTCCTTCCTCCCAGCGGTAGACCTCCGCGTCGCCGATCTGGGCAACCTTCACGTAGTCGTTTTGCAGCAGAGTGGCGCGATGGGGCGAACGGTTGGGCTGGGTGACCGGAAACCAGGACCAGTTGCCGAGAACGGCCACCCGCGTCGCGTGCACCTGAATCGCCGAGTCCACTTCGCTGTCGGAAATGAAGTGACACTTGGTTGTCAGGAAGCTGTCCGGATGGAACTCCCCTTCAATTCCGAAGTGATTCTCCATCCGGGGAAACGGTGCGGTCTTGGTCTGAATGAAGTATCCCGGCCACCAGCTGATGGCGGTGTGACTCGTCGAATCGGTGTAGCGGTCAACCGCAGCGCCGACCCGGTTGATGACCGGAATCTTCCAGTTGGCATCCCAGATCGGGGCGACCAGGCCCGGGATGTTGTGGCTCCAGGAACCGTAGCGGTAGTAGTCATATGGCCAGACCAGAACGTATAGCGCGCACCCGATGGTCATGGCGGTTCGGAGTCGGCGTCGCCCGACCGAGGAAACCGGGACGTCCTCATCCAGGCGGGCAAACAGCAGTACGACATTGACGACCAGAAAAGGCACCAGGTACACGAAATACTGAAGGTGAACCGGCGTCGGAAGGAAGCACACGACCGTCAGTAGCAGTGCAATCCAGACCGACAGGGGAAGACGCTGCCGCCGCACGGCGGTCAAAGCGCAGAATCCGATGCTGAGCAGCAGCGAGAGGTCAAGCTGGATGCTGGCACTCCCGTCATTCCCCTTCAGGCCCAGCAGTTGGAGCGCGAGGTCCCACTTCTGAGTCAAGTTGCCGATCAGTCCCGCCGGCGTACGCCGGGATTGGTAGATGATGTTGTCGAACATGAAGACCCTGGGGCTGCGGAACAGGAAGTAAAGGTTCGGCAGGAGCGCCAGGGCAAGTCCCAGCGCGAACCAGAGCGTTTGCTCGAGTCGTCGGCGAGACGGTTCCCCCGAGCCCAGAATCTGAATCGCAAACGCCGGAAGCACCGCGATCAGGAAAAGACGGGTGTCGACGGCCAGACCCAGGAAGAGCCCGCTCAAGAGGTACTTCCATCGTTCCGCGACGGCGGTGTAGAACATGGCATAGGCGCCGAACAGCAACAGAGTCGAGACGGTAAAGGTCTTGACCACGGTGAGCCAGCCGATTGCGTGACCGGAAAACGCAAACAGCGCGACCGCCAGCAAGCCCAGCGTGCGTCGGCCGGTGATCCGAATCGAGTGGAAGTAGAGGAGCAGTCCGAGCAAGACCGCAAGGCTGGCCGAGAGGTATCGGGCGGAGTACCAGGTTGAACCGAAGACCTTGAGCCAGGGCGCGTACACAAAAGGAAGCAGGAACATCTGCTGATAGAAGAAGCCGATAAACGGCAACCGGCCCTGGTTGACCAGTTTCGCGGTCATGATGTAGTACCCCTCATCGCCGTCAACCAGCCGGACTGCCGCCATCGGGAAGAAGACTGCAATCAGTACGAACGTCACGATCGCGAGCAGCACGAGACGGTTCGCGTCCAGCCAGCGTTCCTCCAGGCGCACCCTCATCCTCCCCTCGCCTTGCCGTCCGGAACCGCCGAGATCACGAATTGATAGGCAAACAGGGACTTCCAGAGGCGTGATGCCTGGTGGCCAAGATTGTGAATCAGGCGGATCAGAATTGAACCGGACCACTCGGGAACGAGGTCGGGCAGGGGAACCGGCGTGGCGTCGAATCGCGTGATGCGAAACCCCGTCTCGGCCAGCAGCGAACTGATCGTCGCTTTAGTATAGAAGTGGACGTGGGTCGCGTCCAGAATGCCCCGCAGCGCGTAGCTGAACCGGCCAAAGAACAGCCCAAGCCGCACTGACCAGTGCGCGACATTGGGCACGCAAACGATGATCGAGCCCCCGGGTTTGAGTACACCGCGACACTTCAGAAGGACTTCGCGCGGATTGCGGATGTGTTCGAGAATGTCCGCCAGCAGAACATAGTCGAATTGGCCCAGCGCGGCGGGTTCGAATTCCTCCTCGATGTTCTGTTTCAGAAAGCGGGTTATCTTCCCGCTGCGTCCGGGCACATCCTCGATATCAATGCCGACAATATCGGTGTCGGGGTTTGTCAGCAGGTCCGCGACGTTGCCAGCCGCACAGCCGACATCGAGAATCTTCAGATCGCGCCCCCTGACCGTCGCGGCAATCTTCCGGTGACTGCTGTGCGTGCTGGATTTCGCCGGATAAGTCCTCTTGGTCGCGAATTTGCTGTACTGTTTGAACCCGGCGCGCTGGAACCGATACTGGAAGACGGAACGCATGACGTTGAAGGCATACTTCACGCCGTTGACGTAGCAGATTTCATCGCCGTAGTAGGTCGGGATTGGGCGCTCGACAATGCGCAGGTTGTGCTGGTGAAACTGAATGATGATGTCGGTATCGAAGTGGAAGTCATCACTGTTCTCGACGAAGGGAATCTGAGCCAGAGCACGGGTGCTGTAGACACGATAGCCGGAATGGAATTCAGTCAGATTCATACCCAGCATGCGATTCTCGAAGGCCGTGAGAATCCGGTTGCCGAGCCATTTGTAGAACGGCATGCCACCCTTCCGGGCCGCGCCGCGATACATCATGCGCGAGCCGAAAACGGCATCGGCTTCACCCCGCTCCACCGGCCCAATCAGGTCTTCCAGACACTCGGGTGCATACTGGCCATCGCCGTGAAGCAGGACCACGATGTCGTAACCTGCCCTGATGGCATACTCGTAGCCCTTTTTCTGATTTCCACCATAGCCCAGATTCTGGGGATTGCGATAGATGTTCAGATTGTAGAGCTGGTGGACCGCCTTGTAGCCGACACCGACCAGATAGGTATCATCCTTGCTTGAATCGTCGAAGACGTAAATCTCGGCAACCCGCTCACGCACGCTCTGCGGAATCCGGTCCAGAACCTTGGTCAGCGTGGTAACGGCATTATAGGCAACGATGAAGATCGCAATGCGCTTCCGCGGAACCGGAGTTTCGCTGTCGCTGCCGCTCATGGTCTGCGCACGACGTCCAGTTCGTAGACGCCGACCGCCGAGTCGGGACTGCAATCCAACAATGTGAAGCGGAAGCCGGATGCAATGAAATTCTCGCCGTCATTCATGTATCTCATCCCCTCCAGGTGGGGCTCGGCGGTGCCAAAGACCCAGAATGCCAGAGCCGGCAGATAGTCCTCAAGCTGCCGCTCGCCGCTCTGCATGGAGCGGTAGAGCTCGTCGTAGGGCACAATCTTATCCGCCTGTGACTTGAGCAGGGGCAATGCTGAATCAGTCGGGACCGTACCCGGCCAGAATACCGACTTCAGCTTTGGGCCGCGTCGTGCGGCAGTCCGACGGACGAGCTCAGCCAGGGAATTCGTCAAGGACTCGCTCGCCATCGACTTTACTTGAAACACCATGATGTTGTCACCGAACCGCTTGACCTGTGAGGCGGACACGTCCGGGGCAAACGGGAATTGATCGCTTCCGATGGTGGCCCCCCAGCCGGCATCAACCACCCAGACCGGATCGGTGCGCTTCACATGGTACTCTTCTCTGAAACTCGCGAGCCTGGTCACGAAACTCTCTCGATCAAACGTCCACGTTGTCGGAGGCGCCACAACGTGGTATCCGCCGTAAGGGTAATCGACGAAGGTGTCGTCGGGGGCCATCGTCCGGACCACCATCGGGATCTCCGTCACCTGGTGACGCCCCAGGTAGTAACCCAGCATCACATTGGTCTGGTAGTCAGTGAAGATCAGGCTCCCGGGCGGTATTGTCTGACGGATGCACTGCAGCGTTGCGGCCATCATCGGACGACTCTGGTTTCTGTCGCTCATGTCGGTGTCCGGCCGTCGCGCCGTGAGACTCCAGACCGGAGCTACGACAAGCGCCCCCAGCAACAGTGGCCAGATTCTCTCGCCGGCGATCTCGGCAATCAGGAAGCTGATACCGGACACCGCGAACAGCAGCAGGAACACGCTGTGCCGTGTACCTCCGTAAGGATAAAGCCCGGCAATCGCCATCGCGCACGAAACGAGAAATGGCAGCAGCAGCAGTGTGCCGGCGAAGCGTCGTTCGGGCATCGCCTTTCCGCGCAGGCCTCGCTTCGCGAGCAGCAGCCAGACGGCGGCAATGAAGAGTATCGCCTCGGGGATCCCGCGCAGCGGTGAATAGAAGAGGTATCGGAACAGCGCCAGGGTCGATTGAAATGGAAAGAGCAGCAGTTGGTCCTGTCCGGGATGGAAATAGGAGTTCCGAAGCCATACGTCGACCGCGAAATGCTCCATTCCACTGCCGTGCAATTTGGAAATGTGAGTGACATAGAGGAATGCGCACAACGCCAAGGCTCCCGCCTGGAATCCGGCCCAGACTGTCACCACTCTGGCCGGCAACTCGCTCCGCAGGATGCGAATCAAGACGTAGATGCCGAGCGCCAGGGCGAAGGGGAACGTTGAGTAGTGGGTGAGAATCGCAAGGTAGAGCGACAACGAACTGAAAACGATCAGGTGCGGCGCTTGTTCCTTGAGCGCGCGTTCCAGGAAGTAGAGGGTCATCGCCATCAGGAGCAACAGCAGGGCGTAGCCGCGTACTTCAACCGAAATCACGATGGCGACGGGCGACACCGCCAGAATCAGAAGCGCAACCAGTCCTGCCGTTCGGCCGAGCAGGTTCTCGGTCCATTTGAAGACAAACCAGAAGGATGCAGTTCCCGCCAGCAGAGAAAGACTCCTGAGCGCAACCTCGGTTGTACCGATGTAACGCCAGAAGTAGAGCAGGAAGAAGATAAACGGAGGGTGAGCATTGGTCAAACTGGCCCGATAGACGGCAAGCAGGCTGGGTTGATTGGCCAACAAGTAATGCGTTGCTTCATCAGGATCCAGATAGCTGCCTGAAGCTTTGAGGAGTCGTAGCAGAACTCCAATGGCAATGACCACCGCTGCGACGAGATCGAGGTGGCAAGAAAGCCATCTGTCAATACGGCTCATCTCACGGTGAGCGGTCTTTGAAGCGTCAGATGTAGCTCCAGAGTTGCGGATTGAAGGTGCCGCGTCAGTCTCGATCCCTGGATGGTCGTGATGGATCAACACCGTCTGATTATACGTTTGCCTGCTCGGTTGTCAATCGAATGCGTTCTTGACGCGCTCTGGTGCGATTCTGAAATTGGAGGGCTTCATCTGAAATCCGGGTGTAGGTTCGCGGAGCAGACCCGAGCGCGAACGGTCTTCCATTGGCGGCAGGCGAACCCGCTGGCAGGAGTATGCTTCTACGAATTCGGCGGCAGAAGCTTGACTTGAGCCGATCGCGTTCTTATTCTATGAGTGTGGAAGTGGTCACGACCGGAACGAAACCCAGGTCCAGTACCTTTGCCTTGCCCGGAAAGACCTTTGCCGGCCGTTCCGCTGTGCTCTGCGAGACAGCGGAGAAGGACTGTGGCACATTCTGGGACACAACCAGTCGCCCGCGCCGATGACGATGAAGGCAACTGTAATCATCCCGGTCTACAACGAACGAGAGACTGTGCAGCATCTTGTTGATGTAGTCAAGCAAGTACCCATCGAAAAAGAGATCATAATTGTTGATGACGCGTCAAGCGACGGCACTCGCGAAATACTCCCCGGTATCCCTGGCGTCAGGGTGCTGTACCACGACGTGAACCGAGGCAAAGGGGCGGCAATTCGCACCGGAATCGAAGCTGCCGCGGGCGACGTCGTGATAATTCAAGATGCGGACCTGGAGTATGATCCTAACGAATATCCCAGACTTCTGGAACCATTTCAGGATTCCGCCGTACAGGCAGTATATGGCTCCCGGTTCAAGGGTGGCGGCAGCTTTCTCTTACCCAGCAGAATCTTCAATCTTTTCATTACGGCGTTGGCCCGTCTGCTTTTTGGGGGGAGTCTGTCAGACATCGAGACCTGCTACAAACTGGTCAGGCGGGAATTGCTGCTGAACATGAATCTTGTCGCTAACCGCTTTGAGATCGATCCTGAGATTACTGCTAAACTGCTGAAGCGGAAGGTCAGGATTGTCGAAGTCCCCATTTCCTACCGTGCCCGCCAGATCCAGGAGGGAAAGAAGATTGGCGTCAAGGACGGCCTCAAGGCAATCGAACAACTGATCCGCTGGCGATTCCGTGACTGACAAAGGTTCCCGTCGTCAGAGGATACGGGTTGCCAACCCTCGTAGACGTGGCGCCGAATCCGACCTTGTCGGCCGACAGACTATATTCGCAGGACTATTGATTATCATTGAGGCCGGCGCTCGACTACTGACCGGGCTCAACGGATACCGGTACTCTCGGTCTTGACCGCACTTGAGCTCAAGCAATGGACCATTGGACAGCGAGTCCCGAGACGGAACGCAGCAGTTGTCGTGACATGAAGAGCGGCCGTTCGGCGTGGGTTCTCCGAGTTGCTCTGGCCGTGACTGGAGCGCTATTCTTCGCGCTCGCCGTGGCCGTGAAGTACGAGAGTCATGCAATCGTGATTGACCACGGCGCAATGGCCATAGGATTGGACAGCCTGCGAGCAACATTCCCGCTATTGCTGCTTTGGTTTCTGCCTTTGCTGGCTGGCGCACTGCTGATACTCAAGGAACCGACTTGGTTAGGGGTCATCGGCAGAATAACTCGGCGGCGGTCACACTTGATTGCCGCACTACTTTCAGCACTGCTCTTCCTGATAACACTGGTTCCACAGAAGCACGATGGCCAGGTGATGATAACCTACCTCAGTCTGGCCAGCGTCGGCTTTGTCTTTCTGTCCTATGGCCTCTACCCGTTGCTCCGGTACACGGACAGGTTCCTGCGGCCAATGGGCAAGTACATTCTCCTCCGTGTGCCGACGAGGGTGTTTCTACTGGGTGCTGCTGGTGTCTTCTTTGCCGTCACGAACCTCATCTCTTTGCTCGTCTTCCACCATATTCCTCATATCCAGGACAGCATTGACCAAGTCTTTCAGGCCCGGGTCCTGGCCAGCGGCAGGTTCTTTCTTCACCCTCAGCACGATAACTACTTTTTCAACTATTTCCAGATTTTCAACGACGGTGCGAGGCTATTCGGAATCCTACCCTTCGGTCATTCGGTCCTCCTGATGCTGGGAAGTCTGCTGAGACTCGAGTGGATGGTGAATCCGCTGCTGGGTTCCCTGGCCGTTGTCGTCATCTACTTCCTAGGCAAGGAATGCCATGATGAGACTGGCGGGCGAGTGGCCGCTCTGCTTGGGTTGCTCTCTCCATTCATGCTTTTCATGTCTTCCGAGTACATGAATCACGCATCGTGCCTGCTATTTATTTCACTCTTCCTGCTGTTCTTCTTGCGCACTATTAATTCGAGCGGCATCCGGAATTCCATGCTTGCTGGTCTGGCGCTGGGAATGGCATTGAATATTAGACCGCTCACTGCATTCGCGGTGGCATTACCGACCGCCATCTATGGCATCTATCAGCTGACGCGCCGCAGGAATGACCTTCTCCGTGGCTTCATTCTCATGACCCTGCCCATAATTGCCGGGTTGCTCCTGTTGCTGCTCTACGACTACTTGACGACCGGCAACCCGTTGGCGAGCGGCTACAAGGTCTACTATGCACTGGAGTATCACACCTTCAACTGGGGACTTGGCTTTGGAACGCGAGGTTGGTCCTCATGGGGCGAACACACAGTCTTGCGCGGCTTGATCCAAACCGGAAATAATCTCAATGCCTTGAATAAGTATCTGTTTGAATCACCGCTCCCTGGTATGCTTCCGGTATTCCTGCTTTTCGTCACTTTTCCCAAGAAATCCATTGACTACTTGCTGTTGGCAGTACTCGTCAGCCTGCCAATCGCGTACTTCTTCTATTGGTTTCAGGATCTCTGTTTTGGTCCCAGGTTCCTCTATGAGAGCTTGGGGCCGATACTAGTTCTGAGTGGTCAGGGGATTCTGCGGTTCCCGCGATTCATCGGCCACGCTTCGGGACTCGTCACCGGACCGCGGGATTCCGCTGACACCGGCCAGTACGACGAAAAGACCGCAGCGAATGCCGGACAGGCATTCCGAGTAATGCTGTTTCTTGCATTTTGCGCGAGCCTCTTGATTGGCATCCCCCACCAGACTGCCGTGTATGCTGATCACTATTGGGGAGTGAACAGCAGAGTCTATGACCGAGTCCGAGAGAATCGTATCCGGCATGCGCTGGTCTTCATCAATCCTGACGTTCCCTCGTCTGGACTTGTGCTCCAGAACTACTACGGATCCGGGTTTCTCGGCAACACACTGGATTTCCGCGGTCCCGTGGTCTATGCGCTCGATCGCGGACCTGACAATTATGTGTTGATGAAGGAATACCCGGGCCGGCAGTATTACTTCGCAGGCTACGACACCTTCCGGTCAATTGACACAACCGAGTACCGCAACACGACAGCAATCAGCGATCTGCTTGAGACAAGTGCGGTCGTAGAGAGCCTGCCCATGACCGACTACCGGAGTACTATCGTGCCTTTCAGAGAGCTTGGCGGTCTATTCGCGGGCGGCGACCCGCGAATCAAAACGTTGCGCGAGGTCAGCTTTGAGGTCTTTCAACACAACCGTGGCTTCCGCACGTACCTTCCGGCTCTGGCGGTCGTCTCCGTGTCGGATTCACAGGACTGCTTGATGATGCTATCGTATATGAAGGAGCTGGACAGTTACATCGCTGACGAGTTTAAGTTCACGCTGCTCTTCAAATCTGCTAACCACCTCTGGGGTGTCTATGACATTCGTCCTCTCACGGGCAAGGAAATGATCCGTGTGCCCGGCACACCGTCGGACTGAAGAATTCGAGAAGTCCTTCGCCATTCTGCGCGGGTGGAGTCCGGCACTCGGGAAAGCCGCTCGGTTCTGGCTCGGCGCAGGACTTCGGTCTTCGGAGTAGATCTCTGGCGCGTCGTGGTCGCAGGCACGCTGCGACATGATCCCTGCGCCGTGTGCAGGGAGTAGGACGTTGGCCGCCGGGCAGGACTGAGGTTGCGGGACGAGTTGCCGGTCAGGGTGGTGGAGAACCTCGATGAGCGGAAGTCTGCGGTTCAGTCGCCCGTTTCGCCAATCAACCGCCGCAGGTACGTGGCATAGGTGCTATCCCCCATGTCGTCAGCCAGCCGGGTCAGTTGTTGGGCGTCAATGAACTTCATGCGGTAGGCGATTTCTTCCGGGCAGGCGATCATCAGGCCCTGGCGTTCTTCGACCGCCTGTACGAACATCGCGGCCTGGAGCAACGACTCATGTGTGCCGGCATCGAGCCACGCCGTGCCGCGACTCATGACTTGAACCCGCAACTGCCCGCGTGCCAAGTACTCCCGATTGAGATCGGTGATCTCGAGTTCGCCGCGATTCGAAGGCTTAAGGCGGCGCGCGTATTCCGCCACTTCGCCGTCATAGAAGTACAAACCGGGAACAGCATGATTGGAGCGAGGCTGAGTCGGTTTCTCCTCGATACTCAGCGCTCGACCACGTCCGTCAATTTCGACGACACCGTACTGCCGCGGATCCCGAACCGGGTAAGCAAAAATCAACGCGCCGCGAGTAAGTACAGCTCCCCGTTGGAGCGCGGCCTGGAGTC
>Ga0209777_10009023_pt1 | contig 10806 bp, 8 predicted proteins | sample FrelakmetHBP12HB_FD_187147 | JGI IMG/M metagenome (GOLD analysis project Ga0209777, IMG submission 187147) | Freshwater lake sediment microbial communities from the University of Notre Dame, USA, for methane emissions studies -HBP12 HB (SPAdes)... | ecosystem: Environmental > Aquatic >... | reverse complement strand
CGATCTCCTGATACCCATCGGTGACGATTATATCGCCACCGATGGGTATCAGGCCCTCCGGAAGGCGCTGCTTGAAAGCTCGCCCGAGCAGGTCATCGCCGAGATCAAGGCTAGCGGCCTGCGGGGCCGTGGCGGCGGCGGCTTCCCAACAGGTGTGAAATGGGCCATGACCAGCGAGGTGGCAAGCGCAGAAAAATACATGATCTGCAATGCCGACGAGGGCGACCCGGGCGCTTACATGGACAGAAGCGTGCTTGAGGGCAACCCGCATGCAGTGATCGAGGGGATGCTGCTTGCCGGTTTTGCCGTAGGGGCCACACAGGGCTATTTCTATATCCGCGCCGAATACCCCCTTGCCATCGAGCGCGTGCAGCGGGCCATCGACCAGGCCCGCGACTACGGCCTGGCGGGCGACAATATTCTGGGCTCAGGCTTCAGCATGCCCCTTGACATCCGCCTCGGGGCCGGCGCATTTGTCTGCGGCGAGGAAACAGCGCTCATCGCCTCCATCGAAGGCAAGCGCGGCACCCCGAGCCCCCGGCCGCCCTACCCTTCAGTCAAGGGCCTGTGGGGCAGCTCCACGGTCATCAACAATGTCGAGACCCTGGCAAATGTTGCGCCTATCATATTAAATGGCGCTGCATGGTTTGCTAAATTCGGCACTGAAAAGTCAAAGGGTACCAAGGTTTTTGCCGTTACCGGCAAGGTCAAAAACTCAGGTCTCATCGAAGTGCCCATGGGCACGACGCTTCGGGATATCGTGTATGAAATCGGCGGCGGCACTGTTGCTGGGGCCAAATTCAAGGCCGTGCAGACCGGCGGCCCGTCGGGCGGCGTTATTCCCGAGCAGTTTCTCGACACGGGCGTCGACTACGACAACCTGCAGAAGCTCGGGTCCATCATGGGCTCGGGCGGCCTTATTGTCATGGACGAGAACGACTGCATGGTTGATATCGCCAAGTTTTACCTGAAATTCTGCGTTGACGAATCCTGCGGCAAGTGCTCGCCCTGCCGCATCGGCGGCTGGCAAATGCTGCATATTCTGGAGGGCATATCCGAGGGCCGCGGCACGCTTGAGGACCTTGACCGGCTGCAGCGCATCTCAAAGGCCATGCAGAAGGCCTCGCTGTGCGGACTGGGGCAGACAGCGGCAAACCCCGTGCTCTCGACGCTGAAATATTTCGAGGACGAGTACCGCGAGCATATCGTCAACCACCACTGCCCGGCGCGCAAGTGCAAGGCCCTGCTTGATTTCGTGATCGTCAAAAACAAGTGCAAGAAGTGCGGCCTGTGCGCACGCACCTGCCCGGAGAAAGCCATAACGGGTGACCGCGAGCAGGGCTATGTTATTGATAAAATCCGGTGCATCAACTGCGGCATGTGTTTCGAAGCATGCAAATTCGACGCAGTGGAGAGGAACTGATATGGTAAAACTTATAATCAACGGAATATCCGTCGAAGTGCCCGAGGGCATCACTATACTTGAGGCTGCACGGCATGTGCAGGTAAAAATTCCCACGTTGTGCCATCACCCGGATTTGCCCCCAACGGCGGCCTGCGGCATCTGCATCGTGCGCATCGAGGGCTCGGGTAAGATGCTGCGCGCCTGCTGCACGCCGATTGAGCCCGGCATGCGCATCATCACGCATGACCCCGAGATCGTGGAGGTGCGGCGCACGGTGCTCGAGCTGATTTTATCCAATCATCCCAATGACTGCCTCAAATGCGGCCGCAACCAGAGCTGCGAGCTGCAGAAGCTGGCTGCCGATTTCGGCATTACCGAGGATATTTTCCAAAAGTTTCTGGGAGGCCAGCCCAAAGACGACTCAACTGGCGCCTTTGTCATCGAGCCCGACAAGTGCATTCACTGCGGTCGCTGCATTGAAATCTGCCAGGAGGTTCAGGGCGTGTGGGCGCTGTCATTTCTGGGGCGCGGTTTCAACTCGCGCTTTGCCCCGGCCGCAGGCATGAAGCTGAGCGAGTCGCCCTGTGTAGTGTGTGGCCAGTGCTCATCGCACTGCCCCACAGGCGCGATATTTGAAAAAGACGACACCCTCAAAGTGTGGCAGGAGCTGCAGAACCCCGAAAATCACTGCGTAGTGCAGATGGCGCCGGTGGTGCGCGTGGCCCTGGGTGAGGCTTTCGGCATGGAGCCCGGCGCCAATGTAACCGGCAAGCTCTACACCGTGCTGCGGCGCCTGGGGTTCAAAGCCGTGTTTGACACCGCATTTGCCGCCGACGTGACCATCATGGAGGAGGCAAGCGAATTTGTCGAGCGCTTCATGCACGGCAAAGGCCCCCTGCCCCTTATCACCACCTGCTGCCCCTCATGGGTCATCTATCTCGAAAAGCAGGCGCCCGACATGATCGAGTATTTTTCATCCTGCAAATCGCCCCAGCAGATCAGCGGCCTGCTGGCAAAAACCTATTATGCAAAAAAGATGGGCCTTGATCCGTCAAAGATCATCGTCGTGTCCATCATGCCCTGCACTTCGAAAAAGACCGAGCTTACCCGCACCGAGGAGATGTATGCCTCCGGTTATCAGGATGTGGACTATTCGCTTACCACGCGCGAGCTTGCCCGCATGATCAAGCAGACAGGCAAAGATTTTGCAAACCTGCCCGACAGCGAGCCCGACCATATACTCGGGGACTACACAGGCGCAGGCGTCATATTCGGCGCCACGGGCGGCGTCATGGAGGCCGCGCTTCGCAGCGCTTATTATTTTATTACCAACAAGAAGCTCGGAAAGCTTGAGTTTGAAGACATCCGGGGCCTCAAAGGTGTCAAAGAGCTGACGATTGATATTGCCGGTAAAAAGGTGCGCGTTGCCGTTGCCCACGGCCTTGGGCATGTGATGAGCGTGCTCAACCGCGTGCGCGATGCAAAGGCCAAGGGTGAGCCCTCGCCCTATGATTTCATCGAAGTCATGGCCTGCCCCGGCGGCTGTGTGGGCGGCGGCGGCCAACCCTACGGCGTAACCGACGAGATCCGCACCAAACGCGCCCAGGGCCTCTATCAGGACGACCGCGACAAGCAGCTGCGCCTTTCCCACGAAAACCCCTATGTGCAGAAGCTGTATACAGAATACCTGCAGGACCCCCTAAGCCCCATAGCCCACGAATTGCTGCATACGCATTATGTGAAGCGGGGGGAGGAATAACGGATTAGAAACAAGGCGGACCGCAAAAGCGAGGCCGCCTTGCTTCGAAATAAAAGACTGATATGTTTCATGATGCATTGGTCAACAATTTTGAAAACAGAGGATACGGCCATGAAATTTTTTTATGTACGTTTTTTATTTTTACCATAGTGTTGATGATGAGTTTTTTAATTGCATGTGTATTAGGTACATAAATTTTTACCTGGCTGCAAAGGAGATATAACATGTTTTTATTCGCAGTTTGGTGAAGACAAGATTCTTTTTGAAACTTTTCAGAGGAAGAACCGTGGGGTCTGCATTGAGGTAGTGGCAAACAATGGTATCAACGACAGCACCTCATTGTTTTCGAAAAAATAGGCTGGAAGTGCCTCCTAGTAGAACCAAATCCCTTCTTATGTCGAGAAATTCGTGCAGCACGTAATGCCCTGCTTTATGAATATGCAGCATCCAATCGGAGTGATATAGCAACTCTCTATGTGGTTGAAGGTGCCGTGCGATCCGATGGATTATCGACGATACATCCTGACAAAAAATATTATGACAAAATTAATAATTATGGGTTTGTCAGTCGTCCTGTGCACGTGCACACGATGACGTTGGATAAAATATTAACGAACGCACAAATTAATTGTGACGTTTATTTTCTCATGTCCCTGGTTTGCTCATTGGTGATAGTGCTTTATGCAATGCCGTTTTTAAAAACAGCTCTATTTATTAAAACACCGCCGAGGGCGGGAAGCTCAGGTTCACGATCACGTCGGCGGGTATGCCCACACCGAGGCCCATTTTCACCGCCACGTCTTTCATGGTTAAATATTCAAGCCATTTGCCGTTGCGTCGCAGCTTGAGCTGCATGTCGGCATCGGTTGCGGCAGCGCCCTTGCGCTTCTGCAGGATTGCGGTATATACATCAAAGAATGTTTTGTAGGAGTCGATGAACAGATCGAGCTTGTCCTCGTGCAGGTGCATGAGCTTGCAGCCGACCATAGAAGCAAGGGGCTTGTCCCAGTGGGGCATATTGTACTGCTCATCCAGCCCTTGGCGCAGCTTGACGCGGTCGATGCCGAAGCGGCCTGCCACGGTGTCCATGGCGGCTTTCGCGCTTAGCAGGTCTTCGCTGATCTCAACGGCAGGGAACAGGTCGAGGTTCATGTGATAGGGCCCATCGCCTGTGAGTGCCCACTCGGTATTGAAATGGCCGAAGGGGCAGCTCGGGTTTTCAGGAAATATTTCAACCTGGAAGACCATATAGTCGACCGCCAGGTCGAGTTCTGGCGGCTGTATCTGGTTCATGGTCAGGTGGGTGATGGCGGCCTTCTCGATGCAGCCGCCGCGTATGATGGCAACATCGGCCGTGCCGACCTTGAAGGGAACGCTACGTCGGTCGCACGAGCCGCCCGAAAGCTCAAGCAGTTTTTTGATGACCTGCTCTTTTGTTTCGGTGACAAAATCAACGATTTTCATGGCATGCTCCGGCACATGTTGTTCTGATGCAGAAAGTGTAGCAGATTGTCGGCTGCCGGGCAACATTTTCACGGCGGAGGCGCGCGTTTAAAAATTCTACTTGCGCACTGCTGCCGGGCCATGTAGGTCTAAACATATAGCAACACCCATTGGGAGGGCGCAATGCCTGACAATATGTTGTTAAACTTCCGGTATGTGTTTGCATTTGAAGACGGCTCGCAGAAGGAGTTCGAGGCCTGCATCGACGAGAACAGCATGAGCCTTGTCCTGCCGGAGCGTTCCGAGTACCCAGCCTGGACCGCCCTTTCCTGCTGCCGCTGCCCCAATTGCCCGCTTGATGCAACCGTGCACAGCCGATGCCCCGTGGCTGTGGCGCTTATCGATGTCATTGATTTCTGCGCTGACCTTATTTCATACCAGAAAGTTCATGCAACCGTAACGACGCGCAACCGCACCTGCGAGCGTGATACGACGCTGCAGATAGCACTGGGCTCTTTTATCGGCATTTGCATGGCAACCGCAGGCTGCCCCGTCATGGACAGGCTTAAGCCCATGGCGCGCTTTCATTTGCCCTTTGCCGACGAAGACGAGACCATGTTTAGGGCCATGTCGGCCTATCTGCTGGGGCAGTATTTTGTTGTGCAAAACGGCAGAGAGCCCGACTGGGATCTGAAAAACCTCGTCGGCATGTATGACGAGATCAGAGCCCTGAACAGCAGCTTCTGCAGCCGCCTGCGCACCGCCACCAGAATGGATTCAAGCGTCAATGCCCTTGTGGGACTCGACTGCTTTGCCGATATTGTTATTTTTTCGATCAGCGAGCGGTTTCTGGAGCAGCTGGAGCTTCTCTATAAGGTATTTTTGAAGTGAGCGGTTCGCAGTGCACGGGCCGGACACCAGCATCATGAATTCTCGGGGCCGGGCATTCGCCACGACCTGACCAACCATGGAGCTACCGACATGAGTGACAAAATGGTTTTGACAATCCGGTATCTTTTTGCTTTCGACGATGGCATGCGCAGGGAGTTTGATGTTGCAATTGATGAAGCCGGCATGAGCCTCATACCCCCCAAGCGGGCTGAGTTTCCCGCTTGGACCGCCCTTTCCTGCTGCCGCTGCCCCAATTGCCCGCTTGACGAGAAAGAGCATGTATACTGCCCCACGGCCGTGGCGGTTATAGACGTGGTGGAGCTGTGCAAGGACCGCTTTTCATACGAAAAAGTGCAGGTGACCGTTGAAACGCGCAACCGCAGCTTTGTGCATGATACGCCGCTACACATAGCGCTGAGCTCCCTTATCGGCGTCTACATGGCAACCGGCGGCTGCCCGGTTATGGAGCGGCTCAAGCCCATGGCCCGCTTCCATCTGCCCTTTGCCGATGAAAAGGAAACCATGTTCCGGGCCATGTCGGCCTATCTGCTGGGGCAGTATTTTATCATGAAGGCCGGCGGTCAGCCCGACTGGGACATGAAAAACCTTGTGGGGATGTATGACGAGATCAAGGCCGTAAACCAGAGCTTCTGCAACCGGCTGCGCATGGTGAGCACGAAGGATTCAAATGTCAATGCCGTGATAGGGCTCGACTGCTTTGCCGACGCTGTCATATTCTCCATCAACCAGCGCTTTATGGATCAACTGGAGCTTCTCTATCAGGCGTATGTGAAGTAAGCAGAGATTAACACATTACACGATCGATGAACTAAGCGGCAGTAGATATGGTGGGCACAACCCGCCTTTTTTATTTCCTGAGCAGGCTTTTGTAGTAGAAATCAATCAGCCCGTTTGACCAGCAGAGCATCCTCGAGATACCAACAATGCGTTCCACTTCCGCCCGCTTTATTTTTGCCTCGGTGCTCAGCACCTGCGGATTTGACAGGCTTATGGCAAGGGTGCGCGCGGCAAACAGAAGCGGCCAGATGCAGAAGAGCCTGATGCTGCGCTCGCTGCGCGGCAGAAGCCGTATATAGGCAATGCCGTTGTCCAGATGGCGCCGTGCCTTGCCCGCCAGCATGCCCAGCACCTGCAGCGCCGCGTGCTCATGGGCCGGGTCAAAAAGCTGGACCGAATCGAGTCCTGCATCTCTGCAGAACGTCTCAGGCACAAATATCCAGCCCCGCTCGAAATCCTTGCGCATGCCCCGGATGATGTTCACCGTTTGCAGCGCCAGGCCGAACTCGCGGCCAAGCCCCATGAGCCTGTCGCGCTGCGCTGCAATGGCCGGGCTGTGCAGGGCAAACACATCGGTTAAAAGCCACCCTACGCGACCCGCCACCTCGTGCATGTAATCGTCCATCTCAGCCTCATCGCGCACAAAGGGGCCATGCTCCTGCCAGCGAGCCATGCCAAGAGATGTGTCGAAAACATGGCTGATCAGTATTGTGCGGTGTGCTTCAGGCAGGGCCTGCAGCTGCTTGATGACAGTGTCGGCATGCTGGGCCACATAGACTTCGGGGTCGGCGCCGTCAAGGCGGGAAAGCTCGCAGGTGAGTGATGACACCGGGGCCCGGCTTTTAATCACATCAGCCCACAGGCGCAGTAGACGCGCTTTGTCTGTGGCAAAAAGCATATCATGGTCTTCGATGCAGTCAGACACGCGAAAAAGCAGGTAGGCCACCGTTATCGCCTCCCGGAGCATGCCTGGCAGCTGCTCGATGGAGAGCGCAAATGTTCGGCTCACCTTGTGCAGCATTTCGTAGTGGTTCACTAAAGGCTCCTTGTGCAGGCTCTGCATCAGGCGCAGAACTGTTCGGCCGCTGCGCGGATGCGCGCCACAACGCGCTCACGGCCTATGGCGATCAGCAGCTCGAAAAGCCCAGGGCCTGAGGCCTGGCCTGTCACGGCAGTGCGCACGCCGTTGATGATAATGCCAGCCTTGATGCCGAACTTTTCCGCGAGCTCACGGACCGCCTGTTCGGCTGTTTCAATGTCAAAAGCGGCAAGGCCGGCAAACGAGTCTGCAAGCTGCAGCAGATACCCTTTGAGATTGGGGTCTTTCTTCAGATTTTTCTGCACAGCCGCCTCATCACAGGTGAAGTCGTCGGCAAAATAGGGGCGGCCCGTGGTTGAGAAATCCTTGATGGTATGCAGCCGCGTGCGGATAAGCTCCACTACGGATTCAAACCATGCTTTTTTATCGCCGTCATAGGCATCATTCCACAGGCCCGATGATTTCAGCTCGTCGCGCACATAGGGGATGATCTCATCAAGATCCATCATGCTCATATAGCGGGCGTTTATGGAGATGGCCTTGGGATCGGTCCAGTTTTTGGGATCGCCCGGCGTGTAGTTGAAGATTGAATTGCTGCGGCTGACGCCCTCAAGGCTGAAAGCCTCAATCATTTCTTCGCGCGTGAAGAACTCGCGGCTGTCCGATGTCGCCCACCCCAAAAGGGCCAGGAAATTGCACAGGGCCCAGGGCAGGAAGCCCCGTTCCTTGTAATAGGCCACGGTCACCACCTCTCCATGCTTGCGCTTGGAAATTTTGGCCTTTTTGGTGTCAAGCGTGAGCGACATGTGGGCAAATACCGGTCGTTTGTATCCCAGAGCATCATAGATGAGAATCTGCTTGGGGGTGTTGGCAATACCGTCCTGGCCGCGCAGCACATGGCTGATGCGGTCCAGAGTATCGTCAACCGCATTGCACAATACATACAGCGGGTTGCCGTCGGAGCGCAGAATCACAAAGTCTTCAATATCGGCATAGCGCTTTTCAATGGTGCCGTACACAGCATCGTCAAACACCACGGCGCCGTCGGTCTGGGGCGTTTTGAAGCGCACCACATACGGCATGCCCTGCTCTTCGCGCTTCTTCAGCTCCTCGGGGGAAAGGTTTCGGCAGGTTCCGTCATACTTGTTATCGATCTTTTCTTTCAGGGCATGCTCGCGCTTTGCTTCCAGTTCCTCTCTGGTGCAGAAGCATTTGTAGGCAAAACCTGTTTCAAGCAGTTTGCGGGCCGCCTCCTGGTGTTTGCCGATACGCTCGGACTGGTAGTAAGGGCCTTCATCCCAGTCGATGCCAAGCCAGCGCATGCCGTCCAGTATTTCGTCGATGGAGGACTGCGTTGAGCGCTCCGTGTCGGTGTCTTCGATGCGCAGGATGAACGTGCCTTTATGCTTGCGTGCAAACAGCCAGTTATAGAGTGCTGTGCGGGCGCCGCCGATATGCAGGTAACCGGTAGGAGAGGGGGCAAAACGAACGCGTACGTCTTCCATGGGACATGATCCTTTCGTGACTGGTATGCTTACAAGCTTGATAAACGTCAATAACTGTAGCAGAAAACCCAGGGTGAGACAATGACAAACCTTTACGGTGCCATGGTTTTGGTATATAGTTGGGGCCGGTACAAAAACGGCAGGGACTTTTATGGGCATCGATTTTTTAGAAGAAAAATTTCAGAGCTACCGGCAGCGCCATCCTGAAAACATGGGCCGGCTTCGGGAGCTTGCCGAAGAGGCGTCAGTCCTGCAGCGGCGTGTGCGGGAGATGATGGACGAGATTACTCCCGGGCTGTGCAGCGCCTGCATTGCCTCATGCTGCAAGTGCATGCCCGTTGACGGCTGGTTCACCGAAAGCGATTATTTTCTGTACCGCATGCTCCATGAAGCGCCGTTTGATCTTCGCAGGCATCACGGCGACGGCCGGAGCTGCACGTTTCTGGACGACACCGGCTGCGTGCTGCCAGGCTCCATGCGCTCATTTCCCTGTGTGAAGGTCAACTGCAAAATGGTCGCCGAGGCCCTTGAGGCAAACGGCAGGCTTGCCGAGTTCACGGGGTTCTATGATAAAATGAGCAGGCTGCAGGAAGATATCTGGCCCCTGCTTGCCGACTGCCTGTCCCCCACAATCATCCAGGCCCAGCAACTATGACGAACCTGTTCCAGCACCGGCTTCTCAATCAGCCGTTTGGCGACCCTGTTCTATATGTGCGGCTCTCTGGGGAGAAGAAGGCCGTGCTCATTGACCTTGGCGATGTAAGCCACCTTGAGCCGGGCAAGCTGCTCAAGGTCGAAGACGTGTTTGTCTCACACACCCATATCGATCACTTTATCGGTTTTGACCATCTTCTTCGCCTGAATCTCGGCCGCGACAAGACCATCCGCATTTTTGGCCCGCCGGGCATTATCGCAAATGTCAGAGGCAAGCTTGCAGGCTATACCTGGAATCTTGTCGATGCCTACCCCTTTATCATTGAAGCCATCGAGATCAGCGCCCGGGCGCTTAAAAAGGCCCGTTTTATCTGCGCCGAGCGCTTTAAAGCCCTGAAGGCTGAAATCGTGCCGTTTGTCGGGCCCGTTGTCGATCTGCATCCGCATTACGCGGTGACGGCGCTGCGGCTTGATCACCGAATAGCATCCATAGCCTATGGCATGGAGGAGCGCTTTCACATAAATATCAATAAAGACAAGCTCGACGCGCTCGGGCTTCCCACCGGCACATGGCTGCGCGAGCTCAAAGATGCCGTCTGGGCCGACAAGCCTGATGATTTCATGGTACGCACTCATGGCGGGGCAGAGATGCCGCTGGGGGAGCTCAAGCGCGAAATACTTACTATCACCAAAGGCCAGAAGATAGTCTATGTTTCCGACTGCCGGCGCACTGAGGCCAATCTCAAAAAAATCATCGGCTTTGCCCGCGGCGCCGATCTGCTGTTCTGCGAGGCAGCTTTTCTTGACCGCGACCGCGACAAGGCTTTTGAACGCGGCCATCTGACTGCAAAGCAGGCAGGCTTTGCGGCCCGCGAGGCAGGAGTTGCGAGCCTGCAGGTTTTCCATTTCTCGCCTCGCTATGAAGCAGTTCCCGAGCTTTTGCATCAAGAGGCGCAGCAGGAGTTTAAAGGGTAAGCCAAAGGCTTGCGTGATGGGGCGGCGTATGGCAAAAACAAAGCTGGAAATAGAGACTTTCATTACGGGTTTTTTGCGGGAGCACGGCGAAAACTACATGACCTGCGCGCTTGCTACCTGCTCGGATAACCAGGCGCGGTGCACCCCGGTTGATGCCCGCGCCGACGGGTTCACCATGTATTTTGTCTGCGACAGGGGCGGGAAGCTCGAGAATATAAAAACAAACCCCCATGTGTGCCTTGCCGTTTTTATTCCCGTGGGCAGGGGCTATATGAAAAACGCGCGGGGGCTGCAGATGTGGGGCACGGCGCATGTGCTGACCATGAAGGACGCGCCT
>Ga0209777_10009022_pt1 | contig 10807 bp, 3 predicted proteins | sample FrelakmetHBP12HB_FD_187147 | JGI IMG/M metagenome (GOLD analysis project Ga0209777, IMG submission 187147) | Freshwater lake sediment microbial communities from the University of Notre Dame, USA, for methane emissions studies -HBP12 HB (SPAdes)... | ecosystem: Environmental > Aquatic >... | reverse complement strand
CAGCGCCAGGCGGCCGATCTCGCCCAGGGTCTCGGGCGACACCTTGTCCACGGTGTCCTGCATGGTGTGGTGCCACTCGCGGTAGTTCTCGAACCCGATCACGTCGATCGCGCGGATCCCCTTCTCCAGCAGCGGCACGTGGTCGTCCGTGATGTAACCGCCGTTGAGGGGACTGAACATGCGCTGGAGTCCCAGATCCTCGGCGGCGCGCCAGACACGCTCCACCACCTCGGGGGCGCGGTCGAGCGAGTAGCCCTCCTGGTAGATCTTCTGGTTCCGCCCGCCGATCATGTCCCACAGCACCGCGAACAGCGGGTGATACCCGGAGGGGAGGTGCCCGGCGAAGTAGCGCGCGCCGATGAGCACGTCCTTCAGGCTGTCGGCCGCGTCGAACGAGCCGTAGTCCTCGCCATCCACGAACAACAGGTCCACGCCGACCGTGGGCGGCAGTTTTTTCAGCGCGTCGGCCACCTCGAGCAGCATCGCCGTGCCGGACGCGCCGTCGTTCGCTCCGGGGATAGGCAGGTTGCGCTTCGCCGAATCGGGATCCGAATCGGCGACCGGGCGCGTGTCCCAGTGGGTCACGTACAGGATCCGGTTGGGATCCGACGGGCGGAAGCGGGCGACGATGTTGCTCAGCTCGAGCTTCCTGCCCGACGCGGTGACGTGGGTGAATGCCTGGACCTCGACGCTGTCCGCCCTGGCCTTGAGCTCGCGCTCCAGCCAGTCGGCGATCGCCTTGTGCCCCGGCGTCCCCGGCACGCGCGGGCCCGCGGCGACCTGGAACTGGACCCACCGCATCGCCTGGGCGGCGTCGAATCGCTGCAGCGCCTCCGACGAACGGCTGTGGCACGAGACGCCGACCGCCACCACCACCAGAAGCCAGGAAGGTCTCATCTTGGCGTTCCCGCCTGGAAGTTGACCGTCACCGAGGCGGTGACGACCAGCTGGGCGTACTTGCGGTTGATGTGCGCATCCTCCGTGAGAATGTAACCGACCGAGATGCCGGCGGAGACGTTGGGGGGCATGTCGGTGTCCATGGAGAAGTTGAACTGGCGGCGCGACGCGCTCGAGATCGTGACGCAACCCGCGCCGCCGGCCAGGGTCAGGCAGCCGTCGTCGGTGCTCTGCGCGTACCGCAGCGCCGTGCGCACGTCGGACGGAAGTGGCAGGAGCTCCTTCGGCGGCCGGAACGAGAACAGCAGCGCGGCCGACGCGTCCTGCCGGTCGGTGTGGGTGACGTTGCCCGCGCTCTCGTTCAGGATGCTGCTCGTGTTCCAGGCCAGGCTGGTGGTGACGTGCTCCACCCAGGTGACCGTCAGCGACAGCGGGTACGACCGGGACTCCAGCATGCCACGGACCTCGTTGGTCGAGGCGGTCGCCGCGCTCGTCGGGTCGAGCAGCAGCTCGAGCGGCGGCTGCACCGTCGTGGCCTGCCGCACCTGCACCGCCGCCGACGCGCTCACGTTCGCGAGCACCTCCTTGAGGAGGCCCCCCGCCGGTGACCACGTCCAGCGGCCGGTCAGGTCCGGCCACTGGGTGTCGTCCTCTTTGGTTTCCGACTGGCCGTCGCCGCGCCGGTACCATCCCTGCTGCCGGCCGACCGAATAGGCCGCCACCATCGAGAAGCCGAGCGGCAGCCGCAGGCCCGAGGCCAGCCGCGTCTGGCGGGAGTCGAACGCATAGGTTGCCAGGCGGCCGTCCGAGCTCCGGAAGGTGCCCACGCTTCCCAGCCCGAGCTCGTAGCCCAGCGCCGGATCGAAGCCCGGAAGGTCGAACTGGGAGCGCCGGTCGGTGCGCGTCGAGACGTCGAGCGGGCTGAACCGGTCGAGCAGCCTCACGATGTGCGCCGTGTCACCGAACATCACCTTGAGCAGGCGTGAGAGATCCACCGACGCCCCGAGGTCGGTCGAGCGGGCGTTGGCGAGCGCGGTCGGGAGCCGGAACGCGCCGGCCGTGTCTCCCAGGGTCCGCTCGGGGACTGCGCCGTTGGGGTCGCGCGTCAGGAGGAAGGTCGAAGTCGTGATGAACCGGGGCCGCAGCCACGAGAAGAGGCTCGGGGTCCACGTGAAGTGCGTGCCGACCGACCGGTCCCGCTCGAAGCCGACGTTGATTCCCGCGAAGCGCCGCGCCGCCTGGTGCGTCAGCACGCCGATCGTGGTCGAGTCGCCGTAGTCCTTCAGGTCCCGCGTCGAGGAGTAGTCCACCCCGATCGAAGCGGAACGCAACGGCCGGAACTCCACGCTCGCCTGGTTGCGGAACGCAGCCGCCAGCGTCCGGACCGAGGTCGCCAGCGTGTCGCTCACGGTGGCGATGGGCACGCGAAACGTCTCCAGCTCGGCGTGGGAGGAGGTGAACCCGGACGTGAACCGTACGGACGCCGGGCTCCAGCGCAGCCGCGCGTCGTCCAGCCCGCGCACGAAGTCGGCCCGCCCCAGCAGGGGGATCGCCCGCAGCAGCTGCGCCAGGAAATGCGGCACGTAGCGGAAGCTGCGGTCGGAGGGGAGCGCCGTGTAGTCGCCGTTGAGGTTCCAGAGCCCGGCCGAGCTCTGCGCGAGCTGGGTGGTGGAGGTCGCGTTCGCGTACGACGCCGACAGCCCGAGGTTGTCCACCACCCAGCGCTGCCACCACTTCGTGCCGCGCCGCGAGCGCCGGAGCATCAGGTTGTAGGTCGCCGTCGAGGTCCGGGGCCGGCGCAGCCCCGCCAGCGGGCCCGCCAGCACGTCGGTGCCTTGCAGGTAGTACGGATCGTCCGACGTGCGGTCGATCCGCACGGAGAACGGCGCCGTCAGGCCGAGCCGGTCCAGGCCGAACCGCTCCAGCCGCACCGTCGCGCCGAGGCTGAACTGCGAGCTGGTCGTGTACGACGGGTTGTCGCCGAGCTGGCGGAACTGGGGGTCGCGCCGGGACATCGCGACCGTCAGATCCCCCACGTCGGCCGCCACGACGCGCAGGTTGAGCGCGCCGGCGTAGCCCGGATCGTTCACCACCTGCGCGAGCCGGATGTCGTCCACCCACACTTCCGCGCTGTCGATGGACGCGCCGCTGTCGCGCACGAACCCGACGGCCAGCTCCGCGACGCTGGCCAGGTTGGGCGGAGCCACCCCGGGATTCCGCACGTGCACGATGTAGGAGCGGGCGCTGTCGCACGCGACGTAGGCGAGGGTGTCCCCGCCGCACGCCGCGGCTCCCGACGGCGGCCGGCCGCTCAGGAACCGCCGCTCGATGTCGGCGCGGAGCGTCAGCCAGCGGGTGAAGTCCACCACCAGCTCCGGCAGCCAGGTGCCGCTGTGCACGTGGGCGCGGAACATGTAGAAGTTGTTCTCGTCCTGCGCGACCTTGACGTAGAACGAGAGCTGGTCGTTATCCCACCCGCTGCCCCGGCCCCGCGCCCACACCCGCAGCTGGCGATACCCGAGGAAGTTCCGCTGGCCCTCAGGGAACCGGTAGAACGCCTCGGCCCGCTCCTGCGGCCGCACGTCGCGCCCGACGACCCGCAGCGAGGTCTCGTTGATCTGCACCGTGCCGAGCTGCAGGGCGCCGGTGGTGGTCGCGCCCTGGTCCACCGTTCCCGGGGGCGGCTCGTAGCCGAGGTCGTTGCGGTTCTCGGTGCTCACCACGCTCGCGACGACCTCGCCGTGGGCGGCGCCGAGGGAGCCGGAAAGGCCCGCGATCGGCGTCTCGGCGCGCTTGACCCAGGGCGCCCCGACCAGCTTGAGCCGCGCCAGGGCGAGGTACGCCGCCTGCTCGCCGCTCGGCTCGTCCGGCACGACCACCGTCACGCGGAGGGCGCGGATCTGCCGGAGGTCGGGCGTCCCGACCTGCACCGTGTCCGACCGGAACGGAATGCGGTAGAGGCGCCAGCGCCCGCCAGCGGAGTCCGCCGGACCGCCGTCGCGCACGTAGTACCTGGGATCGCCGACCCGAAAGACGTAGCGGAAGTAGCTCTCCTGGACGGCGGCGACCAGCGTGTCGAGGTGGCCGTCGCCGTCGAGATCGTCGCTGTCGGGGATGCCGTTGTGGCGGCTGCACTGCGCGCGCTGGTCGCCCCACGGATACACGACCAGCCCGCCGCCGAGCGCCGAGCGGCACAGCGGCATGTCGCGCACCACCGCGCCGCTGCGCGCGTCCACGATGCTGTCCGCGACCGCGCCCAGGATGCCGTTGTCGTTGGTGGCGGCGTTCCAGGTGTTGGTCAGCGTGTCCCGCTCGGTCTGGAGACGGCCCTCGCCGATCCGCCGGCGGCCGGAGTAGATCGTGTCCCCCTGCACGTCGACCGTGAAGCTCTGCGGGACGAAGGCCACCGCGTCCTCGTAGACGCGCCCGAAGTCGAAGACGACCGACGTGCCGAGGTCGCGCGCAGGGTGCTGCGGGTTCTCGAAGACCCAGAACTCCAGGTACTCCGCCCGCGAGAGGTCCAATCCCGTGGTGGAGAGCGGCGTGGTGATCGACCGCCAGCGCGGGCCGCCCGCATGCGGCACGAGCCACCGCGGCCGCCCCGTCTTCGGATCCGGCAATCCGCCCACCGTGTCGGGGTGCAGGGCGAGCCACAGCACGGTCTCGGCGGTCTGGCCGGTGCCCTGCAGCACGATGGACGGGTCGATGTCGGTGGACGTGAACCGCACGATCCCGGCGGGAGTGGTGATCAGGTTCTGCCAGACCAGCGAGGCGGCGTCCGCATCCAGGAACCCACCGGACGCGTCGATCCCCGTGGCGAGGAGGCCGCGGTCCGACGCCGGCCGGCTGCCGAGCTGCCAGGAGTTCTCGGTGAGCGGCAGGAAGGTCCCACCCTCCTCCTCGAACGTCTCGACCCAGGCCATGCCGAGCTGGTTCGGCGAAGGCCGGGACGTGGCGAGCTCGGCGTCGAGCGTGACCAGCGACGGCGCCTGCGTGTGGACCAGGGGGAGGCTGTTCAGGAGCCGCGTGAGGCCCATCGGCTCGAAGCGGAAGTTCCCGGAGATCCCGCCGATGAAGTTGGACTGCGGCTCGAAGCCGAGGGTCGGCCGCGTGAAGGTGGTCTTCTGCTGCTGCAGCAGCCCGAGCGCCGTGATCGACCCGTGGTCGCCGAGGTCGTAGCGGGTCTGCACGCCGTAGATCGAGGTCGGCGCGATGGCGAACGCCGGCTGCTCCTCGTACTGCACCGTCACGTTGGTCGGGCCGGGGAAGAGCGAGTCCGGGTGAAGGAAGGTCACCTGCCCGATCTCGTAGTTGACCGTGTAGTCCACGTTGGGCACGAGCGCCACGCCGTTCACGGTGAGGTGCTCGCTCCCGGGCCGGATCTGGAGCGCGCCGAGGGAGAGCTGGCCCCGGTCGCCGCCGCCCGTCGCGTCATAATGGAGCTGCAGCTGGTAGAGCGGCGTCGGCCCCTGCGACAGCAGCAGGTAGGTCGGCGTTCGGTACAGCGAGTCGTTGCGGTACTGCGCCGGGAGGACGGTGCTGTCGGCGAACGGCTGCAGCCTGGGGAAGACGACGAACAGGTCGCGCAGCGGCGAGCCGCCCAGCGGGTCCCGCTGCCGCGGGAAGAGCCGGTTGAACTGGTCGAAGGTGGTCTGGTCGCTCGTTTGCGCCACGCCGAGCAGCGCCAGGAAGGTGGCGGCGCCGGACGCCGGCCGCTCCGACTGCCCTACGACGATCCGCAGCTGGACGCCGTCGCGCACCACGTCGCCCACCCCGCCCACGCGATACACGTTGCGCATCTCGTAGCGGAAGGTGGGCACGTCGGCCCCGCGCCGCGGCTCGTGGATCAACCGCAGCGTGTCCACGCGCCGCGCCGCCGCCGCGGGGAAGGTGCCGATCGTGTCGTGGGCGGCGGTGACGTACGAGACCGCGAGGTAGTCGTCGAGGTCCAGCCGGTTGGTGAGCGCGAACCACTGTCCGGACGGATCGAGGTAGTAATCGCGCCCCTCGATCAGCAGCTCCCAGGTGAACGGGCCGGCGCGCTGCGGGCTGTCCTGGCGCACGGCCACGGCGGGAATCCCGCCCACGCTCTGCTGCACCGTCGTCTGCCCGACGGTGCCGTGACGCCGGTACACCCGCACCTGGAGGATCTGGGCGCGCGGCGAGAGCGCCGCCAGGTTGAGGATGTCCACGTCGGGGTACCCGGGCAGCGTCGCCGGGTCGGCGACGAAGAAGAAGCGGTCCGGCTCGAAGTCGCGGTCGGCCACCGTGCGGTCGAGCGGCTGCACGGTCCGCTGTCCCACGGTGAAGACGCGGTCCCGGACGACGTTCCCCTTCTGCTGCGCGTAGATGGCGCTCCAGTCCATCGGACCGACGGTGCCGGCGACCTGGAAGCCGAAGTTGTTCGCGGGGATGCCCCCCGTGATGAAGCGCGACGGGGGAACCTTGAACGCCACGTTGCCCACCTCGACGCGGCGGACGATCTCGTCCTCCTGCCCCTGGTAGTAGATCTGGATGTTGTTCGACGCCTCGAACTCGCGCTCCGAGTTGTAGTCCACGTTCAGGTGGATCCGCTGGCCGACGACGCCCCCGGTGCGGACGTCGAACTGCGGATTCAGGACCGGCGGCGTGAAGCCGGAGCCGCAGCCCGAGTAGAACTGGTTCGTCTCCGACGGCTGGCACCGCAGATTCGTGAGGTGGTCGTAGCGCAGCTCGAAGCGCGAGTTGAGCAGGATGCCGAGGTCCGCGTAGCGCGCCAGCAGCGCGGTCGGCGACTGCGCCTCGGGCGGCGGCAGCACTGCCGGGGCACTCACCGGGGCCGCCGCCGTGCGGCGCGCGGCGAGGAAGGTGCTGTCCCCGCCCAGGAGCGCCGCGTGCCAGCGGGCGGTTTCCCGCCCGGCGAGCGCGCGCCGCACGGCGTCGGCCCAGGACCGCGCCAGCTGCGCCGGATCGGGGCGCGGGGACACCAGACGGCCCGCGCCGAGCAGCGAGGCAGGCAGCTTCAGGGCGAGCGTGTCGGCGGCAAGTCGCAGCGGGGGGACGCCCCGCAACGACTCGGGCTGTTGCGCGATGATTCTGGGGGCGGCGAGGACGACGAGGGAGGTGATCGCGACGAGCGTTCGCGTCACGTGCGTCCGCACTTGAGGTAGTATTCGCGCCGGCTGCTCGGGGGTATTATACGGAAGCCCTCAGGGCCTCTCAACCCCGACAAGGCCTTCATTCGCGCCGTGAAGCTGCTATCCCGCTATCTCCTCCGCGAGCACGTCCCGCCGTTCGTTTTCGCCCTGGCGGCGCTCACCGGGCTGATGCTCCTCAATCAGGTGGCGCAGAAGTTCGGGCAGCTGGTCGGCAAGGGCCTCACGTGGGGCGTCATCGCCGAGTTCTTCGCGCTCTCGGTCCCCTTCATCGTGGCGATGACCCTGCCGATGGCGGTGCTCGTCGCGGTGCTCTACGCCTTCGTGCGGCTCGGCGCGGACAACGAGATCACCGCCCTCCGGGCGAGCGGCGTCAACCTGGTGACCCTCGTCCGGCCGGTGCTGGCTGCGGCGCTCGGCCTGGCGGTGATCTCGTTCCTGTTCATCGACCACGTCCTGCCGCGAACCAACCACAAGCTCGCGGCGCTGATGGTGGACATCGCCCGCAAGCGTCCGACGTTCCAGCTCAAGGAACAGATGGTCAACGAGGTGATCCAGGCGCAGTACTACCTCAAGGCCAACCGCATCGACCAGGCGACCGACCGGCTCAAGGACGTGGTGATCTACGATCTCACCGGCGACACGCGGCGCCGGACGATCTACGCCGACAGCGGGTACATGGCGTTCAACGCCGACCGCACGGTCCTGCTCCTCACACTGTTCGACGGCCATGTCAACGACTACGACCGGGCGCAGCCCGCGGTCTTCCGGCGGGTGGACTTCCACACCGACCTGGTGAAGGTCCGTGGAGTGACCAACACCTTCGAGCGGACGGGAGAGGACAGCTACAAGGGCGACCGCGAGATGTCCACGTGCGAGATGGACTCGGCGCTGCAGGGACAGCTCTCCTCGTTCGCCGCCATCGGCCGTGACAGCCAGGTCGTGCTGGCCAACGACGTCCATCGCCTGCTCGGGATCCCCGCGCCCAACGCCTGGGACACGGTCAAGGTGCGGCCGCCCGAGCGCCTGGTGGCCGCGCACCTCTACTGCCGCGCCCTGCAGGGGCTGATCGGGCTGTTCCGCCCGCGGGCGCTCGCCGCACAGGTGCCCGCCGCCGGATCCGTGCCGCCGCGGCGGTATCTGCCCGACACCTCCGGCGCCCAGCTCCGGGCCACGCTCGGCTCGCTCGAGGCCCGGCGCCGGACCGTGCTCCAGCAGGCGGCGCGCTACGAGATCGAGATGCACAAGAAGTTCGCGATCGCCGCGTCATGCCTCGTGTTCGTCCTGATCGGCGCGCCCGTCGCGCTGCGCTTCCCCCGCGGCGGCGTCGGGCTCGTCATCGGCGCCAGCGTGCTCATCTTCGGCCTCTACTACGTGGGCCTCATCGGCGGAGAGACGCTCGCCAACGAGCTGATCGTCACGCCGTTCTGGGCGATGTGGGGCGCCAACCTGCTGATGACCGCGATCGGGGTCGCGCTCTTCCTGCGCCTCAACCGGCAACGGGTCGCTGCCCGCGGCAGCTGGCGCGAGCGATTCGCCGCGCTGCGGGACCGCTGGGGCACCGCCGCGGTGCGCGGGCACTCGTGATCCGGGGGCTGAAGGTCCTCGACCGCTACGTGACCACCGAGTTCCTGAAGATCTTCGGCATCACGGCGCTCGGCTTCCCCGTCCTCACCATCCTCATCGACCTGACCGACCACGTCGACCGCTACATCCAGAAGGGCCTGCCGGCCTGGCGCGTGGCGCTCGCGTACCTGGCCGGGATGCCCGAACAGATCTTCCTGATCACCCCCGCGGCCGTCCTGTTCGCCGCCGTCTTCTCCGTCGGCTCCCTGGCCCGCCATTCCGAGGTCACCGCCGCCAAGGCCTCGGGGATCTCCTTCCACCGGCTGGTCCGGCCGATCTTCGTCCTCGCCGCGAGCGCCAGCGTCTTCGCGTTCTTCCTGGGCGAGTTCGCCCCGCTCGGCCAGCAGCGCCGGGCGGTCCTGCTCGACGAGGTCACGGCGCGCTCGCAGACGGCCCGCTTCAACTTCGTCTACCGCGCCGACGGCGGGCGGATGTACTCGATCCGGACCCTGTCGGTGCCCGACCGGGCGATGCAGGGCGTCCAGATCGAGCGGCAGGGCACGGGCCCGGCCTTTCCCAGCTACTTCCTCACCTCCGTGAGCGCGGGCTACGCCCCCGACCGGGGGTGGACCCTGCGGGACGGGGCGCTCCGGTTCTTCCTCGGGCGCGACCAGGAAGTCGCATTCAGCTTCGATTCCCTGCGCCAGCGTGCCATGACCGAGCGCCCCCTCGACCTCACGGTGGAGCCCAAGGCGCCCGACCAGATGCGATATGCCGAGCTGGGGCACTACGTACAGACGGTGGACCGGGCGGGGGGGGACGCCAACAAGCTCAAAGTCGAGCGGGCGCTCAAGATCGCCATCCCCTGCACCTGCCTCATCATAGCCCTGTTCGGGGCGCCCCTCGGGATCGCCGGGACGCGCGGGGGGCCGGCCTACGGCGTGGCCGTCAGCCTGGCGACGACCATCGTCTTCCTTACAATGGTACAGATCATGCGGGCCGTCGGGGCCGGCGGCGTCGTCCCGCCGCTCCTGGCCGCGTGGATACCGAATACTTTGTTCGGAGCTGCGGGCGCCGTACTCTTCGCGAAAGCCAGGACCTGAGACAGTAATGTGACTTGACGACCCTCGCCCGGAACGGAATGTTCTTTGTGCCCTGTCTCACCCTTACTGCTGCGTCGGTACGACCGGAATCGACATGCGCCACACCTCGTCCCCCAGCCATCCGTTGATGGAGGAATCCGCATGAAGCTACCGTGGAAGATTTGTCTGCTCCTCACCTTGATCGCGTTCGCCGGCACGACGGTTGTGCGTGCGCAGGGCGTCACGACGTCGGCGATGACCGGCACCGTGATGGACTCCGCCAACAACCCGCTGGCGGGGGCGCACGTGTCGGCCGTACACGTGCCGTCAGGCACGGCGTACAGCGCGACGACGCTGTCCAACGGGCGCTTCACCATCCCCGGCATGCGCGTCGGGGGCCCGTATCGCGTCACCGTGAGCATGGTGGGGTACCGGCGGCAGGCGCAGGACAACATCAACCTGACGCTGGGCGTGATGGCGGACCTGCCGTTCGTCCTGGGGCAGGTGAGCGTGGAGCTGGAGGCGATCACGGTCAGCGGCAAGGCCGACGCCGTCTTCAGCTCGCAGCGCACCGGGGCCGCGACGTCCGTGTCGACGGAACAGATCGCGTCACTGCCGACCATCAGCCGCGGCGTGGACGACATCCTCCGGCTGACCCCGGAGTACAGCTCGAACGGCTTCGGCTTCTCGTTCGCCGGTCAGCTGGACTACTTCAACAACATGACGATCGACGGCTCGTACTTCAACAACTCGTTCGGCCTCGCCGGCGAGCCGGGTGGGCGCACGGGGGTCGCGGCCGTCTCGCTCGACGCCCTCGAGCAGATCGAAGTGAACGTGGCGCCATACGACGTGCGCCAGGGCAACTTCATCGGCGCCGGCATCAACATGGTCACCAAGAGCGGCACGAACGACTTCACCGGCTCGGTCTATTACGGTTTCCGCAGCAGCCGGTACGTCGGCACGCAGGCCGGCCCGAACAGCTTCACGTCGGGCACGTTCGACTACCACAACGTCGGCATCAACATCGGCGGGCCGATCCTCAAGAACAAGCTGTTCTTCTTCACCAGCTGGGAGCAGGACATCCAGACGTCGCCGGGCACCTCCTTCCGCGCCAACAACGGCGGTGAG
>Ga0209777_10009021_pt1 | contig 10808 bp, 9 predicted proteins | sample FrelakmetHBP12HB_FD_187147 | JGI IMG/M metagenome (GOLD analysis project Ga0209777, IMG submission 187147) | Freshwater lake sediment microbial communities from the University of Notre Dame, USA, for methane emissions studies -HBP12 HB (SPAdes)... | ecosystem: Environmental > Aquatic >... | reverse complement strand
AAGTGCAGGCTATTAGTGATATCCCACTGCCACCAGCCGATTGCCATATAATAGGACTTGCCTATGACTTCGGGCCAGAGGGAGCAACTTTCGACCCGCCTTTGAGCATTACCCTCGAATATGACCCGGCTTTGTGTCCGGAGGGCGTAGCTGAAGAGAACTTGGTCATCGCCTACTACGACGTTGAAATGGGTAAATGGGTTGACCTTGGGCATGTTGTAGTAGACAAGGAAACTCACAGGATTACAGCGCAGGTCAGTCACTTTACCGTCTTCGCTATCTTGGGCAAGGCTGCTTTAACATCACCTTCAGCACCATTGAGCTGGTGGTTGATTACGCTCATCGTTGCGGCGATATTGATCATTTTAGGATTGGGTGTCTATCTACTTATCCGTCGTGGGAGAAGTATGCCTGCAAGCTGACCCCTAAATAGATGAATTAAGAGGGCATGAAGTAGGGGCGTCCGCCTGTGGCGGACGCCCCTACTTTTCCCCAGCGACAACCCATCGAAGGGACTATTGCATAACCGATAGCGGGTGTGCTAATGTTGGGGCAGCTTAGCATCGCCAAAGCTGTGGAACCGCTATGATCTGGGTTAGACGGATATTTGCCATCCCGCTTATCATCATCTTCGTCGTCCTGTTTATCGTGGTGCTCGTCCTCACACAGGTAAACGGCACGTTTGCCAACCCCGGGTTTTACAACGACCAACTGCGGCGGGCAGATATGTACAACTTTGCCTATGACAAGGCCCTGCCCGCGGCGCTGGACGAGATACAAACAGACCAGTCATCTTCGACACCTTTCGACATAACGAATATCCAAGATGAGATAGTTTCGTCCGCCAAAAAGATAGTGCCGCCCCAGTGGCTTCAGGCTCAGGTCGAAGCAGCAACGAATACCATGATCCCCTATTTTCTGGGCAAAACCGACCGCTTCACTTACACTGTTGCGCTCAAAGACAGGGTGACTGCAGGCGCTCAGGTCATCAAAAGCGACATGCTGCAGGGCGATACATTCGGCAAGCTCTACGACGACGTAATCTCCTACGCTGCTGACCAGGTGCTGGAGAACTTGGACAGGGTGCCTTACTCGCTGACGCTGAGCAAAGAGCAGGTGGAGAACTTCCTCAGGTCGGCAGCCCCCGAAGATTGGGTGTCCTCGGAGAGTAAGGCGGCTATAGACTCCGTGACGCCTTACGCGACCGGGGATTCGGACCACTTCACCATCACCATCCCACTGCGAGACCGCATTGATCCTACAGCGGCTGCTGCGCTCGAACTGCTCAGCGGACAGGAGACCTACAATTACCTGCTGGACGAGATAATAACACCCATTGTCCTGGAGAACATCGGCACGTCCGTAAACCTCGGTTACGGGGTCACCTTGAGTCAGGCGGAGGTCGTCTCGGCCATCAAGCAGGTGCTGCCTCAGTCGTGGGTAGAGGCACGGCTGGGGGACCTCATTAATGCCATTGCTGCTTATGTAAAGGGCGAAGCCAACACTATACAGATAACGGTCAACTTGGCGGATAGAAAGGCGGCAGCCCTGAATGTCCTCACCAGCCTGGCCGACCAGAAGCTGGAAGCTCGATTCTACGGCCTGCCCGTGTGCAGCATGGCGCAGTTCCTCCAGATTGTACAGACTCTGCCGCCGGGCAGTGTCCCCTCCTGCCGTCCCTCCGGCGTATCGTACCAGGACTTCAAAACAGCGCTGGGCGTCAGCGTCGCCAACTCAGTACAGCAGGCAGTGGGAAATTACCTCCCGGACCAGTGGGTATATACCTATGCCGACCTCAGGCAGTCGCTGGGCGCGGACAATGCCGATTTCCTGGACAAAGCCCGCACTTGGGTCGACGGCGGCTGGACGTTCAGCGACGCCGACCTGTCGGATAAGCTGGGCAGCGACCATGAGCAGACGCTTAACGATGCACGCGACAGGATACAGAACGGCTACACCTTTACCCAGGCCGACCTGAGAGATAAAATCGCAAAAACAGATGCAGACCTGAACAATCTTGATACGGCTCGGCACCGCATAGCCACTGCCCGAACCTGGCTCTGGGCTATCTGGCTGATACCTTTTGCGTTTCTCGTGCTCATCGCCCTGCTGTGCGGCCATAACTGGATAAGCAGGCTGGGCTGGGGGCTAGCGGTGCTGTTCGTTACATCGCTGGCTATTTATATAGCCGTGACAGTGACCTACTCCCATGTAGCGGAGCCGAGGCTGGCAACAGGGGTAGCCGACACGTCACAGTACGAGGGGGTTAGGGCTGTCATGGCTGAGAAGGGCAACGAGGTTATTCGTAATGTCGCCAGCGCCTTCGCCTCGGGAATAGAGAGGATGGCCATTTACTCCATGATAGGCTCCGGGGTAGTCTTGCTGGGCCTGGTTATCTGGAGAGTGGTACTGCCCAGGACGCGGGCTACCTCGCTCTAAAGAACAGGCTCATCGAGATAGCCTAGAGTCGCCGAACCTTAAGACTTTTGCTTCAAAAATCACCTTCCCCGCCTGCACCACAGACTACGGTTCGCTTTTCTGCCGACAATGTTATGGTGTAGAATATAACCAGATTCTGGCGGGTGAGTGTAATGGCCAATACCAAGAAGAAGTCTAATTCTCCAAAGGCGAGCGTCACCATGTTTTCGGGGAAGGGCGGCGTGGGAAAGACAACCTGCGCTGCGGCAACCGCCCTTCACTATGCCTCCTCGGGGCAGAAAACCCTCGCTATCTCTACTGATGCCACCCCCTCGCTGTCGCATATCTTCGCCAGGCCGCTATTTGAAAAACCTCAGATGGTTAAGGGCTCTCTATACATTAACGAACTCGGAGTGGACGAGGTCGAGGAGATGTGGGACGAGAAGTTTGGCAGAGAGGTGTACGACGTCTTCTCAACATTCGTAGCCATCGACTATCCGCAATTCGTCGAATTCACCACATCTATCCTGCCCGGACTCAATGACGAGTTCATGGTCGACTACATCAGGGAACTGAGTTTGAATGATGGTTGGGAAAATATCATCTGGGATACGGCGCCACTGGGACAAACCCTCGCCCTGCTCCATACGCCGGCTATGCTGGTGGAGCATCTGAAACTGGCTCCGCGGATTTACACCAGGTTGAAAGTCGCCAATATAAGCAAAGAGCCGATACTGAATATCGTCAGCCGATGGCAGAAGCTATCCGCCGATGAGATGGATTTCCTGAGAAACAGCGTAAAGTTCGTGCTGGTCACCATACCCGAGGCCCTTGCAGTCGAGCAACTGGAGAGTGTTTTCTTTCAGTTATGCAGGCATGGCTTCAGAGTAGAACAGTTGATAATCAATAACGTGATAAAGGTGGACGACTCGGAGTTCCTGAAAACGAAGGCCGCGCAGCAAAAGAAGTACCTCGACATTATCCATGACAGGTACAGGGACACACCGATAGTCGAAGTGCCCCTGTTCCCTTATGAGCTTAAAGGTTGGGACAGGCTTAAAGAGGTCGAGAAGATACTGTTCCCCCAGCCAGCTTCTGATTAGCAAGGTGAGCGTGTAATGCAAATCACGATGGTGGAAGCCAGAGACCTGCCGGAGGCCTGGTTTCTGTGCCTGCGCAAGGCGCTTACGCAGGGCAGAGAGTATACCATCGACAGGGGCAGCAATGTCGGGCACCGCAGAAAAGAGCTGGATTTCATTGTCGTCCAGGTGAAACACCCGGGCAATCGGCCACTCGTTCCGGATGTGCCGCAGGGGGTGCCCCCTCCTTCATCCATGGAATATGTGGAGAACTACCTCCAGTACCTGATGACCTCCCTGAAGGCTGACAAGGAGCAGTACACCTACGGCGAGGACCTGGCAGACCAGATCCCGGAGCTGATCAGGATATACAAAGAGGGCGGTCACAACACCAATCAAGGGTTCATGGCCGTGGGCAGCAGGGAATCCATCAAGCTTTCCGACCCGCCCTGCCTGAGAGGTATAGACACCAGGGTCATGAACGGGAAATTGCACTTCATAGCGTACTTCAGGTCGTGGGACCTGTGGGCCGGGTTCCCCTCGAACTTGGCGGGTATGCAGCTTCTCAAGGAATACGTGGCAAGCGAGATAGGCGTGGAAGACGGAGAGATGATAGCTTTAAGCAAGGGTCTGCATTTATATGACTACACCTGGGAGCTGGCCAAAGTTGCGGCGCGGTTGGATGGAGCTTAGACAGCGCCGCTTAAGAAGAGGAGAACCTGGTAAACCGGTGAGCGATACTGAACCAATCATCCAATAACATGACCAGGGAACATTCCAACTGGTCCGGCCCGAACGTATGAAATTCTGCGCTGCCCACTTGACCCCGCCACACCAGACAACCCGTTTCATTGCCCTCGATTTCGACTGTTAGCTGGTGCCTGCTTACCATGCTGGTGACAACTGCGGTCAAGGCATTGCTGTTAACCTTGCTTCCCCGGATAACCAGCGCACCCTTCTTGCCTTCGCGAGAGGCACTGAGGGCCTCGCCTTCCCACAGGGTATCTTCCAGGACATCGAGGTGGCTGATCGTTGCTTTCATCGTGCACTAACCCTATCGTACTAAGTCGACAAAACCATAGTACCCATACTAAAGTACCACCTGCAATCCTAGATGACATCATCATCCGAGTCAAGATAACGTAACTTGATAATAATTCACCGCACCTACGAATCTCGAACGTCCTTGCGAATCCTGGCGGTTTTGTCTCCCGATGTGGTATTATCTGCATACTGGAGGGCGATATGGAACAGGGATATGAGATAAACGAACTAGTCAAAGAAGAGTCCTGGCGCATGTTCCGCATCATGGGAGAGCTGGTGGAGGGTTTCGACACGCTCACCAGTGTGGAACCAGCAGTAACCATATACGGCTCGGCGAGGGTGAGGCCGGGCGACGAGCTTTATGTCAAGACAGAGGAGATTGCCCGCCGCCTGGGCAAGCTGGGTTTCACCGTCATAACCGGAGGCGGCCCCGGCATTATGGAAGCGGCTAACAAAGGTGCTCTCGCTGTCCGGGCCAAATCGGTCGGCCTGAAAATCGAGTTGCCCGAGGAACAGGCCTGCAATGAATACACTAATATGTCCATAACCTTCCATCACTTCTTCGTGCGCAAGGTGATGCTGGTCAAATACGCTTTGGCTTTTGTGATAATGCCCGGCGGCCTGGGGACACTGGACGAATTAACGGAAGTCCTGACCCTGATGCAAACCCACAAAATAAGGCCCTTCCCCGTCATACTGTACAGCAGCGCTTACTGGAAAGGCTTCCTGGACTGGCTGCAAAGCTACACTCTGGCTCAGGGATATATCTCCCCCGAGGACCTCGACCTGCTCCGGGTCTGCGACACCCCGAAGGGGGTAGCCGACATCGTCAGAAGCTGGTATCGCAATCAGGAACTCGTAGGCCAGAAAGCCCTGGGCGAATGGCTGCTCAACGTATTTTAGATAATTCTTGCGAGGGCGGGTTTTAAACCCGCCCCTGGAAACCCCTCGGGCACCCATCCACAGGTTCAAAACATGCTAAGCACCTTGACAGGTGGTGTATTAACTGGTAAAAATTTCAGTCGGGGGAGCAAGAAAGCTCCCCTACGACGGCGGTCTTGAGACTTTCCATAGATAATAGAAATTATCGTTGCGAATTTCATCGGGGGTGGTAACAGACCGCCAAAGAAGCTCGCCTGCACTCTTAAGTGCTGTTAGCCCGCCTAGGCTGGCCACAAGTGCTTTTGTTTCAATGGGCAGAAGCCCGCTATACATCCCTAAAGCAGCAATTGTGGCGGTGATTGTTATCTCTCGTTTGAAAGTGTTCAGGGCTCCTGACTTTATGGACTTTACCTTCGCATTCAATTCGCATAGCCTTGGATAAATGATATCCTCGTAGATTTGTTGGGCATCTTGGTCTGAGATGTGCGTTCTCTGGGATAGATATTCCTTGATTATTTGGCTAATTGTATTCCTGTATGTTAGAAAGGCTTCCGGTTCGTTCTCCCTGACTTCCAATAGAAAATCCAAAGTTGCATTGTCCAGTATGGGCAGTTCGTATAGTAGCTTATTCCTCAGCACGTGGTTGTAGGACTTGAAATCACTATCATATGTAAGGGAATCCAGCAACTGTATATCAACGTCTCGGTCAGTCAAATATTTTGCGCTCAATAATTTTGAACAAACATTCTGGAGAAGAATGTCATTGGCAAAATAATCGAGTTGTCCTTTGATGATGCCGCTCTTTTTAAGTTCTGTTTTCGTTATATTTATTTCTTTTTCATTCGCGTGCTCACGGTATTTATCAACCACCCATTGTTGCGCTAACACGCAATACATTTGCCCATGGTCAATAATATCCTCCGGACCTTTCAAACGAATACAGTAAGTATCAGGACCCAGATATCCAATCTTACAGACAGATGCAGTGCTCTGTTTAACGTAGGTTTTGGATAAAATTTCGACTTCCTTGTTCAATTGTTTACGGGTCTCCGAGAGAGAAGGAAACTCCTTTTCTATACAGGAGGAACATAGATGAAATGTAGGATGTTTAATAAGATTGAAGATTCCTCTATCAAGGAGAGGTTTTATGGCTATTAAGATTTTGAGGTCGTTAGCAAAATCCCGTCTTATAATTACGTCATAGTACGGTGGAAGGACGGGAGGTGGCTCATTTGGGTATGAGTCAAAGTAATTTGGGATATATATTCGGTCACTATATAGAGCCGCAAATCTGGATAACCTGTCAATCTTTGCAAGTCGGCACTTTAGGTCCATACAACCGTTGCCCGTTCGGTTGGCACTAAGATTAGAATTAACAACAAAATTGAAATTAGTAAGTTCCGTATTCACTTCGGTAATTGGTGGTACCTCCTCGGTCAACTTCGTATTGAAGTCAAGGATTTCATCGAGTTGCCATTTGTCCATAATCGCTTTGTCTATACTTTGAAAATTGGTCAAATCTTCCGTTCTGAGCAAGTTGAAAACCTTTTCCATATCCTTGGTCTCCATGCGGACATTCTGCCTAGGAGTTCAGCATTTAGAATGGAGCCATATTAGCGCGTTTTCTCGTGGAATACAAGTACAAGACCAACGGCACCAGTGGAGAAAAGTGCCTTGTAAGATAAAACACAAGAGTTATAACCCGAAGGCTGTGTTAATTTTGTATTGGTTGATTTTGCATTAAAGAAATGACACTAAATTGGCACTAATGATTCTGAATGAAGCTGAAAAAGTAAGGTTTTTTGAAGCTAAAATAAGAATAGCTAGGAAATAGTAGAGTAGCTTCAAAAACAGTAGAAATTAAGTCTCATTGCAGATTTGAAACCCGCCCCTACATTTGTTATGTTTCCTTCGGTTTCTGTTCCAGCGTGAGCGACCGTAGGGCAGGTTTCCCAACCTGCCCTGCCATTATTATTTTCCCTTCAGCTTCTGCTCCAGCATGAGGGCGTTCTGCACGGCAAAGGCTTCGGCGTCGTTGTTGAAGTAGACGTAGACTGCCTTTTCCCCCCGAGCCAGATCTGAGATGTTCTTGGCCCAGCCGCTCAGTTCCTCGTCGGAATAAGAGCCGCCATAGAGCCAGGTGCTGCCGTGGAAACGGACATAGACGAAGTCGGCGGTGGCCTCAAGAGGTGTGGTGAAATCGGGCATGTCGTAGATGCAGAAACCCGCGTTGTAGCGACGCAGCAGGTCGAATACCCCCTTGTCCAGCCAGGACTCGTGACGGAACTCGAAAACATGGCTCAGGTCACGTGGCAGCATGGAGAGAAATGACTCCAGCACCGAGTCGTTGCGGTGCAAATTGGGCGGCAGTTGATATAGCAAAGGCCCCAGCTTACCACCGAGAAGCCTTGCCCTCTCCAGAAACTTCTCCAGCGCCTCCTCGACGTTCCTCAGCTTCTTGATGTGGGTGATGAATCGGCTCACCTTCACGGCATAGACAAAGCCCTGCGGCGAGGAGTCGCGCCAGTTAGCGAATGCCTTCTCCGAGGGCAGGTGATAAAAGCTGTTGTTCAACTCAACCGTGCTGAAGGAGCGGGTATAGAACTCCAGCCACTTCGATTTAGGAAGGTCCTCGGGATAAAATTTGCCCCGCCAGTGTTCATAGTGCCAGCCGCTGGTGCCTACGTAATATTTGGGAGACATCTTCGAGCCTTTTGTAGGGGCGGTTCGCGAACCGCCCCTACGGGGAATTGGCTATGATTTACCCAATAGCTCTTCCAGTATAATCTTCGCGGCTTTCTTATCCAGGGGCTCGTTGTTGTTGCCGCACTTGGGCGACTGGATGCAGCCGGGGCATCCGTCCTGGCAGGGACACTCGTTTAGCGTCTTCAGTGTCGCCTCCCAGAGGTCCATGATTATATCGAACCCCTTCTCAGCGATGCCAATGCCTCCGGGGTAAGCATCATAAATGAATATCTGGGGCTCGCCGGTATCCGGATGCAGCGGCGTGGAGACGCCTCCAATATCATTTCTATCGCAGAGCGCAAACAGGGGCAGCAGCGCTATAGCGGCATGCTCCGTGGCATGCAGACCACCGGCGAAGTCCAATCCCTGCTTCGCCAGCTTATTCTGCATTTGAGGCGGTATGTCGAACCACAGCGACACCGTGGGGAATGTGTGGGGCGGCAAATCCAGCGGCTCCTCGCCCAGAATCTCCTCGGTGAAGATGCGCTTCTTCTTGAAGCCGAGCACGGTGGTGGTGACCTCCACTTCGCCCAGATACACTCCTAGCCCGCCCACAGTTTTTCTGAGCTTGGTCTTGACTATGCTGATATCGGTCAAATCTTTGGTCTGGGTGTAGTACGGTGCATCTGTGGGTACTGCAGAAGCGGTGCGCCCCAGCAGGTCCAGCTTGGTAACTAAGTACGATTCGCCCTGATGCAGATAGATAGCGCCGGGGTGTATCTGGAAGAAGGCGTTGGCCTCTTCTATCGTCTCCAGAAGGACGCCGCTGGTAGCATCCACCAGGTTATAGTTATGGGAAGAGGTGGAACGGATGTTTATCTCCTCGGCAGGATAAGTCACACTCGGCGAGGGATACCAATGCCCCCTGCGCTTGTGCAGCAAGCCTTGCCTTTCAAGCTCGTCCACAGCCTGGCTGAAGTTGTCCCCGAACAGCCTGGCCTCGCCGTCAGTCAGGGGCATCTCCCAGGCGGCGCAGAGCACATGCGGCTTGAGGATATGGATGTTATCGGGGTTGATCAGGGCATTCTCATGGCTCTTGCCGAAGAAGAACTCGGGATGGCGCATGAGATACTGGTCGAGAGGGTTGTCCAGGCCGATGAGGAAGCTAATTGAGTCCTCTTTGCCCCGCCCGCTCCGCCCCGCCTGCTGCCAGGTGCTGGCGATGCTTCCCGGGTAGCCCGTGAGCACAGTAGCATCCAAATCGCCGATGTCCACGCCCAACTCCAGTGCCGTGGTCGCCACCGCAGCCAGAAGCTTCCCGTCGAACAGCTCGCGCTCTATCTGACGCCTGTCCTCGGCCATGTAGCCGGCGCGGTAGGGCTTGACCTTGTCCGCCAGCTTCGGCGCATCTTTTTTAAGCTGGTCGCGCACATACATATAGATAAGCTCGGTGAGGCGGCGGCTGCGGGTGAAAGCGAGACTGCGGATGTTGCGTTTCATGAGCTCGGTGATAAGCAGGGTAGCCTCGCTGTTGGGACTGCGCCGCGCCGACTTCGCCTCGTCGATGATAGGCGGGTTCCAGAAAACGAACTCCTTGCCCCCGTGCGGCGAGCCGTCCTCGGCGACCACCTCGAAGGGGAGGCCGGTCAGCCTCTCCACGTGCTCCCGCGGGTTGGCGATGGTAGCGGTGCAGAGGATGAACTGCGGGCTGGAGCCGTAGTGGGCGCAGAGGCGTTTGAGGCGGCGCACCACGTTGGCCACATGGGAGCCGAAGACGCCGCGATAGACATGCGCCTCGTCGATTACAACATACCTCAGGCGCGAGAAGAATTCCTTCCACGCGCTGTTGTTGGGCATGATGCCGAGGTGCACCATGTCGGGGTTGGAGAGCACGATCTCCGCCGACCTCTTGATAGCGCCGCGTTCGTTTTGAGGGGTATCGCCGTCGAAGGTGGAGTAGTTCAGCTTAATCTTCTGCTCAATGGTCAGTTCCCTGAGGCTGCGCAGTTGGTCCTGGGCGAGCGCCTTGGTGGGAAAGAGATAAAGGGCGCGGCATCCCTTCTCGGCCAGGATGGTGTCGAGGACGGGTATGTTATAGCAGAGGGTCTTGCCGCTGGCCGTGGGAGTGACCACCACCACGTTCTTCCCCGCGCGAACGAGGTTGACCGCCTTAGCCTGGTGGCTGTAGAGCGGGAACAGGCCGTTTGCCTCCAGAGATTCCTGAAGTTTGGGATGCAGGGGCTTGTCCAGCTCGCCGTACGCTGCCTCACGGGGTGCGATATGCTCGACATGGACGATCTGGTCTCGGTAGGCAGAGTGCTTCTTGAGGCGGGGAAGAAAGGTTGATACACTCATCGCTTCCCCTGGCTCTTAGAGGGCATTCAGGAGCTCGATCTCATAGTCCAGGACCTCAGCATCGCCCCTGACGGTCTCGATGAAGTTCATCACATGTGAGAGAACCTCATTTACATGGCGGCCGTCGTTGCTGACGCAGGTTATGCCCAAGGTAGCCACCTGCCACATGTCCTGGTCCTCGATCTCAGCGATAGAGACGTTGAACTTATTTTTCACCTGAGAGGTGACAGACCTGAGCACCATTCTCTTGCCCTTGAGAGAATGGTTTTCCGGGATGCGAAGCCTGACCCTCAAGGCACCGATGTTCATGTTAAAAAGGAGGAACCCCGCAAGCTAACCCATCCG